>OGYW01001226.1_pt1 | contig 23229 bp, 18 predicted proteins | sample 1576621 | NCBI WGS metagenome assembly OGYW01 (sample SAMEA3541528, study PRJEB24748) | human gut metagenome | biome: human gut; feature: human-associated habitat; material: faeces | place: China | collected 2012 | reverse complement strand
TACGTAGGAATATATCTGGTATCAGAACTTGGTTACGTAATACCGAGACAATGCATACTCAAGCTATACATTGTGGCAAGTCGGTGGCGTTTTCTTATTTAGACGGAGGGCTAGTTTGCACTCATTGTCGCTCTCTATTTGAAACGCAGTGGGTACATCCTTTAGTACTTCACTGCGCGCAAGTTTTATTGTATTCCACCTTCGAACAAATTGAGACATACCAATTAGATACTGATATGCAACACTCGCTTTTACGATTCCTTCAATCGTGGATCAAAATACATATTGGCTATTCTTTAAAATCTCTGACGTATGTATTTTCTTACGGACTGCAAGACTAAGCGTACGCAGTAAACCGTATAGATCAAAGCGCTTTCAAAAAATAATGGTGAATCTATGACCATATGTATCTATATTAAAATTCTTCTTGTTGACTGTTAGGAAAAGCCCTATACTAAATCGGCTGCAAAAAGCAGTGTAAGCACTTATTGCTTAGCTAGTATGCACCACCGCTTACTTGCTCAGCAATAAACCAGAAAAGAAGAAAGGTGGAACATGGCTAACAAAGATAGCATTTCCAAAGAACGTACCGCAGAACTCATTGCGGAATATGGCAAAAATGCACAGGACTCTGGCAGCGCTGAAGTACAGGTAGCAATTCTTTCCGAGCGTATTCGCAACCTGACGGAGCACCTCAAGGCTCATCCAAAAGATCATCACACCCGTCGTGGTTTGTTGATGCTTGTTGGTAAGCGTCGTCGTCTTCTGGTTTATATTAAGAACCGTGACGTTCTTGAGTATCGTGAACTTATCAAGAAGCTTGGTATTCGCGACAATATCTAGTACGCATGTAGCCCGCGTTCTTCGCGGGCTTTTGCATATAAGGCGGTCGACATATTAGGGAAATATGTTGCTCGCGCGTCTAAAGGGATGACGCAAAGAGGCTTTGCGCAATAGGGTGCAAGGGAAGAGGAAAGATTAGCTTTATGGAACAAATTACTGAATCATTCGAGCTCTACGGAAAGCACTATACGCTTTCTACTGGTGAACTTGCTAAACAGGCAAGTGGAGCTGTAAAGGTAACTCAAGGCGATACTACGGTATTGGTTACTGCAGTTATTTCTGAACAGGAAAAAGACTATGACTTTTTCCCACTGACTGTAGACTTCATGGAAAAAATGTATGCGGTAGGTCGCATTCCAGGTGGTTATCTTAAGCGTGAAGCTAAGCCTACCGATAAGGCAACACTCACTGCTCGTATGATTGACCGTCCAATCCGTCCTGGATTTGCTGATGGCTTCAAGCAGGAAGTTCATATCGTAGCAACGACGTTTGTGGTTGATGGTGAAAATCCACCAGATTGCATAAGTGTAATGGGCGCGAGCGCTGCTCTTATGTCTGCTAGTGCTCCCTTTGATGGCCCAGCAGCTTGTGTACGAATTGGACGCGATAAAGAAACTCGTGAATTCATTGTTAACCCTACCTATCAAGAACAAGAAAATTCTGATCTTGAATTAACTATCGCCGGTACTGCTGATTACATTTCTATGGTTGAAGCAGGCGGCGAAGAAATCACTGAGGAAGACATGCTTGCAGCAATGACCTTCGGTCAAGAAGCTATTGCAGCATTTTGCGAAAAGCAGTCCGCTTTCTTAGAAAAGGTTAACCCACAACCTAAAGAATGGCCTATTCATGCAGCAGATCCTTCTATTGCGAAACGTATTGATAAGCATTTCGATGAAATGTCTGCAGCTTTGAAGGATGCTGATAAGCAGGCACGTATTGGTAAAGTTGAAGAGCTTAAGACTTCCATTAAAGAATCTGACTTTACTGAAGAAGAACAAGAAGCATGGGCAAGTGACATTGCGGCTGCTCTTAAAGCTCTTGAAAAGCACGCTATGCGCGCTATGGTAATTGAGACTGGTGAACGAGCTGACGGACGTACCAGTACTGAAATTCGTCCTTTGTATATTAAGGCAGGTTATTTACCTCGCGTTCATGGATCAGGTTTGTTCCAGCGTGGACAAACTCAGGCTCTTTCCGTTTGTACTTTGGGTATGCTCAGCGAATGGCAGCGTCTAGATTCTATTGATCCTGAAGATCATAAGCGCTACATGCATCAGTACAATTTCCCTCCATTCTGCACGGGTGAAGTTGGTCGTATGGGTGCTCCTAAGCGTCGTGAAATTGGTCATGGTGCTTTGGCAGAACGTGCTTTGGTTCCGGTATTGCCAGATGAAGAAGAATTTCCTTATGCGATTCGCGTAGTATCTGAAATTCTTGAATCCAATGGTTCATCTTCTATGGCTTCTACCTGCGGTTCTACACTTGCTTTAATGGATGCTGGTGTACCTATTAAGGCTCCCGTTGCAGGTATTGCTATGGGTCTTATTAAAGAGGGTGATGACATTGTTATCCTCTCCGATATTCAAGGTCTTGAAGACTTCTTGGGCGATATGGACTTTAAGGTTTGCGGTACCGAACACGGTATTACTGCGCTTCAGATGGATAACAAGGCAAAAGGCTTGTCTGTTGACATTTTGGCTCGTGCTCTTGCTCAGGCAAAAGAAGGTCGTGCCTTTATCATGAAGAACATGCTTGAAGCAATTGCTGCTCCTCGTGAGGAAATTAGCCCTTATGCACCTCATATTGAAACCATTCACATTCCTGTTGATAAAATCCGTGACGTAATTGGTTCTGGTGGTAAGGTTATTCGCGGTCTTCAGGACGAAACGGGTGCAACTATTGAAATTGAAGAAGACGGCACAGTACGTATTGCTTCAATTGAAGCAGCTTCTGGTGCTGCTGCAAAAGCTGCCATTCTTGGCATCGTAAAGGTTCCAGAAGTTGGAGAAATTTACGATGGCGAAGTTGTAGGAATCAAAGATTTTGGTGCATTTATTCGGTTAACTCCTGGCAAAGACGGCTTGCTTCACATTTCCCGTATGGCAAATGGTCGCGTTGGCAAAGTTGAAGATGTACTTTCAATTGGTGACATTGTTAAGGTCGAAGTTATCGAAGTGGACAACAGCGGCAAAATTAACCTTGACCGCGTAGATAAGCCTGATGTAGCTGGATCAAATAAACAGCATCATGATTCAGGTCATAATAACCATAACGGAAATGGTGGTCGTAAACCACGTCGTCGTCACAACGACCACTAAACGTAGAGTAACGATCTTCAACGGGTCATAGTTGTAACATTGCCCTCTGCTCCTTTTAAGGAGTAGAGGGTTTACTATAGAAAGGAAAGCAATGTCAATGATGTACACAACGCAAGGAACGTGTTCTCGTAAAATTTCCTTTGACGTAGTAGATGGAAAAGTTCAAAACGTTACCTTTATAGGTGGCTGTAACGGTAACCAAAAAGGAATTTCTTCCTTAGTAGAAGGCATGCCCATACAAGATGTAATTGCTCGACTAAAGGGTATTACTTGCGGTCCTCGTCCTACCAGCTGTCCAGATCAACTTGCAACGGCTCTTCAGCTCTACCTAGATCAGCAATAATTGATTACCTACCTCTGTCTTACTTGAAAAGAATATCTTTTTTGCGAAAGGCATTATCAATGAGTGTGTTAAAAACAGTGCTTTCAAATGGTATGAGTGTTATCAGTTATTCCATGCCTTCAGTACGTTCCGTATCTTTAGGTCTTTGGTTTAATGTGGGTTCTCGCGACGAACGCCCAGATCAAGCTGGTCTTACTCATTTTATGGAACATATGATGTTTAAGGGTACGTCCACTAAAGGTCCCTTGGAAATTTCAATGCATTTTGACAAACTCGGTGCCGAATTCAACGCATTTACTTCGAAAGAATACACCTGTTACTATGCGCGATTTGCTGACGATAAACTCAAGGATGCACTTTCAGTACTTGCTGAAATGGTAATTGATTCTCAATTTAAGCAAGAAGCAATTGACACTGAACGCGAAGTAGTCATTGAAGAAATTGCACGAAGCGAAGACACTCCTGATGATTATGTTTTCGAATTGTACAATTCTTCAAGCTTTCCTTCTCATAATCTTGGTTTGCCTGTCCTTGGAACGCGCCAACGCGTTGAATCGTATACCCACGACGATTGTCGTGCCTTCCATGACGAACACTATCACGCAGGAAATTTAGTACTTGCAGCAGCAGGTAACCTTAAGCATGAAACCTTAGTTGCCTTAGCAGAAGATCTCTTTTCTTCTATGAAACCAGGAACAAAGAAAATAAGAGACCTTAGTGTTCCTCGCTTTGAAAGTGGTCTATTTTCCGCACAGCGAGATACTGAACAAGCTCATCTTATCTATGGTTTTCCCTGGTATGGGGTAGGCGATAGCAGACGTTATGCGGGATCTGTTCTAACTACGTTGCTTGGTGGATCTATGTCTTCGCGCCTTTTCCAAGAAGTTCGCGAAAAGCGTGGGCTCGCATATTCTATTTATGCTACTCAAGCTACCTATCAAGGTGCTGGTCAATGGTGCATTTACGCAGGAACACGTGTTTCTAATCTTTCTGAAGTAATAGGTGTAATTAAACAGGAACTTGATAACCTTGCACACCAATTAGTCTCAGAAGGAGAGCTTAAACGTACAATTGATTACCTATGCGGACAATTATTGCTCGGTTTAGAAACAACTTATTCTCATATGGCACGCTTAGGAAAACGTGAAGTATTAGGTGTTGAACAGACGAGTCCTGAACAACAGGTAGAATCGTATCGCAAAGTTACTGCAAAAGAAATTCTCTCATTAGCTCAAGAGATGCTTGCTATAAGTCCTGCAATTGCGGTTGTTTCCTCGCAAGATTATGACCGCATACGCTCTTTAATACACTAGAAATATAACCTTAGCTAAAAAAGTTCTATAGTGCTTGGTATTCCGTCTTAGATAATGGTTAGAGTGCCGGGTACTTTAACAGACAGGGAAAGGAACATCAATGATACAGGTTGCAGTTGCTGGTTGTTGCGGACGCATGGGTTCAAGTGTTGTGAATGCTGTGCAGAAAGCAGAAGACCTAAGTCTTGTATGCGGAATAGATCCTTATCCACAAGAGGTAACGTATCCCGTATATCAATCTATCGAAGATGCTCTTGAACAAGAAACCTTTGATGTTCTTGTTGACTTTACACAGCCAAATGTTGTAGCGCAAACTTTATCTGTGGCATTACCTGCTGGAATTGATTGTGTAGTTGGCACAACTGGTTTAAGCGATGAGACGCTTAACGCTTTAGCAAATTCGGCGAAACCAGGAACTGCGCTATTCTATGCGCCAAACTTTACTACGGGTGCCGTATTGATGATGCAATTTGCAAAAGCAGCTGCTCCTTTCTTCCCGGAAGCTGAAGTAATGGAGTTCCATCATTACAATAAAAAGGATGCGCCTAGTGGTACTGCTGTCCGTACTGCGCAAATCATAGCTCGTTCACGTGACTTCGAAAGCACTGCTCCAGGCAATGAAACAGAAATTGAAGGAGCTCAGGGTGCACGTGGCGCTCTTATTGAAGGGGTACCCGTCCATTCGGTTCGCTCTATGGGCTATGTTGCAAGTCAAGAAGTTGTTTTTGGTTCTATGGGTCAAACCCTTACCATTCGTCACGATTCCTGGGATCGTGAATCATATATGCCTGGTGTATTGCTTGGAATCCGTTCAGTTCAAAATTGCGACGGTCTAGTGATTGGTTTAGAGAACTTCATGGCATAGAGCTCGTTTACGTGCCATAATTACAATCGTTTTATAAGAACAAACTAAGGAGAATACATGAACACGCCAGTTGAGCCCCGTTTTGGTCGTATGATTCCTGCAATGGTAACTCCATTCGATGAAAATCGTGAGCTTGATTTAAAGCAGGCACGTGCCTTAGCACGTCGTCTTGTTGATGGTGGAAGCGATGCCTTAGTTATTAACGGAACTACTGGGGAAAGTCCCACGGTTTTTTATCCGCAAAAGATTAAACTTTTTGAAGCTGTAGTTTCTGAAGTTGGTGGGGAAGTTCCAATCATTGCTAATGTAGGTGACAACTGCACTGCAGATACTGTTGATTTCGCTCAAGATGTTCAGAAGCTTGGTGTTGATGGATTCTTATTGGTAGTTCCTTATTACAATAAACCTCCACAAGAGGGCTTATACCAACACTTTAAGACCATTGCCGAGTCGGTTGATCTTCCTTGTCTTTTGTATAATATCCCAGGCCGTTGTGTGGTAAACATGACCGCTGAAACCACATTGCGCTTAGCACATGATGTAGAAAACATCGTAGGAATAAAAGAAGCCTCTGGAGACCTTGATCAGGTAGCAGCCATTGTTAAGGATGCTCCAGCTGGTTTTGATGTGTATTCTGGCGACGATTCTTTAACGTATGACATAATGAAGCTAGGCGGCGTTGGAGTAATTTCAACTGCTGGCAATGTAGCTCCTGATCGCATGAAGGAAATTACTACTTTGTGTGCACAGGGCAACTTTGAAGAGGCAAAAAAAGCACATGATGCATTTTTGCCTTTTATGGACGAACTGTTTATTACTGCTAATCCCATCATGGTAAAAGAAGCGCTTAACTTAATTGGCTTCTCGGTTGGTGGTGTTCGCTTGCCTTTAGTAGATGCAACTCCAGAGCAATCTGCTGAATTGGCACAGGTTATGAAAGAAGTTGGCGTTTTATAAATATTCGCTTAATCCTTACTTCTAGTTATTAAACGTACGCTTCTTCGTAAATGCAAACATACCCTACGTTTAGCTACGTAATTATACTGTTCGTCGATATGTTTTGAATTGAACCCTTCGCATTCATGGAATGCGAAGGGTGTTTGACGTATAAGAATGTAGATTAAAGGAAGCATATGACTGAACAATCCCAAGAAGGGAATTTCTCTCAGGATAAACCTAGGAGAAACAAAGAAGTACTCAAACATGTTCATCTTGAACGCAGCCGTCCTAAACTCTCAAGCTACGATGAGCAAGATAATGCTCGTAAGGCAAAGAAAGCACAAACACGCAGAACGCGTGCTCAAAGTGCATCGCGCGGTAAAAAAGCAACTAACAATCCAGCCCGTAGAGATGCTCGTGCAAAATTGCGCATTATCCCTCTAGGTGGTCTTGATGCTATCGGCAAAAACATGACTGCATTTGAATGCGGAAACGATATGGTTCTTGATGATGCTGGTTTGATGTTCCCCGATGATAATCATCCTGGTATTGACCTTATTTTGCCTGATTACTCTTATGTTTTAGAAAATGCTGAAAAACTTAGAGGGATTATTATCACCCATGGCCATGAAGACCACACCGGTGCATTACCTTATCTGTTAAAAGACCTTGATCGAAAAGTTTCTATTTATGCAACGAAACTTACCCTAGGTCTTATCGAAGGTAAACTTGCTGAACACAAGATTAAAAATGCTAAACTTTGCGAAATCAAACCGGGTCAATCAATTAAGCTTGGTTCTATTTCTGCTGAATTTTTCTCAGTAAACCACTCTATTCCTGACGCGGTAGGAGTATTTTTTACTTCCCCGGCCGGAAATGTTTTGCATACCGGCGACTTTAAGCTTGATCAAAGCCCAATTGATGGAGTGCATACTGATTTTGGGGCGCTTGCTCGTTTCAGTAAAATCGGCGTTGATTTAATGATGTCTGACTCAACTAATGCGCAAAATCCAAATTTTACTCCTTCAGAAGCTGAAGTTGGTAAGGCGCTAGACACCATTATCTCTCAGGCAACTGGTCGTGTTATTGTTGCTTCATTTGCATCGCACATTCATCGCATGCAACAAATCTGTGATGCGGCGGTACGCAATGGGCGAAAAGTAGCAGTTACTGGACGTTCTATGGTTCAAAACACCGACATTGCTCGTAGGCTTGGATATTTAAATATTGCAGATAAAAATCTCATAGATGCCTATGATCTGAAAGGTTGTCCCTCCGATTCTTATGTAGTAATGTGCACCGGATCTCAGGGAGAGCCCTTAAGTGCTCTTGCTCGAATTGCTAATGGTAACCACAAAACTATTTCAATCGAAGAAGGGGATACCGTTATTATTTCTGCTACTCCAGTTCCCGGAAATGAAAAAGCCGTTACCAAGGTAATTAACGACCTTGCAAAAATTGGTGCAGATGTTTATGACAAATCACGAGCAAGAGTACATGTTTCCGGTCATGCATCAGCAGAAGAATTAAAGCTTGTACTTTCAATCGTACAACCTAAATACTTTATGCCTGTTCATGGTGAAGCTACTCATCTTCGCGCTCATGCACGATTAGCTCAGGCTACTGGTGTGGATAAAGATCATATTTTCATCTGTGAAAATGGTGAATCATTAGAACTTAGCGCTCGAGGATTAAAGACGGGTAAGTCTGTATCAAGCGGCATTATCCTTGTTGATGGTTTGAGTGTGGGTGATACCTCTGAATTTATTCTCAACGAACGTACCAACTTAGGTTCACAAGGTGTTGCAGTAATTGCTTGTGCTATCAACAAGAAAACTCACGATTTACTTACGCCTGTTCACGTTGAAATGCATGGCATTCCCGGGGGAGATGAGCCTTCATTCATTGATACCGTAACAGGTTCGGTTTCAAACGCACTTAATAGATCTCTTGGAAAGCAGGAAGAACTAAAAGCCGTTCGCAAATCTGCCCGTAGTGCGCTTTTGTCAATTTTGTGGGAACGTACCAACCAAAGGCCTTTAGTAGTTATTAACATACTTGAGATTTAACCATTTTGGCACTATTCTATGTACAATTATTAACCAGATTCCTAAAACCCTAACTGCATTCTAATCACACTAAAGGGAAGTAGGCTAATGGCAGCTAAGCAACCAGCTCAAAGAAAAATACAATCTAGTCGAACCGTGGGTTCCGCAAAAGGAGCCCGCGGCTCTTCTTCTCAAAAAGCCAAACCGGGCTATCATCAATCGCAACCTGAATCAAGAACAAATAACATCCTCGATGATCGCACCAAGCGTGATATTGCTTCTGTGATCATAATTATTGTTGCTATAGCCATATTTGCTACAGTTCTTATTTCCCCAGACGGAGTAGTAACAGGTGCCCTAGCTTTAGCGTTGCGCTTTAGCCTCGGTATAGGTATGTACGTTTTACCTGTATTACTTATTGTTCTTGGTGTTACGTTTTTAATTCGATTCCAAAACGAAATGGTTCCTGCACGGGTGGGTATTGGATTTGCTTTTCTGTTTATAGCTTTTTTAACTATAGTTGCCCTGCTTACTCCTGGGGCAGAATCTGATCCTAATCTATTATTTGCTCAAGTTTATCTAGTTAATCATGGTGGATATATTGGTGCTGGTATTGCGTGGGCTGGATTGAGACTATTTGGCTTAACGGTTTCCATCATTTTGATGGTAGGCCTCATAATCATTGGTCTTATTATTATTGGCTTTTCTTTATCTTCACTCTATGAACGAATTAAAGCTCATTATGAAGATAAAATGCTCAATGTTGAAGAGCCTTTGTATAGTGAACTTAACCAACCAGGACAACGACCTTCGTTAGCTCGCATTCGGAGGGCTAATAACGATTCTAATTCTTATGAAGAAAAACGAATCCAACATGCCAATGAATTAACTCGACGATTGCCAAAATCTCGTGTATCTGAAGCAAACACACAACTCCTAGAACCAATAAATCCAGCCGATTTAAAAGCTGATTCAGCTGATTCTCATAAACTATCAAAGAGGCATCACTCACAAGATACTCTTCTAATTACTGATGAAATGAACATTCCTGCTGATGAGATGAAGCCTACTACTATGACTCGTAAGCTTCGTTCTAAATCGGAAAACGAACAGTTACCTAAACCAAAGAAAAAGAAAGCTTCTGATACTGCAACCCCTCATCCACAAGTTGGTTTCGAGTTGCCTGATATGTCACTTCTTAATACCTCGAAAGGAAGTACTGTTACTAAAGAGAGTGAAGCTTCTCTTAGATCAACAGGCTTGTTATTACAGGAAACTCTTGCCGATTTTGGAGTAAATGCAGACGTTGTTGGTTGGGTTCATGGTCCTACCGTTACGTTATTTAAAGTTGATCTTCCTAGTGGGGTACGCGTAAATCGAGTTTCTAACTTAACAGATGATATTGCTTTAGCACTAGCTGCTCCTGGTGTTCGTATTTTTGCTCCTATTCCAGGTACTAATTACGTTGGCATTGAAGTACCCAACAAGAAACGCGAAACAGTTCTGCTAGGCGATGTGTTAAAGGATGCACCAAAGGGTCCTCTTCAAGTTGCAATTGGTAGAGACGTAGAGGGCAATAGTATTGTAAGCAATTTGGCTACGATGCCACATTTGCTGATTGGTGGTACTACTGGTTCTGGTAAATCAGTGTCAATTAACGGCATGATTATGTCTATTCTTATGCGTGCTACACCTTCTGAAGTTCGCATGATCATGATTGACCCAAAACGTGTTGAATTTACTCCGTATAACGGAATACCTCACTTATATGTTCCTGTAGTAACTGAAGCAAAAGAAGCTGCAAGTGCTCTTTCGTGGGCGGTTGCTGAAATGGAACGTCGTCTTAAAGTTTTTTCGGGAATAGGCGCACGTAATATCGGTCAATACAATGCAAAAGTCCAGCAAGGATTAGAACTAAATAACGAGCCCGCTAAAGAGATGCCCTATATCGTAATTATTATCGACGAGTTGGCAGATCTTATGATGAATGTCGGCAAAGAAGTGGAGTTTTCAATTTCTCGTTTGGCGCAGTTGGCACGTGCTGCAGGAATTCATTTGATTGTGGCAACGCAACGCCCTTCGACCAATGTTGTAACAGGTCTCATTAAAGCAAATATCACTAACCGTATCGCTTTTAATGTTGCCTCTGGTATTGATTCTCGTGTAATTCTAGATACTCCAGGCGCAGAAAACCTTATCGGCTTGGGCGACTTGCTTCTGTCTAAACCTGAGTTGGCAAAACCACAGCGAATTCAAGGATGTTTTGTATCGGAAGATGAAATTGCTGCTGTCGTGGAGAAATTAAAGTCTCAAGGTGAGCCTGATTATCACAATGATATTCTAAAGACAAACCTTATTACTCTGGGGGATTCTTCACCAGATGGATCGGGAGGAACAGCTCATAGCTCCGATGATCCTTTGGTGTGGGAAGCTGCAGAAATAGTTGTATCGGCAGGGGTAGGCTCTACTTCTAATTTACAACGAAGATTAAGTGTTGGTTATTCTCGTGCTGGTCGTATTATGGACTTATTAGAAGCAAAGGGGATAGTGGGGCCACAAAATGGTTCCAAACCGCGCGAAGTATTAGTTGACGCTTTAGAATTGGAAACGTTCAAAGCGTTTGAAGAAAACGATGACTAAGTATTGCGAGGGTTAGTTGATGCACCAAATCAGCTTCGGTAACGTGCTCAAAGAAGCGCGTTTAGCCAGAGGACTGGATCTGGCAGCCGTTTCCCGAGAGCTACGTATACGTCAAGATATTATTGTCGCTATTGAAAATAGTGATTTTTCTCGCATGCCTTCTCGCGGATATGCTCGCAATATGATAATCGCTTACGCTCGCCTTGTTGGTCTAAATGCTCAAGATATTTCTCGTATGTATCTTGAGCAAGAATACGCTTATCAAGTAGAAAAAGCGCATCGTTCAGTGGGCGATACTATTCAAATGCACAATGAACCGTATCGTAGTAACTCCAATTCCTCGCGCAGTGGACAAACAGGAAGGTTTGCTCGAACCACACAGCAAAATCCAACAGATCGTAGCTCTGCAATGAGTCCGGAAAGATCTAGTTTACGTTCTTCTCAACGTTCGGTTTATGATGGAAGCTCTAACGGTTTCGGTAGACGAATGTATTCTCAAAACGCCGATGAACCATCATATGCACCTCGCAATAATGCTCCAGTTGCTCATAGAGCTCGTAGATCGGCTTTGGCAGACGGTCAATATACTAATCTATATTCCGCACCAAGAAATTTCCCGAATCAGAATAAAAATCGGAACATAATTATTGGTGCTGTAATTGCTGTTATTTTACTTCTCATTCTTATCGTTGCTTTGTTTTTAACACATCGCTCAGAGCCACAAGCTAACATCCCGGTAACGGGGGTAGAGGTAACAGCTCAACAAACAACTGAAAACACGTCTCAAGAACAACCAGTAACCGAACCGGCACCTACCGAATTTACGTTTCGTTATGAAATTGCAGATGGAAGCGAATCATACATTGAAGTATATGTAGATGATGACCCGCAGGATTCAGGAACTATTACTGGTCCTGCTCAAGAATCATTTACGTCTTCAGGAACCATACGATTTGTTTCTACCGAAACTGATGGTGTTACGGTTTATATCAACGACGAAGAAGTAGAACTTACTACAAATGACTCAGGTATCGTAAATACCACCTTCTCTTTTGAAGATGTACTTGATCAGTGGTATGCAGATCACCCGAACGCAACTCGTCCTACTTCAAGTACTAACACTTCTAATACTAATGCCTCACGTAATTCATCTAATTCAGAAAACGACTCTTCAACTTCTGACACTAGTAACTCAAGTAGCAGGAGTTCATCAAGCAGCAGTTCGTCTGATAGCTCGGAAGAGTAATATCCGATGGTTATTACCTGCAAGTTAGTTTAATAAGGCAATTTCGTACGCTATGTGCGCTATAGTGCTTTATACCCGCTGAAAGGATTTCTCATGGCAAAAGATTCAAGCTTTGATGTAGTTTCCCAAATTGACATGCAAGAAGTTGACAATGCTTATGGCCAAGCAAAAAAGGAAATAGCTCAGCGCTACGACCTTAAAGATTCAGGCTCTGATATTTCTCTTGATAAAGGTGGTAAAACTATAACCATTACTGCTCCGAGCGATTTTGTATGTAAGCAGGTTATGGATGTTTTAACCTCTAAACTTATTAAGCGCGGTATTGAACTGAACGCTCTTAAGTGGGGTAAACTTGAAGCCGCTAGCGGCGCTACGGTACGTCAAACTGCTCAAATCCTTGAGGGTATTGATAGGGACACGGCAGGCAAAATCAATAAAGACATTAAAGCTACTAAGCTGAAGGTTAAAGTTACTATAGAAGGCGATAAGCTTCGTGTATCTGGTCCAAAAATTGATACCCTGCAAGAAGTTATTGCATTCCTTAAAGAGCAGGACTATGGTCAACCCTTACAGTTTGTAAACTATCGATAGAAAGTGTGCATCAAATGCCACGCACGGTAGCATTTCTAACATTGGGTTGCGCAAAAAACGAAGTTGACACTGCAGATATGCAGGAAGCTTTAGTTACAGCCGGTTTTGATATTGTTGATATTGATTCACCCACCGATGCAATTGTTATAAATACTTGTGCTTTTATTCAACCAGCAATTGAAGAAAGCATAGATACCATCCTTGATGTCGCCAATTTTGAAGCTGTTTCATCGGGGAGAACTAAGCTTATTGTTTCTGGATGTATGCCAGCACGATTTGGCAAAAGCTTATCTGCTGAACTACCTGAGGTACATTCGTTTGTGCCCTGTTCACAGGAAGATTCGATTGTGAAAATTATTTCACAAGCTCTAGAGTGTGATACGCCAACTTCACGAAGCGTAGAATTTAGCTATGCTCCAAGTGAATATATAAAGATTTCTGATGGTTGCAGTCGTCACTGCGCATTCTGCACCATTCCTTCAATTAGAGGGCCTTATCATAGCTTTTCATATGATTCAATTTATGCAGATGTAGCAGCAAAGGTTAAAGGTGGTGCTAAAGAAATTGTTCTTATAGCACAAGACTCAGGAATGTGGGGGCTTGATTTAGAGCCTCGTGACAATCTTGCTTCACTGCTTAAGCGTTTAGCGAGTTCATTTCCTCAAACTTGGTTTCGCGTAATGTATCTTGAGCCTGTTGGGGTAACCGATGAACTTATTTCTGTAATAGGCGCATATGACAATATTTGCAACTATCTTGATATTCCACTACAGCACTGTGATCCCGCAATTCTCAAATCAATGAACCGTAGTGGGTCTCGTAAAGAATTCGAAGACCTTTTATCGCGGTTACGTAATGCAATTCCCGATATAACCTTACGCACCACCCTTATCGTTGGCTATCCTGGCGAGACGGATGAACAGTTTGAAGACCTCTGTGATTTTATTTCTGAAGCCGAGTTTGATTATGTAGGTGCTTTTGCCTACTCTCGCGAAGACGGGACTGTCGCTGCGTCTTTACCCAATCAGATAGACGAGGATACTAAACAAGAAAGACTTCAAACCATTCGAGATATAGCAGATGCTGTTTCGTCTCAAAAAATTACTGAGCGCATTGGTAAGAAAGTTAACGTTTTAGTTTTGGGAACTGAAGAAGATGGTCAACTATATGGTCGCTGCCAATGCCAAGCGCCTGATGTAGATGGTGTTACCTATATAGAACATGCAACTATCGGTCAACTACTGCCTGCTACTATTACCGACACACTTCTATATGAGATGGAGGCAACTTGTGACTGATCAAACAGGATCAGAAAATGCAATATTAACGCCGGCGAACGTTGTTACGATAATTCGTATTCTCCTTGTCCCCGTTTTTGTTGTTGCTATAATCTCTCCTTGGCCTACTTATTTTCCTTCTTGGCCAGAAGCAGAGCTATGGAAACCTTGGATTGCCGCTTTTATTTTTGCTGTGCTTTCCTGTACTGACGCTGTCGATGGCTATTTAGCAAGAAGTAGGGGAGAGGTAACAAATTTCGGAAAATTCATTGATCCTTTAGCCGATAAAATTCTTGTTGCTGCAGCATTACTGGCTTTAGTAGAACTTCAGTTACTTCCTTCATGGGTTGCATTAGTAATTTTAGGACGCGAGTTTATTGTGTCTGGTCTGCGTATGCTTGTAGCTACGCATGGCATTGTTGTTGCAGCTAGCTGGTATGGAAAAGCTAAAACGGTTTTTCAGATTATTGCAATCCTGCTCTTTATCATTAAAGGCTCACCGCTTCTGTTAAACCTTCACACTTCTATGGGACTAATCATGTATGTAGTCTCATGGTTTTTCATGATCGTAGCCTTAATTCTCACCATAGTTTCTATGTGTGATTACTTTATCAAGTGTGCATCAATCTTTACAGGAAAGCCTATAACTTCTACTTCGAATTCTTCCGTTGATGCAGCAAAACATGTTCGTGCATTGCCTAAAGAAGCTACAGATATCACACTTACTGAAGATCTGAAAACTAAAGCTCAAATCGTTATAGAGAAAGCTTGCGCAGCAAACAAGCATCTTTCTACCGCTGAAAGTTGTACAGGCGGTCTTATCGGCGGCTCCCTTACAGCGGTTTCTGGTAGTTCTGAAGCGGTTGAAGGCGGCATTATCAGTTACTCAAATAAAGTAAAACAGCACCTTTTAAACGTATCTTCAGTTGATCTTGAAACGGTAGGAGCAGTAAGCAGTGAAGTAGCTGCTGCCATGTCGGAAGGTTCAAGAAAGGCATGTAATAGTGACATAGCTGTTTCGGTAACCGGCATTGCAGGTCCTGGTGGAGCAGTTCCTGGCAAGCCAGTTGGTACAGTATGGTTTGGCCTTTCTTATATCGATGCAACTCAAAAAATAGTTACTAAAACGTTCGTTCGCCACTTCGATGGTGATAGAGATGAAGTACGCAATCAAACAGTAAACTTTGCGCTTGATCTTTATCTTTGTGTTTTGAATGGCAGCGAACACTTTCCTGAACGTGAAACCAACTAACACAAAGTGCATACCATAGTCTTTAATTCATGAGTTCAAGGATAGTATTACATCTTGTGCACAAGTGTTAAGTCTATAGGTTTGCGGCATAGGTAATCCTTATGAGTTTCATTGTGCGAATATATGCATAATCTTTCACGAATAGTGTGTCTTTTTGTGAGAATTTCTGCTTAGTATTACTTATATCGAAAGATGAATCTTGCATGCGAACACCTGTTCGTGTATGCTCTAAAACGTCAATTGCACTACACCTTTTGGAGGAGCAAAATGAGCCAGGACAAAGAACAAGTGTTGAAAATTACGACAGACCAAATTGAACAAAAATTTGGTAAAGGCGCCATTATGAAATTGGGGGACTCTACTGATCTTCAAATTGGTGTAATTCCAACAGGAGCTCTTCCGCTCGATATTGCTTTAGGTATTGGCGGTGTTCCTCGTGGTCGTATTGTTGAAATTTACGGTCCTGAATCTAGTGGTAAAACCACTATCGCTCTTCACATAATTGCCGAAGCACAAGCTGCTGGTGGTGTTGTTGCTTTTATTGATGCCGAACATGCGCTAGATCCTGTATATGCAGCAAAACTTGGCGTAGACGTAGATGAAATGCTTATTTCCCAACCCGATACCGGAGAACAAGCATTAGAAATTTGCGACATGCTGGTTCGCTCGGGTGCTATTGATTGTGTTGTTATTGACTCTGTTGCTGCTCTTGTTCCTCGTGCGGAGATCGAAGGCGAAATCGGAGATACTACTGTAGGACTTCAAGCTCGCCTTATGAGCCAAGCTCTACGAAAACTTGCTGGTTCGCTTTCTCGTTCAAACACAACCTGTATCTTCATTAATCAGTTGCGTGAAAAAATTGGTGTAATGTTTGGTAATCCTGAGACTACTACTGGTGGCCGTGCCTTAAAGTTTTATTCAAGTGTTCGAATTGACGTTCGTCGTTTTGATTCCGTCAAAAAAGACGGAGAATTCGTTGGGAATCGCGTACGTGCGAAAGTTGTCAAGAATAAGGTTGCTCCACCATTCCGTCAGGCAGAATTCGACATTATGTACGGAGAAGGGATCTCTAAAGAAGGCTGTATCCTTGATATGGGTGTTGAAGCAGGTATCGTTAAAAAAAGTGGCTCTTGGTTTAATTATGGCGAAGAACGTTTAGGTCAAGGCAGAGAAGCCGCCAAACGTACCCTTAAAGAAAATCCCGATGTGCGTGATGAAATAGAAAATAAAATTAGGGCTGAATACGATCTTCCCCTTATTGGCGAAGTGCCCCAACCACTCTAAGCTATTCAAGCTTAAAGCTATTCAAGATTCTTAAATCACAAGCGCAAACTAAAACCTAATTGTCGAATCAGAAATTTTCTGGCAAAGGTTTTCTCTTTGGTAAAGATGAACTCTATCAAGGGTTTTATAGTTGTGCGTACAGAAGCGGAAGTTCCTATGGTTACTACAGATAAAACGCTTGATAGTCAGGCTGCCTTCAAAAAAATTGAACGATTGGTAAAGGTTCGCGACCGTTCAGTCCAAGAAGTTACCGAACGTCTTCGCAAAGATAACTATCCAGAACAATCCATCCTCGACGCCATTGATCGTGCTCTACTGTGTGGCTATTTAGACGATGAAAGGTTTGCTGATCTTCTCATTCGTTCTCGCTTGCGAGCGGGTAGGGGCTTAGCAGGCATTGTTGCTGAACTAAAACGCAATGGAATAGATCCTGAAATACAATTAGATAGTTTTCCTGATGCGTATCTATCATTATTTCCAAATCAATTAGATTCAGCAATTGCTCTTCTTTGTAAAAAGCCACCTCGATCAAAAAATAAACTTCAGGCAGCTTATGCAAAACTTATTCGTTCAGGTTATACCTCAGCTCAAGCTTCTGAAGCTGCACGTGAATGGTATCGAATGAAGGAGTAGTGGCATTTATTATCTATATATTGAGATCAATATTGCTATCTTGTGGTTCAAAGGCAATATATCTAGTCAAAAGTAACAATTTTGGCTATGATCAATATGCTTGAGCTTACGTACCAGAAACGGTACTTAATATATTTTATACAAACGAATAGTGTCGCTTCATATTTGGCGTGTGCTCTTGCCCCGGTGTACCAGGGCATTATTTGTGTCCTTGGCTCTCGTACTAAAACGCTGTTTGAACGAAAGGGAGTTCAATGGTTGAAATTATTGTGGCTGCTATTGTAGCCATCGTAATAGGTTTTCTCATAGGCTATTTTCTTATGCAGAAAATGCTACAACAACGTAATAATGAAGCTACACGCGAAGCTGAAACCACTTTGGCAGATGCAAAACGCGAGGCTGAAAACTTAAAACGTGAAGCATTAGTAGAAGCAAAAGACGAAGCTTTGAAAATGAAACAGGATGCTGAGCGCGAAAGCAATGAACGCATGCGCGAAGTTCGTAGTGCAGAAAATCGTCTAAACCAACGTGAACAAAGCCTTGATAAGCGTATTGAATCGCTTGATCATCGCGAACATCAAATATCTTCTTTGCAAGGCCAAGTAGACCGCCGAATTAAAGACGTAGAAAAAGCTGAATACGAAGTATCTCAGCGTCTTGAGCGCGTTGCTGGCTTAACTTCAGAAGAAGCAAAGACCGAATTGCTCGAAGGTCTTAAAGAAGACGTTGTACACGAATCTGCTGCTATCATCCGTGATGCGGAAACTCGTACTAAAGCAGAGGCAGACAAAAAAGCTCGTGAAATTTTAAGTGTTGCTATTCAGCGTCTTGCAGCAGACTACACTTCCCAAATTACGGTCTCTACCATCCATATCCCTTCTGATGATCTTAAGGGACGCATTATTGGTCGCGAAGGACGCAACATTCGTTCTTTCGAACAAATTACCGGCACTAATCTCATCATTGATGACACGCCAGAATGTGTAACGGTTTCATCTCACGATCCAGTACGTCGCGAAATTGCAAGTGTTACTATGCAAAATCTTATTAGCGATGGTCGTATTCATCCGGCCCGCATTGAAGAAATGTTCCATAAGGCAGAAAAATACGTTAACCAGCAAATCAAGGATGCAGCTGCACAAGCAACCTTCGATACTGGCATTCATGATCTTCATCCCGAATTGGAAAAGATTTTAGGTCGTCTACGTTACCGCACTTCCTATGGTCAAAATGTTCTTAACCATTCCTTAGAAGTTGCTTATCTTTGCGCAATGATGGCATCAGAGCTTGGTTTGGATCCGGTTCCTGCTAAGCGTGCTGGTCTTCTTCATGACATTGGCAAAGCGGTAGACCATGAAATAGAAGGTTCTCATGCAGTGATTGGTGCAGATTTGGCTCGTCGCTACGGAGAAGAACCCCTCATTGTTCACGCTATTGAAGCACATCATAATGACGTTGAACCTCAATCCGTTGTAGACGTTCTGGTACAAGCTGCAGACGCCGTTTCTGCTGCTCGTCCTGGAGCACGTAAGGAAAATATTGAATCCTACATCAAGCGCCTTGAAAAGCTTGAAGAAATAGCTAATTCTTATCCAGGCGTTGAGCGTACTCATGCTATTCAGGCTGGACGTGAGGTTCGTGTTATTGTAACCCCTGAAGAAGTAGATGAAGCGCACGCAACAGTCTTGGCTCATGATATTGCAAAGCAAATTGAAGATGAAACTAAATATCCTGGTCAAGTCAAAGTTGTTGTAATTCGCGAAACAAGGTCTGTCGATTACGCAAAATAGCGGTTACAGATTTTTTTTAAGCGCCCTTCGTATATGTAAAGGGCGCTTCTTTTTTAGGAATGTCACATGGATTCTTCGCTCGAAAATTTCATAGAAGATGTTTCTGGAGATCAGTACCTTCGTGTTCAAGATGATCTAGGTCATGGATTTGTGCGTCTCCGCGCTGCTGAAGCACAACGCCGTCAGGCTAAGCAGGATATCAGATCAAGTGAAGATGTGATCATTGAACTGCTAAGAAATGCTCGCGACGCGCATGCAACAACTATTTTTATTGCTTCTTGGACCGAAGGTGAAAAGCGACACATTACTATTCTTGATGATGGTGATGGCATTCCACCAGATATGCACTCTACGGTTTTTGAGCCATTTGTAACCTCAAAACTCGACTCCTTTCATGCCGATAAATGGGGTGTTCATGGCAGGGGAATGGCGCTTTATTCTATTCAGCAAAACACCGAAGATGCCCATATTGTTGCTTCAGCACCTGGACTTGGTTCTGTTTTTAGCATTACAACGAATACTTCTGAGCTTCCTGAAAAACGAGATCAATCAACTATCCCTTCCATCAATAAAGACGCGCAAGGGAAATCTGTATTACGCGGTCCACACAACATTATTAGAACTGTGTTGGAATTTGCCATAGAAGAACGATCTAGTATTGCGCTCTATTACGGAAGCTGTGCTTCTATCGTCTCTACGCTGTATAACCTAGGCTCTAGCGCTGCTCAACATTTATCGAGCATCTTTGACACTTATGATGCAAATACGCCTTATTTGCATCGTTTCGCGTATACCTTTGATGCGGAATCGTTAAGTGCTCTTGCCACATCTCTTGGGTTTCCTATTTCTACCAGAACGGCGCATCGAATTATCAATGGCGAAATAGAACCTCTACCGCTTCACCTAGAACTGCTAACGAAACAAACTGCACAACAACATAACGCAGCAGCAGCAGTACAAGAATGGACTACCCATGGTAACCAATTTCATACTGGCACTAAGCAATTTAAATTCACAAAAGAAGATCTTGAAACTTTCTCCCAGGAAATAAGACGGGCATATTCTTCACTTGCGCATGCATATTACTTTGATGCTTCTATTGAACCCCGAATTCAGACGAAAGGAAACGAGCTCATTGTGAAAATTCCGCTCGAACTAAACGACTCTGACCGGTAATTTAGTACGGCACATTTGCGAGAAACGTACAGAGTGAGTAAAATTATCGAGCAGTGAATACTGTTACCTTTTAAGTAAAACTAACATCTAGCAATACAACCGTACCCTGAAAGAACCACACATGAGTAACACTACTGGCTCAACTTCAAATAACGCACCACAAATTGGATGCTTAAAAGTTTCTTCAAAATCATCACCTGCCTCTGTAGCAGGCGCTATCGCTGGCATGATCAAAGATGGTGTTCATGTAGAAATACAATCAGTTGGAGCTGGCGCTGTAAATCAAGCAGTTAAAGCAATTGCTATTTCCCGTGGTTTTTTATCTCCTGTTGGAATTGAAATTGTCTGTGTTCCCTCATTTGCTGATATTGTTATAGATGGTGAATATAGAACTGCAATACGATTTTCCGTAGAACCCCGCAACGCTGTTCTTCCTTAATTCACTATTAACAACAGCTTTGCTCCAACCAGGTACAGCTAATCCCCACTAGAAACAATTACAAAATCCAAATCAATACAGTAATAAAACTCTGACTTAGAACATTAACTAAAGCGTTTAGTAGAAATCGACCTAAGAACCTCAATTAAAAACGTCACTATAGAAAAGAGATATTTGTTGCCAACACCTCAAACTTCATCTAATACCCCAAGTAATTCACCTTTGACCACCGTACTCGATTGGGATCAATCTTCCTTCGATTCAATAAAAGGAACTACATTCCATGTTGTGACCTTCGGTTGTCAAATGAATAAGCATGATTCTGAGCGCATTGTAGGTATGCTAGCTGCTCTTGGATCAAAGCAAGTTCATTCTATCGAAGAATCTGACATTATTATTTTTGTAACGTGTTGCGTACGTGAAGCTGCAGATATTCGTTTGATGGGTCAAGTTGCTTCCCTTAAAAACATACCTCTTCGTCAAAACGCACCCGTTAGAAAACGTGTTGTTGTTATTGGTGGCTGTATAGGTCAACGCGATGGAGATTTGCTCATTGAAAAACTCCCTCATGTGGATGTAGTATTTGGAACATTTAATCTGGCAAGCATGCCGCGCTTGATTCACGAAACCATCTTACAAGGTGTTCATCATGTTGAAGTTCTAGATGAAGCTTCTACCTTTCCAACAGATCTTCCAAGCGAGCGAGAATCGCGCTGGTCAGCATGGTTACCTATCTCAATTGGTTGCAATAATTTTTGCACCTACTGTATTGTTCCTTACGTACGTGGAAGAGAAAAATCACGTCTTTTAGAAGACATTATTGCTGATGCCAAAGCGCTTAAGGCAGATGGCGTTAAAGAAATTACCCTCTTAGGCCAGAATGTAAATTCATATGGAAGAGATTTATATGGAGAACCTGCTTTTGCGAAGTTACTCTACGCTGTTGCCGATACTGGCATTGAACGCATTAGATTCGCAACGTCTCATCCAAAAGATTTAAATGACGCCGTTATTCGAGCTTTTGGCGAGTTGGACAATCTTATGCCTGCACTGCATCTTCCTGTTCAATCAGGCTCAAATCGTATCCTTAAAGCAATGAACCGCCGCTATACCCGTGAGCATTACCTCTCCATTATTGATAAACTTCGCTCGGTTCGCCCCGATATTGCTCTTTCTACGGATGTGATTGTTGGGTTCCCCGGTGAAACAGAAGAAGACTTTTTACAGACCTATGATCTCATTGAACAGGTTGGTTATCACCAGGTATTTACATTTCTCTATTCGAAGCGCGAAGGTACTCCTGCTGCTCGTATGGAAGATTCAACTCCTCACGATGTCATTCAAGAACGATTCGAAAGACTTGTGGCTCTTGTTCAAGATAGAGCATTTGAAGTTAATCAAGTAGATAAACATGCTATTGTTTCTGTTCTGGTAGAAGGAACCTCAAAACGCGATAACACTATCTTGACGGGTCGTAGCCCCAAAAATCAAACAGTTCATGCGCCCATACCTGAAGGGTTATCTATTAATGATCTTCAAGGAACCATTGTTCCTGTGCAAATCGAGCAAGCTCGCGCGTGGTATCTACGGGGCAAGGTGCTTTAGTGAACTATAAACCTGTTATTGCGATACTAGGACCTACCGCTTCGGGCAAATCTGATCTTGCCCAAAATGTTGCCTTAGCTCTTAATGGGGAAGTGGTTTCTGCCGATTCAATGCAAGTGTATCGCGGTATGGACATTGGAACAGCTAAAGTTGTTATAAGCGAACAAAAGGTAGCTCACCATTTAATCGATATCCTTGACCCAGGCGAGCCTTATTCTGCTCAACTTTTTCAGCAGATGGCTCGTGATTGCTTTAAATCTTTGCAAGAAAAAGAAAAAGTTCCGGTGCTTTGCGGAGGAACTGGTCTTTATGTTCAAGCAGCACTTGAAGATATGCGTTTTCCTAAAGGCGATCAAGAACATAATCCTGCCCGCGAAAAATACGAAGCAATGGCCAAAGAACAAGGGAATCAAGCTCTGTGGGATCTCTTATATAAGCTAGATCGAGCTTCGGCCGAGGTGCTTCATGTAAATAATGTTCGCCGTGTTGTTCGCGCTCTTGAAATGTACGAACAAGGAATATCCTATGCCGAACAAGTTAAAAACATTCGAAACCTTCCAGAAGTTGTTCCCTCACTTCGCTTTGGATTGCATCGTGATCCAAAATTACTTGCGGACCGCATCA
>OGYW01001224.1_pt1 | contig 23273 bp, 23 predicted proteins | sample 1576621 | NCBI WGS metagenome assembly OGYW01 (sample SAMEA3541528, study PRJEB24748) | human gut metagenome | biome: human gut; feature: human-associated habitat; material: faeces | place: China | collected 2012 | reverse complement strand
AAGTCACATATTGTGTTGAAGCTTAATCGAGTATTACATTTTATAAAAAGCACACGGCCACGCGGCGACCGTCGCGTGGATTTTCCCCGCGATGTACGGCGTGGCGGCGGGCTACCACACGCCGACGCAGAACCGAAACGACAGCTTTGAGGGACTCAGCGGCTCGATTTTGAACGGCAGCGCAAACTGGAACGCCATGCAGAGCATGACCTTCAAGTTTACGGGTTTGAAAGGCGCAAGCTGTGTGCTGTATGGATTGAAAGCGTGAAAATGAGCAAAAAAAGAAGACCCCCGAGGGGGTCTTCTTTTTTGACTAATCAGAGATTAGTCAGTGGGGGCATTGGTAACAGCGATGCGGTAGTAAGCAACCGTCTTGTTGTCCCAAGCAACAACCTTAACGAGCATGTCGCCAGCGAGGTTGGCATCAGCAGCAACCTTGGAGCTTTCGACATCCTGAGTGTTGTAAACACCCGCGATGGTCTGGTTCTCGTTGGCCTTAGCTTCCTTGTTGAGGAGCGTGACCAGATCGCCAGCGGACACGGTTGCCTGCTTCAGATCAACGGTGATCGTACCAGCAATGCCGGTGACGGAATCGTCGTTCACAACCTTAGCAGACTGATTCTGGTTGGTGAAGAGGTAGGAATCCTTAGCAACCAGCTTAGCGTCGGCATAGGCAGCCTGATTTGCGATGGTATAAATGATATCACCGGTAACAACGCCAGAGTAGCTAATCTTGGCATAAGCGACCTTGGTGCCCTTGTCGGCGTCCATGGTAACTTCCTTACCGTCCTTGTCGAAGTACTTAACACCAGACATCAGGTCAGTGGAACCAACAGTGCCGTTGTTGTACTTCTCCATGGCAGCCGCGGAAATTTCCTCGTACTCCTTGAGATCGACCTTAATGGTAGCAAACTGATGGCCATAGTACTCGTCGAGTTCTTCGTCGTTCACGAGAGCCTTGATGAGAAGATCGTAAACAACAAGTGCATCGTGCGTGTCACCGACCTTGCTGTCGTCGTACTGGACGAAGACAAGGCTCTTTTCAGCCAGCTCCTTGGCAGTCCAATCTTCATCAATCTTGCCCTTGGTAATGGTGCCTTCGTACTTGGCAACCAGAGCATCATCAAGATCGAACCAAGTGTTGTTCACCTTAACGCGCTTGCCATCCGTGGTAAGCTGGTCGATGGTATAAGCGTGGTACTTGGCAATTGCGGTCCAGACGTAGTCGGAATCCATGGTGACCTCGTACAGGCCAATCTCATCAACACCGTGGCTGGCAGTGCCCTGACCCTCTGCATAGTAGAGGTCGATGGTGGTGTCGGTCAGCTTGCCATCCACCAGCTCATAGGCCTTGAAGGTGGCATAGGGCTTGCCGTCATTCCAGTGGGAGGTGTAGTCCGTGGTGTCATAGATGAACACGGTACGGGTGGTGACTTCGTATGCGTAGACATAAATCATGTCAACGTAGCCATTGACGGTCGTGTACTGAACGTCATAGCCCTTGAAGCTGGGGAGCTTTTCGTAGCCAGTGTAGGCAGTGAAAGTGCCCTTCGGGGATTCCTTGGTCTGAAGCAGAATCTTGGTATCCTTGCTGAGCTGGAGACGGGTATTTGCACTGCTGCTGGTAGCATTAACAGTCAGGTACTTGTCACCGCTATTGTAGGAGGCAAAATAAGCATCGCTGAACTCGGAATCATCGAGCGTGTAAGCGCCGTCCTTGTCAATGCTGTAGGCATAGACGGTGTAGTAATAGTCTTTGTTCTTGGAAGCAGAGACTTCGAAATCAGCAACATCATCACCCTCAACTTTGTTGATGGTAGCATCGGTCTTGCTGTCGGCATCGAAGAAGTACAGATCGCCGTAAGCGGTGTCAACACCCTTGCTGTGCTCCATGTACAGGGTATCGAGGACAGCATAGTTGCTGGCGAGCTCATCAGCACCGATGACGTTGCCATAGGTGTCGAAGTAGAAGTTGTAGGTCTTGCCCAGAGTCATGGTCGCGGGAGCAAACTTAGCAGTGCAGTTGACAGTAGCGTCAGCCTTGTCGAGGCCCTTGACCTTCTGGATGTCGCTGATGTTCTTGCTGTTGCCGGAAACGTCGGTCAGAACAGCGTTCTTGGACTCAGCCTTGACCATGGACTGGATCTCGCCGTTGGCGATGGTGACCAGAACCATATCGTCAGCCTTGAACTCGTCCTCAGTCTCGAACTTGGTGTCGAGCTTGCCTTCGTAACCGTGGACATTCTTGTCAACGATAGCGTAAGCGGAAGTGGTGTGACCCTTGGAGTCGGTCTTCTCAGCAACGAACTTGGTGACCTCAGCGAGGTAGGTGTCGATGTTGACGAGACGATCCTCATAGACGAGGGTCAGACGGCCCTGATTGGCCTGCTTGGAATCGTCCTTGTTGTCAGCAACAGTGTAGGTGCCATCGCTGGTCTTGCTGTTGGTGTAGACGTCGAGCTTGGTGCTCTTCTTCAGGCCGGAGTCAGCATAGATGTCGCAGTTCTTGGCGGCCTCGGTGTAGGTGGCGAGAGCCTCGACCTCAACGGTGGTGGACTTGTCGCCGACATCATAGGTCCACTTGATGGTGGGACGGCCAAACTCATCGGCCTCCTTCGCGGACTTGAGCTTGAAGCTCTTGTAGCCGAGGGTGTCGTTCTCGGAGAAGGTCTTGTTGCTGTCCTTCTTGCCGTTGAAGCTCACGGTCTGGTAGCCGAAAGCAGCGGTGTAGGTGACCATCGGAGCAACAGCGATCGCGCGGAACAGGAGCTCGGCAACCAGCTCACGGGTAGCGGGAGCGTTGAGGTCAACGCCCTTGACGTTGTCCAGAACACCAGCCTGCTGCGCGGTCTGCGCAACATGCAGAGCCCAATCAGCGCCGGAGAACTCGTTGTTCTTGTCGTAGCCAACCGCGCGGAGGATCATGGCGAGGACTTCATAGCCGGTGACCTTGCCGGAGGGCTTGAAGGTTCCATCGGGATAGCCCTTGACCAGCTCGGCATTGGCGCAGTAGCCGATGTAGCCCTGAGCCCAACCGGCGCCAGCCATGTCGCTGAACTTGTTGTAGGTGGCGTACATGGAAGCCTTAGCATCCTTGACGTCCTGAGTGTACACGCGATAAACGATCGCGGACACCTCAGCGCGGGTGATGTTGCCCTCGGGCTTGAAGGAACCATCCTCATAACCCTTGAACACACCCATGCCATTCAGAACGGCAACAGACTCAGCGTAATCATCGCTGATGCTCTTGTCATCCTTGAAGGCGTTGGCGCTGACGGCCAGAGACAGAGTCATGACCAGAGCCAGCACCATTGCGAGTAACTTTTTCATAGATGTTACTCTCCTTTCATAAATTTCCATCTTCTCGCGGCCGAACACCCGCCGTCTCTCCCGCTTTCCCGTGGTTGCCGCCAAAATTTGCAAATCCTCAAATTGTTGCAAGAACGATAAAGAATCGCAAAAAATCGGCAGAATCAACGCAAAAAACGTTCAATTCAGTGGATATCGCATCCCCTTAGGATTTTCGCCTTTCCTTGTATTCCAGCGCTTTGCGGGCCAGTCGTGGTAGCGGTTTGGTAGCGATTTGCCGGAAACGGGGGGTTGGCGGGGCGAAAAAAGCCTGATTTTTCAAGGGTTTGCGGGAATGAAGGGCCGGGTAGCGGTTTGGCAGCGGTCCGCAGCCACCATAATTTTAGCACTCTCGATGCGCGAGTGCTAAAATTAAAAGTTTGTTCATCAAAAGATGTATTTTTGTTCACAGGGCGTGCCTATACTCATAATTGTTCCGAGGGGAACGAAAGAAACGTAAACCACGCGGGCTGCAAAAGCGACTCGCCAGAATAGATTTGGAGGCTTTGATTATGTTTGAACTGAGACCTTTTGAACGCAGAAACAACCACGTTGCGGCTTATGATCCCTGGGATCAGATGGAGCGCGCATTCTTCGGTGACGGCTCGTGGGGCCGCGGGCTGAGCGAGTTTAAGACCGATATTCAGGACAAGGGCGACAGTTACCTGCTGGAAGCTGATCTGCCGGGCTTCAAGAAAGAGGACATCCACGTCGATGTGGACGGCGACACGATGACCATTCGCGCCGAGCGCCACAGCGAGCACGAGGATCAGGACAAGAAGGGCAATTACGTCCGCTGCGAGCGCAGCTACGGCAGCTACCAGCGCGCGTTCGACATCAGCGGCGTCGAGGTCGCGAATATCTCCGCGCAGTACAATGACGGCGTGCTCAAGCTGAACATGCCGAAGAAGAGCGCCGTGGTGAACGCGAAGCAGATCGAGATTCAGTAAAGCACTTCAAAAAAGGCGGCGAAAGCCGCCTTTTTTGATTTTGGATTGCGCGCCTGCGGGCGCGCAATTTTTTTGGGTTGTACGGGGGTGTGCAAAAAATATTGGCGAAAGTCCGCTCAGGTGAGCGGGCTTTCCTTTTTTTTCGGCGGGCCGCGGCTGGAAAAGGGAAATTTCGCTCCCCGCGCGGCGGCGCGGGTCATCAGAACACAAAAAGCGGCTTAGGCCGCTTTTTTCATATTTGTGCTTATATATTATATGTATGTGGTGGCGGATAATGGCGAAAGCGGGGGTTTTATGTCAAGCTGTAACAGAAGCGGCGGTTTGTTACAAGTGTGTTACAGATGGGGTGAAAGCGTTGACTTGAAATTTTGCTTGTGGTAAGGTGACAGTGCAGAAAGGGTGGGGAACGGTGCGTTCCCGACTTAGTTACGGGATCGGCATGCCACGGTAAGTAAGCCGAGAAACGCCGAAACTTGCTCCTTTCTGACAAACGAACCATCTTTAAGGGGATGCGATAGCAACTAAAATCGCGCGTTTTCCTGCAAAACGGTCAAAAATGCAAGAAAATCGAAATGTTTTGCAACTTTTTCGGTCAACTTTCATTTTCGCCCGCGAACAGCAAAATGTCCGCTTTTCGCTGCCGGAGCGCTCCAAGGGGATGGAAATTTATGAAAGGAGAGTAACATCTATGAAAAAGTTACTCGCAATGGTGCTGGCTCTGGTCATGACTCTGTCTCTGGCCGTCAGCGCCAACGCCTTCAAGGATGACAAGAGCATCAGCGATGATTACGCTGAGTCTGTTGCCGTTCTGAATGGCATGGGTGTGTTCAAGGGTTATGAGGATGGTTCCTTCAAGCCCGAGGGCAACATCACCCGCGCTGAGGTAGCTACGATCGTCTATCGTATCTACACTGCCGACGTCGCCAAGAACGATAAGTCCGGCCTCTATGCCACTTATAACAAGTTCAGCGACATGGCTGGTGCCGGTTGGGCTCAGGGCTACATCGGCTACTGCGCCAACGCCTCCCTCGTCAAGGGCTATCCCGATGGCACCTTCAAGCCGTCCGGCAAGGTCACCGGCTATGAAGTCCTCGCCATGATCCTCCGCGCTGTCGGTTACGACAAGAACAACGAGTTCTCCGGCGCTGACTGGGCGCTCCATGTTGCGCAGACCGCGCAGCAGCTCGGCGTTCTGGACAGAGTGGCGAAGACCACCGACCTGAACGCTCCCGCTTCCCGTGAGCTGGTCGCTGAGCTCCTGTTCCAGGGCATCCAGAAGGCTCAGGTCACCTACACCCCGGCCTTCGGCTATGTGACCGATAAGGTCATCGGTGCCAAGAACAACAGCCTCGGTGAGAAGAACTTCAAGCTCGACTCTGCTAAGTCCTCCGACAAGTGGGGCCGTCCCGCCACCAAGTGGACCTACAACACCGGCGACAAGGGCACTACCTTCGTTGAGAAGCCCAACCTGACCTACACCAAGGCTGTTACTGAGTGCGACGTCGCTCACGACGCTGGCCTGAAGGTCGACACCGCTTACACCCTGTATGTCAACGGCCAGAAGCAGCCCACGACCTACACGGTCAACCTGCCCGACACCGTCACCAAGATGGGTGCTCAGGGCCGTCTGGTTGAGGTCTATGACGATACCATCGTCATGATCGACACCTTCCTCGCCAAGGTCACCTATGTCGCTGACATGACCTATGATGCGCAGGGCCACCTGAAGACCCCCGCCACCATCACCCTCGAAGTCTATGATGCCAAGAACTCCACCGCTGCTACCCCGCTCACCCTCACCAACGGCGAGGATGCGTATCCGTATGCTGTCGGCGATTACGTTCTCCTGAACGCCTTCACCCTGCCTACCAACGATTCCAAGGTCAGCGGCGCTGTCGCTTACACTGGCACCGAGGGCACTGATTACTATGGCGAGATCGTCGCTAAGGCCGAGTCCTTCACCGGTGCTCAGAGCGTCATCTACTGGAACAACGAGCAGCACAACGTTGCTGGCACTGTCTATGATGATGCTGTCAAGTTCGTCCTCGATGAGGCTGGCAACTCCACCGGGAACCGCACCTGGTTCCTCGACCAGTATGGCAACCTCATCGGTAACGTTGAGATCGCTGCTGCTACCAGCTACGGCGTGATCAACTCCATCTGGTGGGTCGGCAACACTGCTGACGGTTCCGGCGTGGCAAAGGCCAACGTCACCTATGTGGACGGCACCACCGCCGTTCTCGACATCAGCACCCTCATCTACAATGGTGCTGCCGCCGAGAACCGCAACACTACGTATATCGCTAAGGGCGGCAAACTGTCCCACAACACCGCTGCCCTTAAGGTCATGTCCGGCGATACCTACAGCACCGCGCCCACGAGCTACTTCTACATCGACGACTATATCGATCAGAACGCCCGTGCCGACAAGACCGGCGCTCAGATCCTGAACGACGATATGTTCCAGTTCAGCACTCAGACTGACGGCACTGTCAAGGCTGTTGAGGTCAGTGGTGCCGGCACTGCCGCCGCTTACAAGAATCTCCACAGCGAGAACCTGGCTATTTACAAGGACACCCAGATCACCAGCGGCCTTGTTGCCAACTCCAACACTGTGTACCTGATCCGCTCCGGTGATGACACCACTGCCAGCCCGTATACCTTCAAGTCTGTTACCGGCTTCGACAAGATCGACCGTTATCAGAATGATGAGGTCGACTACGTCATGAGCGACGACTTCGCCAAGTATGTCTTCATCAAGGCTGATCCCACCGAGTCCAAGGTCACCAGCGTGTTCTTCTATGCTGGCGAGCAGGCTTCCTTCAACAACGAGACCGGCGTTTGGACCACCCCCGGCTACCTCGACGGTGAGAAGACCGCCATCTATGCTGTCGGCTGGAACAACAGCAACGTGAACACCATCATCGACACGGCCACCGGTCGCGGCAATGCCAACACCATTTACAGTGTCGCTCTGAGCAACGGCTACCTCGACAAGGATTACACGAGCGCTTGGGTGTACACTTCCACCGACCCGATTCGCGCTGCGTCTGTCAACGGTGTCACCTACCCGCTCGCTGCCGCCTATATGAACCGCAACGACGTTAAGGTCCTCACCATTCAGGGTTTCTCTTCCGATACCTTTGAGGGCAATGTCTACACGCACAACGACGCCAAGTACTCCGTTGTCAGCAACGCAGACTTCGCCTCCAAGATCAACAGCGAGTTCACCAACCTCGGTGATAAGGTGATCTACCTCGCTTACATCTCCGGTTCCGGCGAGTACAGCGGCTCTATCCTCCATGCCAACATTGTTGACAGAGCTACCACCGCTGATGAACTGCGTGAGATCAGCGCTGTTAAGCCCAACGGCACTGTTACCGCTGCCTCTTCCCAGTCCTTCAAGGATATCACCATCTCCAACTGGGATGTTACGTACACTGATGGTCTCACCTCGGGCAGCACTGCTACCGTTAAGACTGTCAACATCGAGTGGTATAAGCTGAACGAGGCTGGTACCGAGTACAATGTTAAGGTCGTTGATACCAACGCCCCCTTCATCGCTGGTAACAGCTACAAGTTCGTTGCTACTGTTGAGCTCACCGGCAGCAATGCTGATGACTTCACCTTTGCTGATGGCGCCAATGTTTACACTGGCTACGTCAACAACGTTCAGTAATTGAACGAAAAAAACTACCCCAAAAATAGTTTCAGCCCCGAGCCGAAAGGCGAACACGCATAAGGACAACAAAAAATCGCTTAGAGCAACAACCGGCAGCAGTCACTTGACTGTTGCCGGTTTAACTGTGTATTTATAGTCGCTATATGCCGCGAGATAGCTGAAGCAGAACCAGAAGCCGTCGCGCTTAAGTAGTTTTTGCCGCAGAGCATCGGCTTTTTCCGTCTCGCCGTGCGCTTCCAACAGTACGCAAAGACCGTAAGCCGTCATGGCAAACTGCAAATCGTCTTCTTCCGCGTCCAACTCCGCCAGCATATCCTCCATCGGCGCAAACCCTGCCGCCACGCGCATGGCTTTTTCATACGCCGTGTGGTGGCCGACGTACATATCGGGTCGATAATGCTGCTTCAACGTTTTTTGTGCCTCGTCCGCTTTTTCAGCACGAAGCTGCGAAAGTACCAGCCAGTAGACATCCGCAATATACATATCGTCGTCCTGCGGCGCGATGGCGAGAGAATCTGTAAATGTGCGGATCGCGTCGTCATATTTCCGCATCAGATAGTGCGCCATACCAACGCGGTAGCGCGACTCGACGCTCACGCCGTCCGTCTGTTCGCAGCGCGTATAATCCGCGAGCGCCCGTTCAAATTGCAGCGTATCGAGATACTTGGGGCCGCGTTTGCAGTAAGCTTCCATGCGTTCCGGTTCAAGCGCGATGGCCTGTGTCAGAGCGTCAATTGCCTCCCGGAAGCGCAGCTGCCAGCACAGCGCATCCGCCAGCTCCAAAAGCGTTTCATACGTCTGCAGCTTTGTACGGCAGGCGAGAATTTCGTCCGTGTCAGTAAGCCCATGCGGCAGATTCTCAAACTGGCTTTTGTATGACGCATGAACGTCCGCAAAGTATTTTCCCATATTACCCCTCCAAAATGGTTTCTTTTCTGGCGGTCAGCCAGAGGCTGATGAGATAGAACGCCAGACACAGCAGCATGACGCACACGCCGGGTGCCAGCAGATATTGGTACGCACCCCGTAAAAACGCGCCGCGTTTATACGCAAAATTGACCATCGTCTCCCAAGTTGGGCGATAGAGATCGCCAAGGCCCAGAAACGAGAGCGTCGACTCCATCATAATGCAGCTGTTCACCCCGAGCAGAAAGCGCGAGAGCAGCACGTCCGACAGGTTCGGCAGAATGTGCCGCACGGCAATATAGGTGCGGCTGTAGCCGAGAATCCGGCAGCTTTCGATAAACGGCTGTGTGTGCAGCTGCAAAACCTTTGCGCGCACGGCGCGCGCCGTGCCGACCCAGCTGAACGCCGCAATCAGGACGATCAGGTGCGCGGCGGAACTTCCAAAAAACGTCGCCAGAACAATGAGCGTAACGAGCTTTGACAGCAGAACAAAAATCTGAATGAGCCCGTTGAAAAGCTGTCCGATCCAGCCGCGGAAGCTCCCCAAAATCCCAATACCCGCCCCCAGAATCAGCGTCAGAATACTGCTCAAAATGCCGACCAGCAGCGTCTGCCGTGCGCCGTAGATGAGCTCGGTCAAAATGTCATAACCCATCGCGTTTGTGCCGAGCAAATGCTCCCGGCTCATGGGGAGCCACTTCGTGAACAGCTCTTTTTGACTGTAACTTGTAAAAAACTCGGGTGCAAATGCAGCCGACGCAAAAACGGTCAGCAGCAAGAGTCCCAAAATGAGCGGCAAAAGGCCTTTCTTTCTCATGTCCTGCCCTCCGATCTCCGCTTGGGATCAAGGAGCAGACACAAAAAATCGGTAAGCAGAATCGACAGCACCATGATGCACGTCGTCACAAACAAAATGCCCTGCATGAGCGGATAATCGAGCGTATAGACCGCCTCCGTCAGAAGCGACCCCATCCCGCCGATGGAGAAAATCTTCTCAATTACGACCGAGCCGCCCACGCAGAGCGACACGCTCATGCCGAGCATCGTGAGAAACGGCTGCACGATCGAGCGCAGGAGATAATCCCGGCGAATGACGCCGTCCGAAAGTCCCCGCTGCCTTGCGTATAAAATATCTTTCCCATCCGACGCGCTGGCCGCCATGTTACGCACCAGCAGATACCGGCTGGGAAGCGCCGCCAGCGTTAGCGTCACGACCGGCAGCAGCAGATGCAGAACCCTGTCCCATAACATACCCTGCCGTGCCGCGCACAGCCTCCGGGGAGTTGAGCCCTGTATAGGGCAGCAGCCGGTTTTGAAAACAGCATACGATCATAAGACCCAGCCCAATTAAAAACGTTGGCACGGCGTTGAGGATGATCAGCGCTGTTGTGGAAAAGCGATCGGCAAGCGAATCCTTTTTGTACCCACACCGAAGCCCCCAGAATAGACCGATCCCCGCTGAAAGCAGCACCGCCGGGACAGTGATTTGCAGCGTATAGCCGATCTTTTCGCCGATGAGCGCCGAGACGGCGGCGTCCTTTTTATACGAATATCCAAGCGTTCCATCCAGCAGCGAGCGCAGGTAGTAGCCGAACTGCATCGCAAGCGGCTTGTTCAGGTGCAGCGCGTCCTCGTAAAATGCGACCTGCGCGGGCGTCATGTCCTGCTCGGAAAAGCCTGTCAAGTACGCCACGGGGTTGCCCGGCAGCAGACGCGGCAGGAAAAAATTCAGAACCACAACCAAAAGAAAGCACACAAGGGTGCGGTCCAATAAAACAGTATAATAATGTTTTCGGGAAGCGGCATGATTACTCATGCCGCTTTTCCGTTCAAGGCACTAATATTTTGCATTTAATGCCTTGCTTTTGTTTGTCTACTCGGAACGCTAAATTATCTACATCCGGAAGTTTGTTCAGTTCTGCACATCGCCTAAGTATCCGAGTCAGTAAATTTGCAGATTCTTCTACTGCGCTTTCAAGGTTGTCCTTTGTCTTATTACCATGCACGGCAGAGGAACGTGAAGAATATATTTTTCGTACTTGCTTAAATATCTGCTGCGCCTGTGCCTCGTTTTCACCAAGGAAGTTAGCAATATACAAGCTTATTCTAAAGCTAACCTCGGTGTTCACGTTAAACAGCGATTCGATTCCAGACCAAATAACAGCTAACTGCACACGAGGAACAGAATGCCATCTGTAACTTGCCATGGTGTGTACTGCGGTTTGGAAACTGTCTTTCTCTAAAAGTTTATATGCCGTTTTATAGTATTTTTCCAACCACAACTCGTCTTCTTCAGATATGTTGTAGATGTCTGATAACAGTGCACGTAATTCATAATTGGTTATATGAATGTACTCAGCCTTTGCAATTTGCTCAATTGGTTGATCACTTTGCAGATTGCACATAGCATTGTGATTGAATAGAGCACCTAACAAAACACAATCCCATTGTGAATTCCATGCATTGGCGATTAGATGTTCTGTATCATCTCCAATAATATGAAGTTGCGAGGCGATTGTAGGGTTACATAGCACAGCTATGGAGAAATCTATATCATTTTCAAATAACGGCATAACTTCCTTCCATTTTATGGCTGACTTTGCAGGAGAAATGCAAACCGTATCGTGTAGCCATATTGGTTTTGAAACAGAAATGCCATTAACGTATAAATAACATTCATTTCCCATGCCTATCATTCCCATAATTATCACCTCATTTCAATCGTTCAAATAGCAACTGGATTACCTATGTCTTGACAACATTATACTGCCATTTTCCACGAGAAATTTCCGCACGTCAGTTTTAGATGTGAATTATCCCATCTCTGTTTGCCTTAATAATGTAGCTAAAACCACCGTCTGCTTTTGCTGGACTAATCTTGTTTCTATAATCGAAGTAACCAATCCCAATCTTAAGTAATTGTGCTCCTGTTTGGACTAAGGGAGTAACATCTTGGCCGATGTACATTGATAGCTGCTGGCCAACAAAAGGTATTCCAACCAAACTTACCAAACTGCTCAGAAAAAATGCAAGTTTCGAATCTTTAAGTGCCTTATAATAGTCCTGAGAGCACTGTTGCCATTCCTCTATAAATTGTGTTTCATAGTGCCGTATTAACTCCGGACTATCGGCATTATATATATTTATTTCCAACTCCCTGATTTTCGCTCTAAATGCATTAAGTTCATCTTTTCTTTTACTTTTAAACTCAAGGATGTCTTCAAAGCGCACATCCATGGAAGGTTGTGGCAAGCAATTTTCAATGTTGATTTTGCAACACTGCGCTTGTAGATTCGCATGATTGCGAGAAGGACTATAGATTTCCCGGCTATGGGTAAAGGTATCTGTACCTAATACGATATCTTTGTCAGAGCATTTTATCGAATACTCTGCAAGAGTTCTCATATATATTTGCGCTATTTTGCTGTCTATCTCCATCCAGCCGTCTACGTTGTAATCGTTTATATATCTTTTATTTTCGAAATAGCCCAATAACTGTGGCGGCAATTTCCTATAGTGAATCAACTCATGCAATGCTGGTGCATATACTTTATTTTTGTGTACCCTCACTCGGCTATTTGTATTTTCATTATTGACCGTTCTTGCCTCATAAGCAGCAATTCTTTTTACAATAGAATTGCAAAAATCTTCCGCGAATTCAGAAGAAAACAGTTTTTGGGGATAAACAGCTTTATATACCCCCGATCTCTGCAAAAACAACACTTCTGGAGAAAAATTCGGATAGTCCTCATAAGGGACGATTGATGACACTTCATCCCAATACAGAACTGCATTCCTTAGCCAAGCACTATCTTGAATGTTGATTGTCGGGTAATACAAAATCGTTTGTGCCATAATTCCACCTCATTTGAGTACAACAATGATTTTTCTTCAATAGGCGCACCAGCTTCCAGCGATCAATCCGCTTAGGCACCTTTTGATAAATCTCTCGATAGTCTACTTTTTTTGTAATCCAGCGTCCGTTTTGAGTGATGCTGCGACCGTCAAGCAGATGAAGGAAGAAGGACGCTTCGATGATTACAGAAATAGTATTGCTTACACCGGATCCAATATGATTATCTTGGTACAAATTACGAGGCCCTTGAAAGAAGCCCATAAGCATATACCTGATGCCGTCCTGTTCGTTGCGCTCGGATTCGTTTTTCAGTCCGTTGATCGCAATAAGGGGAGCCCTCTTTATTGCACAAGTTTGCTTGTCCACTTCAAAAGAAAGTGCTCTTGTTGCCAAATCGAATCCATGAGCATCCAAACCCGATTTCTTCTTGAGATAATTCTCCACAGTCACAAAAGCTTCGCGTGCTGCCGACTCAAACTCCGATTTGTAAATGAGTTGTACCGCATCCGATAATGCTGCGTGGACATTGTACACTTCAAAAAATCCTTTGAGTTTCTTTAGGGAATATGGCATTAAGCTCCCGCAACAAGGACAGAATGTGAAATCATAAAAGTCAAACCCATATGTACCGTTGCTATATTCCCTAAGTTGCTTTTTTCTGGGTGGAAGAGAACACCCATTAGGACAAGCGTATTCTTCTCTCCTCATTGCTTTCACCTCATTTCAACTACTCACTTACCCGCTGGAAAGATTACAATTTCAAAGGATAAGCATCCAGCTTGTTTTGCGCATTTATGTAGGATTTATAAATATTTTTGATTCCGGCTTCTTTTGCCATGCTTACAACAAGATTTTCCTCTGCTACGCCCATTCGCAGGCCAAGAATTATACCGCTTGGGATCCATTCCATCATCACCGGCGGCTTCATAATGCAGCCAGTTATCATTCGCCATTCTTCATCGTATTTATGGCACTCTTTTTTGATTAGGGTCGTTCTTTCTTGTTCCCATAAAGCACTTCCCATACCTGCATATAGCTCTGGAGGAATCTGAGTTGCGGTTGTCTCTGCTATTTTACGGAGCATAACGAATTTCGCAAATTTGGTTGCATCATAAGGCGTGTCCGAATAATAAATCGGATATAGCGGCGTTCCGTAGTTTTTGATTCCGCAATTAGCGCATTTTTCCTGCTTACCGCATAAGAAGTTGTCATTGTTTTCAAGGTCGTAGATTTGCACAAAACCTCTGTGTTGATCTGCATATTTCAGCCACAGAACCTCATTAAACCCATTTTCGGAGAAACAAACTGACCACGTATCCTTTTTAACTTCATCACGGAGTGAAAGCGCTGCATTCAGAAAGCTTTCGGTAAGCCCGTGAGAAAGCGCGTTTGTCACATTCTCAACCGTAAACTGCGCTGCTTGCTCCTCAGAGAGAATATTCCCAAGCAATGACTTAACACCATCCACAACAGCTTCTGTACTTTCCGGAGTCTGGAATGCACTTAGATACTCTTTCCGGATCGCTTCAATGTCGATGTGAAGAAAGGTATCAAAAGGATCATCATAATAATTCGCAGAAGAAAAATAGAGCTTGTTTGTTCTGAGCGCTTCCAAGCTTTTTGTGCTGACAGGACGATACCGAAAAAGTAACTTTGGATACTTAATTGATTTGAATAGCTGTTCTCGCTCTGCCACAATATCATTCCCGGGCAAAGAACATAATGTTTTCCAAAATTGTTCTCGATCATTGTGATCCATTGATAACCCTCCTCTCAAGTATTAAATCACACATGAAATAATTACGTTTTTTATGTTCAAAACGCACCATTTTTGATAGCTGCATCAATCACTTTCTGCCATTCGTCAAATGAAACAAAATGGACGAACTTCTCTTTATCAAAGTCCGATGCTACCAAGAAACCGGCGAATCCTTTTTGATCTGCATAGCCTGCGACACCCCAAACATAGGAATGCAAAAGCCAGTTACACACATCCTTCACTTTGAGCGAGGCAGCTTGTCCTTCACCATAGCTTGACACGCAGATTTTACCACGAAAAGCCCAACCGTCTTCATCGGTGTACGGATATTTCGTAGCAGAGATTACGCCGCTCATGATTTTGCATTCGGGAAGTGTCCAGTTCTGCTCTTTGGCAACTTTCTCTGCTTCAATTTCGTCTTCAATGGCTTTTCGCAGGACGGTGGCAGAGTATAACACAGCACGGTTCAGCTTATGCTTCCCATATTCACCGTAGCTTGGAGCCCTTTGCCAAAGAGATATTGCCCAAGACTGTTTTTTCAATTCCCATTTCCATCTGCCATCAAAAATCATAGCAGTACCTCATTTTAATCGTTCACACAGCGGCAGGAGTTCTTCCAGTTTGGCGACGATGCGCTTTTGCTCAGTAAATTACGGGATAAGTTTCTCTCTTTTAATCCCATAAATATCATACCTAATTCTTTTGAATGTGCTGAGTGAACACTTTTTTTACTGCGACGTCACGATTGCTGGTATCATTCTTGGTTTTTTGGGAAACTTTATAACATGCCAAAATAGCACCTAAAAAGCCAGAACTAATGCAAATTACCCAAGCGCCAATTGTAACTTTTTCTGCCGTTATAGATCCAATTGCATGAAAGTCTGACGTTAAAAGTGATAAAAACAAAGTGCTTGCAATCGAAAGAAATACACTATAGAGATTGTAAAAATGAAACGTGCTCATATCCTTTTGTGCTTCCTCATATGCACAAGATAGTGAATTTCTTAGTTTCTCGTCGGAGATGCTGATCGGAATCTCTTTAACCACGATACCTTCATCCTTGGTATCGATTATATTCATATTACTTTCCGTCGCCATCATGCTCCTCCGCCTTTAGCAGTCCGAGAGAACCCATAGCAAAGAATTCCATATGACCACAGTTTTCGCATACTACTACCCCGGCAGGAATATTAGGACCTAAACTGATATTTTTTGTATCGTCACCTATTAAAATTGTAGCGAAACTTTGAGTGGTAGTAAATTTATTTCCACCACAATAAGGACAATCGGGAAATCTATGTTTATTCATTTTGCTGCCTATTGCGGCAATAAAGTCTTTTGGATTATATTTACTCATGGTCTGTTTTTCCTTTCAATGATTATTTCAACTGTTCGCATAATGGCAAAGGGTCTTCGATTTTGAAAAAGATATATTTTATTCAGAATCTTCCTCATTCGCACTTTGAGCGCTTAAGATTTGCTTTATGCCCTTAAGCTCATCACCAATCTTTTTCATAGTCTTAAGCAAATCTTCCTCGTCGGTCGTTGAGGAAAAAAACGTCATATAATGTTCTAAATCCACAAAGAGATCACTTTGATATCTTTCGCTTCCGTGCAAGCACGAAAGCTCAATCACTACGCTGCTTCTCCTCTCCCCACAAAGCCATCCGGCTTTGCGGGGTCCCCAAGACGGGCGAGCGAGAAACGCACCGTGGGCAGCCTTGGCAGGCTGCATCATGCCGCCCAATCTGTTTGGACACACAACGTCCGGCCTGCACACAAGACAGGCTGCCGTGGCTGGGGTTGAAAGCAGTCAAGACCCCTTCCACGAGCTGTGAGAGCTGCCAAGCTCTGTCCGCGCTGTTCCCCATCGCCGGGGCGCGAGCTGCAAATACGGCGTAAGAAAACCATAGCGACTATACTAGCGACTACAAAAGGCAAAAATCCGAATTTCAAATTTACATAGCGACTAATGTAGCGACTACGACATCCGAAGCGCAAAAATGTTGAATTTCATGGCTTGTACAAAATGAAAATCTAAAAATTCTTCTAAACAGAACGAGGATTTGTCTACGTTTGGCTTTTCTTGCTGCGCAAGAAAAGCGCAAGCATCGCATTTTGATGTCAAAATACTGCTTGCTGGGGTAAACCCCAGTCCCCCATGCCGCCCGCGGGCGGGAACTTCTCGGCAGCATTGCCGGAAAGTGAGTGTAAAAATCGGGTTCGGCAATATGGCCGAACCCGATCACAGCGGACTGCCCTAAAGCGCTTCAGACAACATTGTCAAAAGCGGTAGACGCTGAAAATCGGGTTCGGTGAATTCACCGAACCCGGTCAGACTTTTTGACAAGGTTGTCTGAAAGTAAGGGTTGGCAATCTTGCCAACCCTTACTTTACCAGATCGTCTCCCGCACCGCTCGAATCAGCGTCACCACCCATGACAGCGCCGCAAGACCCACCAGCACAAGGAAAATGCCGTCCGCCAGAGCGGTATGGGCCAGATACCACGGGCGGAATACCGTGATTACCAGTGCACCGTACAGCAGCGGCGCAGACAACCGTAGCACCTGTGCCAGACGGACGATCCCGCCCAGCAGCGCCAGCCCCAATGATAAAACAGCATACATCATGTTCCGAGCCTCCTTCTTCGATTTGTGGTATGTTACCATCGGCAGACAGACTTTATAAGGGTCTGTCTGCCGATTTTTTCGCTTTGGGTGTCAATAAGACACCCTTGATTGGACGGCGAGGGTGTCTATTGCACACCCTGGATTTCAATTTTTTTTGCAAAATTTTTGGATTTTTTGTTATTCACCATGCTGTTTTTTCGGGAGGGGTAGTGAGGGGGTATCTGAAAAAACAGAAAACCGCTCTCGGCAACATTGCCGGAAGCGGTCTGGAGGTGGTTTATGAACAAACAGACACATCGGACCTGCGTCCGCATGAGTGCCAAAGAATACAGCTGGCTCATGGAACGAAGCAAGGCGGCAGGGCTGCCCGCCAACGCATGGCTCATGGAGCAGCTCACCGACAATCGTCCCATCATCAGTCGGGACGGCGTCATACCGGACTTCCTTCGCCTGCTCAATCAGAGGGGGCGGGAGATCAACACCGTGGCTCGTGCCTTCAACAGCGGATATGGCACGGCAGAGGGGCTCCAGCAAGCACTCGACTGTCTGAAGGACATTGCCCAGGCAGCATACGAGGTCAGGAAGGAGGGGTTCACCCATGCGCCATAAGCGCAAAAAGCCGCTTCCCAGAGGGAAACTGCGGGACAACAGCAAAAGCATCTCTGTCCGGATGACAGAGGAACAATTTCAAAGGCTGGAACGCTATCGGGAACTGACCCGCCTGCCGGTCACCACCTATTTCCGCAAGCTCATTGCAGAGAGCGAGATCGTGGAAAGACCCAGCCGGATCAGGTTTCGGCTCCACGAGGAAGTCAACAAGATCGACTCCAATATCCGCCAGATTTTGCGGAATCCCCGCGCAAAGGAACTGGACCGGGAGGCGGCGGACAGAATCCGTTTCCTGCTGGAACACATTCTCGAACAGGCCTACCACATAAACGCACACCATGATCTGAGCCACAAGGACGGGCAGTAAACACCCACCCGTTCGCCCCGTGCCGCCCTGTGCGGCGTTCTTCCGCATGGGCAGCGTCCCTGCCCATCCCCTCCGGCAGAGGCCCCCACAGGCGGCGTGTGGGCAAACTCGATAAACCAAATAACACAAGGAGAGCCTATGGAGCAAAAAGCCAATATCACCATCGACAATCATCATATCACCGTTGAGTGGATGCAGACAGCCTGCGGGCGGGAGATTCGAGTCATCTCCGTGTTTCCCCGGCATGGCAGCGAAACCGCGGAGGACAAGCTGAAAGCTCTGGCGGAACTGGACTTTCAGCATCGGAAGCTGTGTGCGTAAAGTGCTGGACATTTCAGGCCGTTCGGGGTAGTGTGGTGTCGCAATGCTCTGAACGGTTTGGCAAAGAAAAGGAGGGCTGTATGAATCAGTCAAACCAAATCAGGAAAACCGCTCTTTACTGCCGTCTCAGCCAGGACGATGGGATAGAGGGCGATTCGAACTCGATCCAGAATCAAAAAGCCATTTTACAGAAGTTCGCGGAAGATCACCATTTCCCCAGCCCCTGCTTCTATGTGGATGACGGTTTTTCGGGAGGAACCTTCCAAAGACCGGCGTTCCAGCAGATGATCTCAGACATGGAAAACGGCGAGATCGGGATCATTGTGACCAAGGATCTCAGCCGCCTCGGTAGAAATCAGCTCCACACGGGACTCTACATCGAGGAACGCTTCCCCATGTTCGGCGTCCGCTACATCGCCATCAATGACAATGTGGACACCGACAGCAGCGAGAGCAACGACCTCATGCCGTTCAAGAATTTGTTCAACGAGTGGTTTATTCGGGACACCAGCCGGAAGATCCGTGCGGTGCTGAAGGCCAAGGCGGAACGGGGGGAACGGCTGGGAACCAGAACGCCTTACGGCTACCGAAAGGACCCGGACACGAAAAAACTAATCGTGGACGAAGAGGCGGCAGCTATTGTCCGCAGAATCTTTGCCATGTGCGCCGGCGGCAGTGGCCCCAGCCAAATTGCCCGCATTCTCAAGAAAGAGCAGATCCTGACGCCCACCATGTACGCCTACACCAGGTACGGCATCACGCACACCTGTCTGGATACAGCACATCCGTATAACTGGTCTGACAGCGCCATTGCCAACCTGCTGGAAAACGAAATTTATCTGGGCAACACCGTCAACATGAAGTACAGTACGAAGTCCTACAAGGACAAACGGAGGGTCGAGCATCCAAGAGAGGAATGCATGGTCTTTGAGAATACCCATCCCGCCCTCATTACGCGGGAGGTCTGGGACATGGTACAGAGAGTGCGGAAGAACAAGCGCCGTCTGACCAAGATGGAAGAACAGAGCAAGTACTCCGGTCTTGTGTTCTGTGCCGACTGCGGCTCCAACATGGTGCTGCACCGGGCACATACCATGTCCGCCAGCTACAATCACTTTACCTGTCGCACCTACAAGAAGGACGGGGAAGCTTGCACGGGGCATTATATCCGGGAGTGTGTTCTGGACGAGATCGTACTGGAGGACCTGCGCCGGGTGACGAGCGCGGCGCGGGAACATCCGGAAAAGTTCGCCGCCTACATTGGCAGCAAGCAGTCCACCGAGCTTCAGCGGGAGATCCGCAGGCAGGAGAAAGAACTGGCCGCCATGCGGAAGCGGAAAATGGAATTGGACACCATCTTTAAGAAGCTGTATGAGGATAGCGTGCTGGGCCGTATCACCACGGAGCAGTTCCAAATGCTCTCCGGCAGCTACACGGAAGAACAGAGCCGCATCACAGCCGGTATTCCACAGAAAGAGAGTGAGATCCAGTGCCTGCGGGAAACGGTGAGCGGGACGGACAGCTTCCTTGATAAGGCGAAGCGGTACACGGATATCACGGAACTGACGCCGGAGCTGCTGCGGCTGTTCATTGAGAAGATCGTGGTTCACGAGAAAGAGGTAAAGTGGTCTAAACACGCTCCCCAGACCGTGGAGATCTACTACAACGGCATTGGCTATGTCGGCAGCGGTCAGCAGGATGTGGAAGAAGCACTGGAAGCACCGGAATCCCTACAAACCCAGGACACAGAGAAGCCCCGGCAGGCATCGTAAACACGATGACCTGCCGGGGTATCCCAGGAATCACTTGTTACCCCTGTGAGGGGGAAACAAAAGGCTCGGGGCTGTTTTTTGCTTTATCCAGTCCGCGTCATAACCGAGGACAAGACAGCAATATTCTTTCCCGCTGGTATTGAACTGCGAGGATGCCATATATCCGCCAGAGTCGCTGTCTAACGTCTGCGATACCCGGCTCACGCCGCTGTCACCCCATGTATAATAATTGTTCATGGAACCGATGCCGGACGAGCAGGAGGTCACGCCGCGTATGACCGTCGTTTTCTGTCCGCCGTCCGCGCGGAACAGCACCAGCACCGCGGGGCAAAAGCCGCATTCGACGCTGTTCGGGTGATTTTGGCCCGATAGACCGGTGCCGGTGTATGTGCCGAACTTCGCGCGGCAAATCTTGCTGTTGGCAATCGTCTGCGCAATGGCGGTCACGGTCTCCGCCTCCGCCTTGGCCGCCACCGCGTCGGCGTTGGCCTTGAGCGTTTCGTCGATCTTGCCAAACGCCGCATTGAAGTCATCCATCTTGATAAAGTCCGACTTTTCCCACTTGGGCAGGCCGTAATTGGCTGTTTTTCCCATCGCGTCCTCCCCTTTCACCACGCGCGGCGCACGACGCTCAGCACGCCGATGGCCTCGTCGATGCTCGAAAAGCGGTAGACGCGCTCGTCGCGCTCGCGCTGCGCCTTTTCGATCGGGTTTTCGAATTTCATCCGCGCTAAGTGCTCGCATTTTTCGATCTGGGTTCTGGGTCGTTCATAGGTGTTGTTGTACATGTTTTTCCTCCTCATTTTGTGCAGCCCACGCATTTGCGCGGACCGTTTACAGCTATAAAGCTGTAAAGCGGTTTTTGGGACGAACCGGTGCAACGGAGGAAAAATTTTCCGCCTTGACAACGCGGGAAAGCGGGGTATAATGGAGATAGAAAAGGGCGCTGTTGTCATGACGGTTAGCCCTCAAAGCTGGTTAAAACAAATACTATGTTAACCGCTCGGTGGCCGCCGGGCGGTTAACACGCTTTTGGGGCTATGTAGGTCATTACCACGAGGACAATGACGAGACACAGAAGAAAACGCAGAGCATTTCCTCTTCCCATCCGCATCACCCCCTTTCGCAAGGGAGTGGCTAACCGCCGTTTACAACAGCGCCTACCTTTATTTTACGGTTTTTGCCGCATTTTGTCAATCTTTGCCGCCCGTTGGGCGGTTTTTTGCATTTTTTAGAGGGTTTCGAGCGTCAGCAGCGCGTCGAGCAGCGGCCACGCCTGCGCGAGCTCCCGCCCCGCCTGCCAGAAGCCGATGCCCTGCAAGCCCTTTTCCGCCGCGAGGGCGATCTTCGCGCGCAGCGAGCGCGCGTCCTCGAACCAGACGGCGTGCTCGCGCCGCATTTTGTCGAAGTAATGGTAGTAAGGCGAGCGCGCGGTTTCATCAAACTCGATCTCCGCCCCCACCAGCCGCGCCCGCGCGACGGCCGCTTGCGACGAGAACGTCTCGGCCCGCGTGCGGCCTTTTTCGTAGGGCAGCGGCCAGTCGTAAGCGTACAGCGGCGCGCCGAGGAAGATGTTCTCCCCCGCCGTGACCGAGAGCGCGTAATCGAGCACCGCGCACACCTGCGGCAGCGGCGCGATGGCCTGCGGCTCGCCGTAGACATAGCCCCATTCGTAGGTCATCAGGAACACGGCGTTCGCGGCTTTTGACAGCAGCGCGTAGTCGTGCGCCTCGTAGAGCAGTCCGCGCTGCTGCGCGCTCGTCTTCGGCGCGAGCGCGGCGACGACGGGCTTTCCCTCCGTGTTCAGCGCCTCGCGCATACGGCAGACGAACGCGGCGTAGTCCTCGCGCAGCTCCGGCGGGACGTACTCGAAGTCGACGTCGAGGCCGCAGTATCCCTTTTTCGCCATCGTCTGCAAAATCTCGGCAAGGAGCGCGCTCTGCGCGCGGTCGTTTTGCAGGAGCGCCGCGGCGTTTTCGCTCGAAAAATTCCCCTCCGGCGTCAGCGTCGAGAGGTGCATGAGCGATTTTGCGCCATAGTGCGCCGCACGTTCGAGCAGGCGCGCGTCGTCGAGCGGCGCAAGGACTCCCGCGGGCGTGATGCCGTAGGTGAACGGCGTCAGATACGTCAGGTACGGCAGGACCGAGTCGAGCAGCTCGCCGCCGATGTAGGGGTAGGCGTAGGCGTTCACGCCGAGCGTACCGAGCGGCGCTTCGTCTGCGTAGTCGATGGCAAGCACGTCGCCCTCGCGCAGAAGCTCGCGTCCGTGGAGGAAAAAGTTCCGCCGCAGGAGCGTCCTGACGCTCAAATCATAGTCCCGCGCAATGGACGAAAGCGTCTCCCCCGCGCGCACGGTGTGCAGTGTCTTCGGTGTCCGCACGACGAGCGCCTGGCCGATCACAAGCGGCGTACTCAGCGCAAGGCCGTTGTCCGCCGCGACGAACGCGGGCATCAGCCTTTTCCTCGATGAACTGGGAGCCTGCCAGAATCAGGGCATCCACGTTTCGGGACATAAGAAGCTGAAGGTATTTTTCCTTTTCCTCCTGATTGTAGCCGGTGCAGCAGAGCATGGAGGCATAGGAATTTTTCCAGAGCTCCCGCTCCAGCAGGTAAATGACCCGTGCCAGATAGATGTCAGAGGAGTCGGCGCAGAGGATGCCAACGGTGCGCATGGTATTCAGCCCGAGTCCGCGGGCGAAGGCATTTGGCGTATAGCCGTTCTGCTCCATGACCTCAAGCACCTTCTGCCTGGTGGTTTCGCTGACCTTGTCACTTCCGTTCAGGACCCGGGAAACCGTAGCGATGGACACGCCTGCCAGTTTGGATATATCGTAAATATTCGTAAGAAGTCCTCCCTTCAGGGGCTGATGCCAATGATAATCGAATAAGCTGGCTTTATTATAGCAGGCTTTTTCAGGATTGTCATTCGAATTCCGGGAAGGGAGCGCGCATGCTATTTAGAAATCGGAGGAAATTATGGAAACATTTCGTTTTGCAGTTATGGGAGCGGGTAATATCGGGAGAAAGTTCTGTGAGGCAGCGCGCATGGCCGGTTATGAGGCTGCGGCTGTGG
>OGYW01001216.1_pt1 | contig 23400 bp, 17 predicted proteins | sample 1576621 | NCBI WGS metagenome assembly OGYW01 (sample SAMEA3541528, study PRJEB24748) | human gut metagenome | biome: human gut; feature: human-associated habitat; material: faeces | place: China | collected 2012 | reverse complement strand
TGTTTGATACCGCATTCCACAGCACTATGCCGCCGAAGGCTTATATGTATGCTGTACCCTATGAGTGGTACGAGAAGTACGGCGTGCGCCGCTACGGTTTCCACGGCACTTCTCACTTTTATGTATCTCACCGATGCGCAGACAAGATGGGCAAGCCCATTGAAGATCTGAAGCTGATCACCTGCCACCTGGGCAACGGCTCTTCCGTGGCTGCTGTGGATCACGGCAAAGTGGTAGACACCTCCATGGGCTTTACCCCGTTGGACGGCTTTATGATGGGCACCCGCTCCGGCGGTGTGGACCCCTCTGTGGTCACCTTTATGATGAAAAAGCTGGGTCTGACCCCGGATGAGATGGACACCATTCTCAACAAGCAGTCCGGTGTGAACGCCATCTCCGGCGTGTCCTCCGACGACCGTGACATTTGCGCCGCACAGAATGCCGGCAACAAGCGTGCCAGCCTGGCACATGAGATGCAGGCCTATGAGATCGCCAAGTTTATCGGCTCCTATATTGCCGCTATGAACGGCGTGGACGGCATTGTGTTTACCGGCGGTATCGGCGAAAACGGCCACTGGCTGCGCTCTCGGATCTGCTCTTACCTGGGTTATATGGGTGTGCAGATCGACGAGGAACTGAACCAAGCCACCGTGAAGGGCGCCGAGGCGGAATTGACCGATCCCAGTGCCAAGGTGCGTGTGTTTATCCTGGCTACCGATGAGGAGCTGGTGATCGCGCAGGAGACCCAAAAGGTTGTAGAAAGCCTGCAAAAATAAGCGCTTGTAAATTCTGTTTTTACATACAAAATTATCAGTAAAGGAGGAGCGAATATGCCGGAAATTAAGTATGAGATTACGGAGCACCTGGGTGTGATCTCTGAGACAGCGCGGGGCTGGACCCGGGAGGTAAATATGATCTCTTGGAACGGCCGCGAGCCGAAGATCGATGTGAGAGACTGGTCACCCGACCACACCAAGATGAGCAAAGGTCTGACCTTTACCAAGGAAGAGATCGTTGAGCTTAAAAATCTGGTTGAAAAACTCTAAGCAAGGTGAGAGGGCACCCGGTGGGTGCCCTTTGCCCTTTGGTAACAAATCTATTCAAAGGTGAATTTTAGATATGGAATGGACATCATTAAACGACTTGAGAGAGAAGTACCTGTCTTTCTTTGAGAGCAAGGGCCACCTGCGGCTGCCCAGCTTTTCGCTGGTGCCCCAGGGGGACAACAGTCTGCTGCTGATCAACTCCGGTATGGCTCCCATGAAAAAGTACTTTACCGGCGAGGTCACACCCCCCAGAACCCGGGTGACCACTTGCCAAAAGTGCATTCGCACCCCGGATATTGAGCAGGTGGGTAAAACGGACCGTCACGGCACCTTCTTTGAAATGCTGGGCAACTTCTCCTTTGGCGATTATTTTAAGAAAGAGGCCACCGCTTGGGCCTGGGAGTTCTGCACCAAGGTGCTGGAAATGCCGGAGGACAAGCTGTATGTGACCATTTATCAGGACGACGACGAGGCTTTCGAGATTTGGACAAAGCAAAACGGTGTGGATCCCAGCCACATTGTGCGTCTGGGCAAGGAAGACAACTTTTGGGAGCACGGTTCCGGCCCCTGCGGCCCCTGCTCGGAGATTTATTTTGACCGTGGCGAAAAGTATGGCTGCGGCTCTCCGGATTGCGGCCCCGGCTGCGAGTGCGATCGGTATGTAGAGTTTTGGAACAATGTGTTTAGCCAGTTCAATAACGACGGCAACGGCAATTACACGGAGCTGAAGCAGAAGAATATTGATACCGGTATGGGTCTGGAGCGTCTGGCCTGTATTCTCCAGGATGTGGACAATATTTTTGAAGTGGACACCGTGCAGAACATTATGAAGAAGATCAGCGAGATCTCCGGTGCCAAATATCATGCGGACGCGCAAAAGGATGTGTCCCTGCGCGTAATTACCGACCATGTGCGCTCCGCCACCTTTATGATCGGCGACGGCGTAATTCCGTCCAACAACGGCCGGGGCTATGTGCTGCGCCGCCTGATCCGTCGGGCTTGCCGCCACGGCAGATTGCTGGGCGTGAACGAGCCGTTCCTGTATAAAGTGTGCGACACGGTGATCCATGAGAACCATGTGGCGTACCCGGAATTGGCCGATAAGGCAGAGCTGATCAAAAAGATCATTCTGTCTGAGGAGGAGTCCTTTGGCAAGACCATTGACGCCGGTTTGGCTATGCTGGACGAATATATCAGCAAGTTGGATGGCAATGTGTTCTCCGGCGAGGACGCCTTTAAGCTGAACGACACCTTCGGCTTCCCCCTGGACCTGACCAAGGATATTTTGGAGGAAAAGGGCATTACCGTGGATGAAGATAAGTTCAACGCCTTGCTGGCTGCCCAAAAAGCAACCGCCCGTGCCGCCCGTAAGGACGCCGGTGCAGACGCTTGGAAAGGCAATAGCGTGAAAATTAGCGCATCGGCCACGGACTTTGTGGGCTATACAGACTTTGCCTGCGATGCCAAGGTGCTGGCTATTGTGAATGCAGACGGCGAACTGGTTGACATGCTGGGCGCCGGGGACAGCGGCACGCTGGTGCTGGATAAGACCCCGTTCTATGCCCAGTCCGGCGGCCAGGTAGGCGACAGCGGCGTGATCAAGAACGGTGCGGACAATGCCTTTATCGTGGCGGATACGGTCAAGAATGCGGACAAGATCTTTCTGCACCGCGGCGAAGTGACCCGCGGCATTGTCAGCGTGGGTGATCCGGTACAGGCGGATATCAATGCGGAGCGCCGCCGCAGCATTATGCGCAACCACACGGCTGCGCACCTATTACAGGCTGCCCTGCGCCAGGTATTGGGCACCCATGTGGAGCAGGCCGGTCAGCTGGTGGACGAGCGAGAAGTGCGCTTTGACTTTACCCACTTTAATGCCATGACTCGGGATGAGCTGCTGAAAGTGGAGCACCTGGTTAACGCCTTTATTATGGGCGCCCACCCGGTAGAGAGCATGGAGATGCCCATTGATGAGGCCAAGAAGCTGGGGGCGATGATGCTCTTTGGCGAGAAGTACGGCAACATTGTGCGGGTGGTCAAGGCCGGCGATTTCTCCACCGAGTTCTGCGGTGGTACCCATGTAAGCAACAGCGGCCAGATTGGCCTGTTCCATATTGTCAGCGAGGCCTCTGTGGCCTCCGGCGTGCGCCGCATTACGGCACTCACCGGCAGCAATGTACTGGCTCATATTTATCAGGCGGACGGTATGCTGTCCGGCGCTGCGGCAATGCTGAGGAGCGCCGTTCACGACCTGCCGGAGAAGCTGGCCGCCTTGGCAGACAGCGATAAGGCCAAAGATAAGGAGATCAAGAGCCTGAAAGAGGAATTGGCGCACTTAAAGAGCGCAGACCTGTTCGCCGCACCAGTTGACCTGGACGGCCTGGCATTCTATACAGCCACTTTGACGGATGTGGCTCCGGACGCGCTGCGTTCCATGGGCGATGAATTAAAGAACAAAGGCGACAATGTGGTGGCTGTGGTGGCCGGTGTTAACGGCGAAAAAGCCAATATCGTTGCCGTTTGCGGCAAGGAAGCCATTGCCCGCGGCGTAAAGGCCGGCGATGTTGTGCGTGAGATTGCCAAGCTGGCCGGCGGTGGCGGCGGCGGTCGCCCGGACAGCGCCATGGCCGGTTGTAAGAATGTAGATAAATTGCCGGATGCAATGGCTCAGGCTGCTGCGCTGGTACGGGATATGATCCAGTAAGGAGCAATGCAAATGTGTGTGTTTTGTGAGATCGTCAGCGGCAATATTCCCTCCACCAAGGTGTATGAGGATGATCAAATCCTGGCCTTTAAGGATCTGAACCCGGTGGCGCCGGTGCACTTTCTTGTGGTGCCTAAAGCACATATTGAGAATGTGAACGCCATTACGGCAGACAACAGTGCCGTGGTTGCCCATATTTTTGAAACGATCCCGCAGATCGCAGCGTCCCAGGGGATTACCTCTTACCGGGTGATCTCCAACTGTGGGGCGGATGCAGGGCAGAGCGTGATGCACCTGCATTTTCATGTGATCGGCGGTACGGAACTGGGGGAGAAGATTTTATGAGCGACGCATATTATACCTTACATATTGCCGGGCTGGAGCGGCAGCTAAAGCGCTTCCCCGTGTCTGACAGTATGGACATTGCGGCCTTTATCTTTTTTGGTGATGTGGAGCTAACCAAGGCTTGCGCTGAAGAGCTGCTGAAAAAGGTGCCGGAATTTGACTATATTGTGACGCCGGAGGCCAAGAGTATTCCGCTGGCTTACGAAATGAGCCGCCAAAGCGGCAAAAAATACATTGTGGCTCGCAAGGGCGTTAAAGTGTATATGGACCGACCGGAGAAGGTAACCGTCCATTCCATCACCACCCAAAAGGAGCAGACCCTGTATCTGGGTCATGAGGACGGCGACCTGCTGGACGGCAAGCGCGTGTTACTGTTGGACGATGTGATCTCCACCGGTGACAGCTTAAAGGCGCTGCAGCAACTGGTGGCTCTGTTCGGTGCAAATATCGTGGCCAGCGCCGCGCCCTTGGCTGAGGGCGACGCTGCCGATCGGAAAGACATTATTTTCCTGGAAAAATTACCTTTGTTCTTCAAATAATAGAGCAGAGGTGGTCCTTTGGGAGGCATTCATATGTTGTCAGATAAGAAGAAAGTGGCCATTGTAGGCGTTGGTATGGTAGGTATGAGCTTTGCTTATGCGCTGCTGAACCAGAATATTTGTGATGAGTTGGTACTGATCGACATTAACAAGGAGCGTGCTTGGGGCGAGGCGGCGGATCTGTCTCACGGTCTGCCCTTTGCGCCCAGTTCCATGAAAATCAAGGCAGGGGAGTACAGCGACTGCAGCGACGCAGATCTGGTTGTGATCTGTGCCGGTGCGCCCCAGCTGCCCGGTGAGAGTCGTCGGGATCTGCTGCAAAAGAACTACAAGGTTTTCAGTTCCATTGTGCAGCCCATTATTGCCAGCGGCTTTAACGGCGTTTTCCTGGTGGCCTCTAACCCGGTGGATATTATGACCCAGGTGGTCTATACCTTGTCCGGTTTTCCGGCCAATCGAGTGGTGGGCTCCGGCACTTCGTTGGACAGCGCTCGCTTGCGCCATATGATGAGCGATTATTTCCATGTGAACCCCCGCAATGTGCACGCCTATGTGATCGGCGAGCATGGGGATTCGGAGTTTGTGCCCTGGAGCCAGGCGCTGATCAGCGTAAAACCTTTGGACGACTTTAAGGCCACGCATCCTGCCCTGGATGAGGATATGAAGCAGATTGCCGTGGATGTAAAGGAGTCCGCTTATGCCATCATCAAGGCCAAGAAGGCCACTTATTACGGTATCGGTATGGTGCTGGCACGATTGACCCGTGCCATCCTTTTTGATGAGAATTCAATCTTTACCGTGTCTGCGTACCTGAAAGGGGAGTACGGTCAGCGGGGCATTTATATCGGCGTGCCTGCGGTGGTGAATCGCAACGGTGTGCGTGAGGTGCTCCAAATGGACTTGAATGAGGAAGAAAAAGCCAAGTTTGCCGCCTCTGCCGATGTGATCCACGAGATGATCGAGGAGATCGATATGGACAGAGGGTAAAGCTGTAATGAAATAAGATAGCCGCAGGCATTGCCTGCGGCTTTTTTACGCCCTAAATGGCAAAAAACAAGGCATACACCTGCGGGCGTATGCCTTGTTTTTATGTAAGGGTTATTCTTTGGTTTCGTCCACCAGGTAGGTGCCGCTTTCCAGCACCACCAGGGCGTACTGGCCGAATTTGTGATACCGTTTGACCTGCTGGGAAAAGGTGCGGTAGTCAGACACGGTATAGTCCATACCATCGATCTTACGGATCTTGTTGCCGCCGCAGGCCACATACAGGTCGCCGTTGTACTGGCAGATATGCTGGGGATTAACAAAGGTTTGGGCATCCTTGCCGCCGATGCGCAGGTCTACCTTCATATTTTGGCAGGCATAGCGAATCACCGCATTCTCGCCGGGACAAACGCTCCAAAAATACTTCTCCTCCAGCGCCAGGTGCTTTACCGGGGCGTCGTGGTACTGGAACATACCGTTCCACTCCAGCGTGCCCTCTCGGTCAAAGATACCGGCCTCGCCGTTGGGGTAGATTACCAGCACCCGCCGGTCATAGAGCACCGCCGCGTCGCACTGAACAAAGTTGGGGATCGCGGTACTGATTTTTTGGAACGCAGAGCCAAATTTGCGCAGCAGGTAGGCGCTTTTGGTGATCACTTCCTGCTCGCCTGTGGCAAAGTTCACCACCGAGTAGTTCACCTTGTATTGGGCGTTGCCGGGCAGGGGGCGTTTCTCTACCAAAACCGCAGAATCCTTGTTGTAGGCAAACAGATCTACGATCTCTTTTGTGCTAATCTGTTTCACTGTGTTACCTCGCTTCGTCCTCTGCCAAAGAGGTGTTGGTCAGGTAGCCCAGGGTCATCAGACTGTCGTTCAGGTGCACATTCTCCACCAGCACCTCCGGGTGGGCCATGGCAATGTCGTAATTGCTAAAGTTCCAAAAGGCCCGCACGCCCAGGCGCACCAGCATATCCGTGATCTCCTGCATATCGCTGCCGGGAATACAGATTACGGCGCACACCGGCTGGTTATCAATGCAGAAGTTCTCCAAATAATTGATGTGGCGCACAGGAATGCCCTTGATCATGTTGCCGCAGATGGCTTCGTTCTTGTCAAAAATGCCAATGAGCTTAAAGCCGCTCTGCCGGATAAAGATCTTGTTGGATACCGCCTTACCCAGGTTGCCGGCACCGATCAAAATGGTTTTCAATTCCTTATCCACACACAGAATTTCGCCAATGCGCTTTTGCAGCTCCGGCACATTGTAGCCGTAACCCTGCTGGCCAAATCCCCCAAAGCTGTTAAAGTCGTGGCGAATTTGGGAGGCAGTCAGACCCATACGGTCCGCCAGCTCCTTGGAACTGATGCGCACAATGCCATTGTCCTTCAAACTCTGTAAAAACCGGTAGTATCGGGGCAGACGCTTGATGATGGACATGGATATATTTTCTCTTTTTTCCATAGGGTTCATCCCTCTCAAAAGAACGATTTTATTTGGTCATCCGGGTGATTGTGTCCATCACATAGTCGCCAAATTCGCTGCAGGTGCAGCCGTCCGCACGGCCGGTGATTACCAGCTTCTTTTCTTCAAACATGCACTTGTCCAGCGCAGCCTCCAGAGCGTCCGCCTGCTTTTGGTACCCAATGTGGGACAGCAGCATAACGGTGGCACGCAGCATGGAGCAGGGGTCAGCGTACTGGCCGCGGCCCTCTTTGATCATGCGGGGTGCAGAGCCGTGAATGGCCTCAAACATCGCATACTTCTTACCGATGTTGGCAGAACCGGCAGTGCCGACGCCGCCCTGGAACTCGGCAGCTTCGTCAGTGATAATGTCACCGTAAAGGTTGGGCAGCACAAAGACCTTAAAGTCCTTGCGGCGCATGGGGTCGATCAGCTTGGCGGTGGTAATGTCCACATACCAGTCGTCGGTGACGATCTCCGGATACTCCTGGCCGATCATCTGGGCAGTCTTTAAAAACTTGCCATCGGTTGTCTTAATGATGTTGGCCTTGGTGATAATGGATACCTTACCCTTGTGGTTCTTTTGGGCGTAGTCATAGGCCAAGCGGGCAATACGCTCGCAGCCTTCCCGCGTGGCCACAGTAAAGTCCACGGCCAGGTCGTCAGTGATGTTCACGCCGTAAGAGCCGATGGCATAGCCACCCTCGGTGTTCTCACGGAAGAAGGTCCAGTCAATGCCCTGCTCCGGCACCTTAACCGGGCGCATATTGGCAAACAGGTCCAGCTCTTTACGCATGGCCACATTGGCAGACTCCACATTGGGCCACGGATCCCCGGCACGGGGCGTGGTGGTGGGGCCTTTCAAAATTACATTGCAGGCTTTCAGCTGGGCCAGCACATCGTCCGGAATGGCCTTGTTGCAGGCTGCACGGTTCTCAATGGTCAGACCGTCGATCTCCTTAAACCGGATCTTGCCGCTGGCCACTTCGTCCTTCAGCAGGAAAGACAGCACACGCTCGCTCTCCTTGGTAATGACGGGGCCGATACCGTCGCCGCCGCAAATACCGATCACAATGGTGTCCAGCGCGTCAAAGTCGGTAAAGTCTTTATCCTCGCGAATTCTCTTGGCGCGGGCCAGCTGGCTCTCCATCAGGGAGCGGAACTGTTCTACTGCCGCGTCAATGGCTTGTTTCTCATCAGTCATAACGGTTCTCCAATCTGTAAAATTGCTTATTTATTGCTCTCTCTGGTGTAATCCAGCAGACCGCCGCACAGCAGCATGGCGCGCTGACGGGCAGACAGGTGGCTGGCGTCCAGGGGGTATTCCTCATTCTTGGTCAGGTTCTTCAGTACCACCGGGGTGTTGTTCTCCATAGCGGTGCGAATGTCTGCCAGTTCCAGCTGATCCATCTGGTCAATGCGATCATAATCTGCCTTATTGGCAAAGGTGAAAGGCAGAATACCGGCGTTGACCAGGTTCGCCACATGGATACGGGCGAAGGACTTGGTGATGACCGCTTTAACACCCAGGTACAGGGGCACCAGTGCCGCGTGCTCACGAGAGGAGCCCTGGCCGTAGTTGGCGCCGCCGATGATGATGCCTTTGCCCTCGGCTTTGATGCGCTCCGGGAAGCTCTCGTCGCACACGCCGAAGCAGAACTGACTCAGGTGCGGAATGTTGGAACGGTAGGGCAGGATCTTGGCGCCTGCGGGCATAATGTGGTCAGTGGTGATATTGTCGCCCACTTTCAGCACAGCCTTAGCGGTAATGCTCTCCGGCAGCGGTTCGGTTTTGGGGAAGGGCTTGATGTTGGGCCCGCGCAGCACCTCTACGCTGGCAGCTTCCTCCGGGCTGGCCGGGGGCTCAATCATATTATCGTTAATGGTAAAGTGCTCCGGCATTTCCACCGTGGGAGCCTCGCCCAGATCCCGAGGATCGGTCAGATAACCGGTGAGGGCGGAGGCTGCCGCCACTTCCGGAGATACCAGGTAGATACCGGCGTCTTTTGTGCCGCTGCGACCCTCAAAGTTCCGGTTAAAGGTACGCAGGGAGATGCCGCCGCTGTTGGGGGATTGACCCATACCGATACACGGGCCGCAGGCAGACTCCAGAATGCGGGCGCCCGCGCCGATCATATCGCCCAGTGCGCCGTTCATAGCCAGCATATTCAGCACCTGCTTGGAGCCGGGGGCAATGCAAAGAGAAACGGTGGGGCACACGGTTTTGCCTTTCAAGATCTTGGCAACTTTCATCATATCCACAAAAGAGGAGTTGGTGCAGGAGCCGATGGCTACCTGATCCACCTTGATCTTGCCGATCTCCTCGGTGGACTTGACTTTATCGGGCATGTGCGGGCAGGCAGCCATGGGCTCCAGTGCGCACAGGTCAATATCGATCACTTCGTCATACTGCGCGTCCGGATCCGGCAGAATCTCCGTCCAGTCGTCTGCGCGGTCCTGGGCTTTCAAAAATGCCAGGGTGATCTCGTCGGAGGGAAAGATGGAGGTGGTAGCGCCCAGCTCCGCACCCATGTTGGTGATGGTGGCGCGCTCCGGTACGGACAGGGTCTTTACGCCCTCGCCGCCGTACTCAATGATCTTGCCGACGCCGCCTTTAACAGTCATACGGCGCAGCACTTCCAGGATCACATCCTTGGCAGAGACCCAGGGCTTTAAGTAGCCGGTCAGATTGATGCGGGTCATGGTGGGCATGGGGATATAGTAGGTGCCGCCGCCCATGGCTACGGCCACATCCATACCACCTGCGCCCATCGCCAGCATACCGATACCGCCGCCGGTGGGGGTGTGGCTGTCAGAGCCGATCAAGGTCTTCCCCGGAATGCCAAAGCGCTCCAGGTGCACCTGGTGGCAAATGCCGTTGCCCGGGCGGGAGAAGTAAATGCCATGCTTCTTAGTCACGGTCTGAATGTATCTGTGGTCGTCGGCGTTCTCAAAGCCGGTTTGCAGGGTGTTGTGGTCGATGTACGCCACGGAGCGCTCGGTTTTGACCCGATCGACCCCCATAGCCTCGAATTCCAGGTACGCCATGGTACCGGTTGCGTCCTGCGTAAGGGTTTGGTCAATTTTCAGCCCAATTTCCTGTCCGGGGATCATCTCACCCTCGACCAGGTGGGATTTGATCAATTTTTGTGCAAGTGTAAGACCCATTGTTCAAAAAACCTCCTGAGTTGTTCAAAGAATTGTCAAACCCCATTTTATAATAAATCGGCGGCAATGTCAATTAGAATAAAGATTTAATAATTAGATTTCATTATATTGTTGAATTTCTGCCCGCCTTATGCTAAAATTATCGTTGAATGTGGAGAAACGGGCATACTAATTCCGGGAGGAATGGTATGCCGCACACAAACGAGGATACAGAAAAGGAAATAGAGAACGAAGAAGTTCAGACGGAAGATCTGCAACCCAATTTGCAGACCGGCTCCATCACGGTACAGAAGGACGGCCATTTTATTCACTGCTTAACGGTGATCGGCCAGATCGAGGGCCACTATATTTTGCCCAGTCAAAATAAGACCACCAAGTACGAGCATGTAATCCCGCAGCTGGTGGCTATTGAGGAAAGCGACGATGTAGAAGGCCTGTTGATTATTCTCAACACCGTGGGCGGCGATGTGGAGGCAGGGCTGGCCATTGCAGAGCTGCTGTCCACCATGCGAACGCCCACCGCCTCTCTGGTGCTGGGTGGCGGTCACTCCATCGGCGTGCCCCTGGCGGTGTCCTGCCGGCGCAGTTTTATTGTGCCCAGCGCTACCATGACGGTGCACCCGGTGCGTATGAACGGCCTGGTACTGGGTGTGCCCCAGACCCTGTCTTATTTTGAGAAAATGCAGGATCGGATCGTGCGCTTTATTGCGCATAATGCCAAGATCAGCGCAGACGATTTCCGTGCCCTGATGATGAAGACCGGGGAACTGGTGATGGATGTAGGCACGGTGCTGGACGGTGCCGGTGCTGTGGACTGCGGGCTTATTGACCAAATGGGCGGTCTTAGTGACGCACTTGCGTTTCTCAACCGCACCATTGAGGAGGAGCACCATGCTGTGGACGGTCATTAGCCAGGCGGATGTGTTCTACCAGGCGGCGCAGGGCAGCCGGGCGCCCCGCTCCAGTAACCCTTTTGATTACCTGAACAACGGGTACAGTCTGGAGGGCGCTTCTTTGTTCGGAGGGCAGGATCATGTGGTTTTTAACTGCGATATTTCAAGCCGTCGCACAGGCAGTCACCTGGGTACTCCCGGTGTCTGAAAGTGGGCATTCGGCGATCTTTCACGATTTTTCCGGTCGGTTCAGCGGCAATGGCAGCGAGCTGACCGGGCTGGTACATATTGGTATTGCACTGGGTATCTTCTTGGTGTTCATTAAGCTGTTTGTGCGGCTGTTTGGCGAGTTTATCGCCTTTTTCAAAAATGCGTTTGCAAAGCAAAATCCCTTTGTAAATCCCGGCGGTGTACGCCGGTTTATGTTCGGCACGGTGCTGGGCTTTTTGCCGATGGTTTTGCTGTTGGTGCCGGCAGGCAAGTACGGCAATGTATACGGCCTGTTTCGCAGCATGGGTTATAACGGCACACTGCTGGACGAGGGAGTGTTTTTCGCCCTCACAGGCGGGCTTATTCTGCTGGCGCTGCTGCAAATGAAAAAGCACGGTCCCCAAAAGAATGTGGACTGGTACGCCGCTTTAATCTTGGGTTTTGCCGCCGCCTTTTCCCTGCCCATTGCCGGGCTGTCCTATATGGGCGTGCTATTCTGCCTGGGTGTTATGATGGGCGTGGCACGCAAAATCTCTTACCGCTTTGCGGCGGTGTCCAGCGTGCTGACCCTGTTGGTGCTGGGCGTGGTGGAAATTTGCACCTGCGTGACTTATGTAAATATCATTGCCGGTATTTTGGCGGTGGTGCTCAGCGCGGCGGTGACCTATTTTATGGTGAAGCTGATGCTATGGATCTTGCACGGGGGCAAGCTTAAGGCGTTTGCCTATTACGATTTTGCCCTGGCCGGTGTGTGCGTCGTGGTGGGTATTTTTGAACTGATTTTACGATAATTATAGCTTTTAAGGACAGATAAAATGGCGAATGTACAAAAGAAGAATGCCCGGGGTCATCGCCGGGAAGAAAAGAAAGCTGCGGCCCGCGGGACTGCTCCGGCGCCAAAAAAGCGCACGAAGGCGGAACAGGCTCGTTGGGAGCAAATGGAGCTGGAAGCCCAAGCGGCTGCCGCCAAGCGTCAGGAGAACATCAGCCGTATTGTCGGCGTGGCAATTTTTGCCTTGTCGGTGATTTTTTTCTTCGTTGCGGTGATCGGCGGCGACGGCGCATGGAAAGTGGTACATAATGTGTACTTAGGGCTGTTTGGCATGTTGGCGGCCGTGTTGTTTCCCATACTGGCGGTGGTGATCATTCTCCTCTATTCCTACAAGGAGAACAAGGCCAAAAAACGCGCGATGGAAGAGGGGACAGCAGCACAAAAGTCCCCGGTGTCTCCTCGAGAGCTGATCGCCAAGGGTGTGGAGAGCGTAATTATCGTGCTGCTGATTGCAGCACTGATCCATATTATTGAGAACCCTACCGGGTTGAAATTTGCAGACAGCGTGAAGTTGGGCTACACCCAGGCGCCTTATGAATTTAACGGCGGCTTTTTCGGTGCGCTTATCGGTTGGGCACTGCTGACCTTTGGCAAGGCACCGGCCATTATCGTGGATTTGGTGCTGCTGGTGGTGGACTTTATGCTGCTGGCGCGGCTGACGGTGATGCAGTTCTTAAACGGCGCGGCACAACCCGCAAAGAAAGCCTATGAAAAGGCAGGGGATGCCATTGAGGTGTATCGGGAGCGCCGCCAGGCCAATATTGATGTGCCCCTGGACGCGCACGCCCCAGGCGAACAGGAGACGGAGGAGGAGCCGCCTGCGCAAAAAGGCAAAAAGAAAGATACGGACGCTGTGGATACGGACAGTATTGTAAAAGAACTGAACCAGAAGCACAGCAAAAAAATAGCAGAGAAAAAACAGTCTGCCCCGGAAAAGGCCAAGTCCTTGGATGAGATTGTGGACAAGGCCACCGAGGAGGCCGATCCGAAGAAAACGGATCCGTCGGAAGTCTTTACGGTTACGGACGCGCAAATGGAAGCGGGTGTGGCAGATTATAAGCTGCCGCCGGTATCACTGCTGACCCCCGCCCAGCATAAGTCTGTAAAAGATGTGAGCGGGGAGCTGAAATCCAATGCGGAGCGGCTCATCGACACCCTCCATTCCTTTAATGTGGACGCTACGATTACGGACATTAGCCGCGGTCCCACCGTGACCCGGTATGAGCTGAAACCGGCTGCCGGTGTGCGTATTTCTAAAATCACCAATTTGTCCGACGATATTGCTCTGAATTTGGCGGCCACCCATGTGCGTATTGAGGCCCCCATTCCCGGCAAAGCGGCGGTGGGTATCGAGGTGCCCAATTCCGTAAAAAGCGGCGTATCTATGCGCGAGCTGATCGACACGCCGGAGTTTGGCAAACAGCGGTCGATGCTGTCTGTGGGCCTTGGGCGGGATATTTCCGGCGATGCGGTGTACTGCGATGTGGCCAAGATGCCCCATTTGCTGATCGCCGGTACGACCGGTTCCGGTAAGTCCGTGTGTATGAACAGCATTATTGTGTCTATTTTGTATCGTGCCAAGCCGGATGAGGTGAAGTTGGTACTGATTGACCCTAAAAAAGTGGAGTTTAGCAAGTATTCCGGCATTCCCCATTTGTTGGTGCCGGTGGTGACCGATCCCCGCAAGGCGGCAGGTGCGCTGGGCTGGGCTGTGTCTGAGATGCTCAAGCGTTACCAGACCTTTAGCGACACCGGCGTACGGGATATTGAGGGCTATAACAAATATGTGAAGAAGCATGAGGATATGCAGCCCATGCCTAAGATCGTCATTTGCATTGATGAGTTATCCGACCTGATGATGGCGGCGCCTAAGGAGATCGAGGACTCGATCTGCCGTTTAGCACAGATGGCACGTGCAGCGGGTATGCACCTGGTGATCGCCACCCAGCGCCCCTCCGTAGATGTAATTACCGGTCTGATCAAGGCCAACATTTCGTCCCGAATTGCGTTGACCGTCAGCTCGCAGATTGACTCCCGTACCATTTTGGACGCCTCCGGCGCCGAGAAGTTGCTGGGCTACGGCGATATGCTGTATGCGCCCATCGGTTCCTCCAAGCCCATTCGTGTGCAGGGCTGCTATATCAGCGATGAAGAAGTGGAGTCCCTGTGCGATTTTGTAAAGAGCCAGGGTGAGAGCCAGTACAGCGACGAAATTCAAAAAGAGATTGAGGCCAAGGCCGTGCAGGATAAAAAAAGTCCCTTTGAGGGCGACGAGAGTTCGGAACAGCTGGATCCCCGCTTTGAGGAAGCGGTGGAGATTGTGCTGGAGACCGGCACCGCGTCTACCTCTTTTTTGCAGCGCAAGCTGTCCGTAGGGTATGCCCGTGGGGCAAAAATTATGGATCAGCTGGAAGAGAAGGGAATCATCGGTCCCCAGGACGGTGCTAAAAAGCGTGAAGTGCGGATCAACAAACAGCAGTGGCTGGAAATGCAGAACCAAGGCCCGGCACCGAAAATGAATGCAGAGACCGCTGAGCAAATGCGCTTTGAGGAAGCGGAGTCAGACGAGGACCAAACCGATGCAGAATGATTTTTTACCCATTACTCCGGCAGAAATGCGCGAGCGAGGGTGGAAACAACCGGATTTTGTGTATGTGACGGGTGACGCCTATGTGGATCACCCATCCTTTGGCGCTGCCATCATTACCCGCTTGCTGGAGAGCCAGGGGTTCAAGGTGGTGGTGCTCAGTCAGCCGGACTGGCACAGCGTGCGGGACTTTCAGAAATTCGGGCGGCCCAAGTATGCTTTTTTGATCACTGCCGGGAATATTGACTCTATGGTGGCCCACTATACCGCCGCTAAGAAGCTGCGCCACGACGACGCATATACTGCCGGTGGCAAGCACGGCAAGCGCCCGGATCGGGCGGTGAATGTGTACACCCGCCTGGCAAAAGAGGCCTACCCGGACTGTCCGGTGATTTTAGGCGGGCTGGAGGCGTCCCTGCGCCGCTTTGCGCATTACGATTACTGGGACGACGCCATTCGACCCTCTGCGCTGGTGGACTCCGGCGCTGATCTGCTGATCTACGGTATGGGAGAGAAGCAGGTAACGGAGATCGCCCGCCGCCTGCGAGAGGGTGAGCCGGTGGGCAGTATGCACGACATTCGGGGCACCATGTATGCGGTGCCCACCAAAGACACACCCTTTGGCGGGGTGGAGTGCCCTTCCTTTGAGAATGTGTGTGCCTCTAAAAAGGAATATGCCCGCTCTTGCCGACTGGAGCAGGATGAACAGGATCATGTGCGGGGCAAACTGCTCAAGCAGCGCCACGGCAAGGTGATGGTGGTGCAAAATCCGCCTATGGAGCCGCTGACCACCTCGGAGCTGGACCGGGTGTACAGCCTGCCGTATATGCGGGCGTACCATCCCAGTTATGAGAAGTTGGGCGGTGTGCCGGGTATTGAAGAAGTGCGCTTTTCCATTACCCACAATCGGGGATGTTTCGGCGCTTGCAATTTCTGTTCCATTGCATTCCATCAAGGGCGTTATGTGACCTCTCGCAGCAAAAAAAGCCTGCTGATTGAAGCGCAAAAGATTACCCAAATGCCGGACTTCAAGGGCTATATTCATGATGTGGGCGGCCCCACCGCCAACTTTCGCCACCCCAGCTGCGCCTTGCAGGAGCAGCACGGTCTGTGCAAGGGCAAAAAATGCTTGGCGCCGAAACCATGCCCCAATTTGCAGGCGGACCACCGGGAATATTTGGACATTCTTCGGGCGCTGCGGCAGGTGGATGGAGTCAAGAAAGTGTTTATCCGCAGCGGTATTCGCTATGATTATCTGCTTTGCGACCCGGACGACAGTTTCTTCCGGGAGTTGGTGCAGCACCATGTGAGCGGCCAGCTGAAAGTGGCACCGGAGCACTGCTCCGCTGCGGTGCTGGACAAAATGGGCAAGCCCCATATTGAAGCGTATATTGAATTTTCCCGCCGGTATTTTACTTACACCGGCCAAATCCAAAAGGAGCAGTACCTGGTGCCGTATTTGATGAGCTCGCACCCCGGCTCCCGGTTGGACGATGCCATTGAACTGGCGTGTTTCTTAAAGAAAAATCACATTCGCCCGGAGCAGGTGCAGGACTTTTATCCCACCCCGGGCACCATCTCCACCTGTATGTTCTATACGGAGCTGGATCCGTACACCATGGAGCCGGTCTATGTGGCAAAGAACGCCCACGACAAGGCACTTCAGCGGGCACTGCTTCAATATTATAATCCTAAGAACTACGCCCTTTGTTCTGAGGCACTGCGTCGAGCCCATCGTACAGATCTGATCGGCAATGGCCCTAAGTGTCTGATCCCGGCAACACCGCCCGGCGGACGACCGGATGACCGTTCCGGTGGTAAAGCAAAGGGGAGCGTGCGCGGCTACGGAAAGCCGGTTGGCGGAAACAATCGCTTTGACGGAAAGTCCGCAAAGCGTAAACCCTATGGCAACCGATCCGGGAAAAAGAAATAGAAATGAAAAAAGCACGACAGCTGAAACTGTCGTGCTTTTTGGTGCGGGTAACAGGGGTCGAACCTGCACGGTTGCCCACAGGAACCTAAATCCTGCGTGTCTGCCAATTCCACCATACCCGCATAACGGCTCCTATTTTAGCATTTTGTGCCAAAAAAATCAAGTATAAAAAAAGCGAAGCCGCAAAGCTCCGCTCTTTATTCCGCCCAGCCGCCGTGTGACGAGAATAACCTGCATCTCAAGCAGGTGGGTGACCGCCGTTCGGTTTTGTGCTTCCATCGTCCCCGCAGGGGAGGCCTGCATACCTGCCGACCGAGCAGGAAACCCTTGTAAAAAATTGTTCGGGTTATTAAATCACACGGTTGTCGAGAAGGGCAGAACAGATGTTCTGTTCTTATTCTTACTGCTCCGGCTCGAAATATTCTACATCATATTTCTTTTCTACCATAGCCATCAGAATATCGGAGACCTGCTCAAATTCCATCTCGTCCTCGATCTCGGCCAGATATTCCTCGCCGTTTTCCTCCAGCACTTTCAGAATAATGACCTCGTTGTCTGCCTCTACGATTTCTTCCGCCTCATCGTGGTACTCGGTAATGGCCACATACACATCGTCGTCTGTCTCGTACCGCTCCAGCAGTTCAAATACAATCTCGTTGCCGTCGTCGTCGGTCACGGAGATCAGGTCCGGTTCGTACAGTTCATTGTTATCGCTCATAGTTCTCACGCCTTTCTTTTTGCATTATACTCTATTTGCCCATTGCCGTCAATGGCTATTTTGTGGTTGGCGGGGAACAAACCCCATATTTTGCGTAATGTGGAAAATCATTATCAGTAATGCACAAAAAAAATCAAAAAATATGCAAAAACCTATTGACAACTGCCAACTTTGGTGCTACTATGTAGTTGAACACAGGAGATAAGCCTTAGGAAGTAGTTAAGGCGTGTTCAATCTAATAAGGAGGTCGGTCCAATGGAGAGTGAACCCTTTCAGCAGACCGCCTGTACCGCTCGTCAATAGAGTATAACGGATTTGTGTATGGACAGAGTGCAAATCGGAATTGCACGGCGCACACAAGCTCAAGTGAGCAAAGTAAGAGTTATCATGCAGGATTGATTGGAACGGCAGGCGCTGATTCAACTGAATAGTAAAGGTATATATCGGTCATCTACCTGCAAGTGACCTGGGAGTACCGCCGGGCGGTGCTTTCATAGATGATGTATTTTACGACCAGGTGAATTCCAATGGAGAAGTAAATTTCGTTTTTTCAACTTTAATATTTGTCAAAATCTAAAAAACGAGGTACGGTCCAATGGGCTAAACAGTGTGTACGTTATGTGCCGAAAATAAAAACTAAATAATAAGTGAACATACGCTCCGGGTGTTGCAAGGCATCCGGAGTTGTTTTTTTGTTTGCGGCTGTTGCTGTTTTATCCGTGTTATGTAATTTCTTTAACTGATTTGCACACTTTTGTGGGCGCAAAATCCCGGCTGCCGCTTGACAAGGGGCGGCGGTTTTGGTACTATAATACCGATAGAAAACGGCTTGGAACGGAAGGAGTACCCCATGACGGCGGCATAGAGAGCTTGTGGTCGGTGCAAACAGGCGCGCCCAGTGCGGGAAGGTAGTCCGGGAGCCGGTGCGGTGAAAGGCAGTAGTCGCACCCGTGTGCCGCGTTAAGGCAAGAGCGGCGCGCTTTGGCGCGCAATTTGAGTGGTACCGCGGAAGTTCAGTTCCGTCTCATTATGAGACGGGGCTTTTTTTATTTTTGTAAGGAGCAAAAAAATATGGCAAAAGAGTTGGACAAACAGTACAGCCCCCAAAATGTGGAGGACCGCACCTATAAATTCTGGTGCGATCACAAGTATTTTCACGCTGAGGTGAACCCGGAAAAGAAACCTTACACCATCGTGATTCCACCGCCGAACATTACCGGCCAGCTGCACATGGGTCACGCGTTGGACGAGACTTTGCAGGATATTCTCATCCGCTGGCGCCGTATGGAGGGTTACGAGACCCTGTGGCTGCCGGGCACGGACCACGCGTCCATTGCAACGGAGGCCAAGATCGTAGAGGCCATGCGCAAAGAGGGCATCACCAAAGAGGAGATCGGCCGGGAGAAGTTCTTGGAGCGTGCCTGGGAGTGGAAAGCCCAGTACGGCGGCCGCATTGTGGAGCAGCTAAAAAAGCTTGGCTCCTCCTGCGACTGGGATCGGGAGCGTTTTACTCTGGACGAAGGATGCAGCAAGGCCGTGCGCGAGGTCTTTTGCAAGCTGTACGATAAGGGCCTGATTTACCGGGGTGAGCGCATCATTAACTGGTGCCCCCACTGCCTGACTTCGATCTCTGACGCAGAGGTGGAGTACGAGGATCAGGCCGGTCACTTCTGGCACCTGCGCTATCCCTTTAAGGACGGCAGCGGCTACCTGGAGCTGGCCACCACCCGACCGGAGACCCTGCTGGGCGATACAGCCGTGGCGGTGAACCCCAATGACGAGCGTTATAAAGATATGGTCGGCAAGACCCTGATCCTGCCTATCGTGCATAGAGAGATTCCCGTGATTGCCGATGATTATGTGGATATTGAGTTCGGTACAGGCGTTGTGAAGATCACCCCGGCTCATGACCCCAACGACTTTGAGGTGGGGCTGCGCCACAATTTAGAGGTCATCAATGTTCTGACCCCGGACGCCAAGATCGTGGATGATTATCCCAAGTACGCCGGTATGGACCGCTACGAGGCTCGTAAGGCCATTGTCGAGGACCTGGAAGCCGAGGGCGCTTTGGTGGAAATTGAGGATTACAGCCACAATGTAGGCACATGCTACCGCTGTGGCACCACCGTGGAGCCGCGGGTTAGCAAGCAGTGGTTCGTGAAGATGGAGCCGCTGGCAAAACCGGCTGTGGAGGTGGTCAGAAACGGGGAAGTGAAGTTTGTTCCCGAGCGGTTTGACAAGACCTACTTCCACTGGATGGAGAATATTAAGGACTGGTGTATCTCTCGCCAGCTGTGGTGGGGTCATCGTATTCCCGCCTATTACTGCGACGATTGCGGTGAGGTGATGGTGTCTGCCCAGGAAGTGCATACTTGCTCTAAATGCGGTGGCAACCATGTGCACCAGGATCCGGACACCCTGGATACCTGGTTCTCCTCCGCCTTGTGGCCGTTTTCTACCCTTGGCTATCCGGATGATACCAAGGAACTGGAGTATTTCTATCCCACGGATACGCTGGTCACCGGCTATGACATTATCTTCTTCTGGGTAGCCAGAATGATCTTCTCCGGTGTGGAGCACATGGGGCAGGTGCCCTTCCACACGGTGCTGATCCACGGCCTGGTGCGTGACGCACAGGGTCGCAAGATGAGTAAGTCCCTGGGCAACGGTATTGATCCGCTGCTGGTGATTGATCAGTACGGCGCGGATGCCTTGCGCTTTACTCTGGCTACCGGCAATGCGCCGGGCAACGATATGCGCTTCTCCGACGAGAAGGTAAAGGCCTCCCGCAACTTTGCAAACAAGCTGTGGAACGCCGCCCGCTTTGTGCTGATGTATCTGGGCAATGATTACAGCTATCCGGGCCTACCGAAGGATCTGGCTATTGAGGACAAGTGGATCCTCTCCAAGGTCAATACCCTGGCTAAGGAAGTGACGGACAACCTGGAGCGGTTTGAACTGGGTATTGCTGTTGCCAAACTGTATGATTTTATTTGGGATGTGTTCTGCGACTGGTATATTGAGATCGCCAAGATCCGTTTGCAGTCCGGCGAGGGTGCCGATACCGCCAAGGCGGTGCTGGTGTATGTGCTGACGGATATTCTGAAGCTGCTGCACCCCTTTATGCCCTTTATTACAGAGGAGATTTATCAGGCTATTCCGCACGATACGGAGTCCATTATGATCTCCAAGTGGCCGGAATATGACCCCACGCTGTCCTTTGCGGATGAGGAAGCCCAGATGGAAAAGATTATGGACGCCATTCGGGCCATCCGTAACCGCCGGGCGGAGATGAATATTCCCCCCAGCAAAAAGTCCAAGGTCTATGTGGAGACCGCCTTTTCCGATGTGTTCGCCGTAGGCAGTGAGTTTATCAAGCGGTTGGCCTATGCTTCCGATGTGGAGATCGCAGACGCCTTTGGTGACCTGGGCAACACGGTGACCATTGTTACCAACGACGCCAAGATTTATATTCCTCTGGGTGACCTGGTGGACTTTGAGGCGGAGGCCAAGCGCCTGCAAAAGGAACTGGCTGCTGCCGAGGAAAAGTTGGCCTTTATCAACAAGAAGCTGGACAACCCGGGCTTTGTGAACAAGGCACCGGAGAAAGTGGTCCAGCAAAACCGGGACGAGGCTGCCAAGCTGACGGAAAAGATCGCCAACTTGCGCTCCTCCCTGGAAAATTTGGGCAAGTAAAATGACCTACGAAGCGGCAATTCAATTGATCAAACAAAAGCAAAGCCTCGGCGTGCAGCCGGGGCTTTCCCGCATGTTGGCGGCTATGGAAAAGACCGGCAGTGTGCAAAACAAATTGCAGGTGATCCATGTGGCGGGCACCAACGGCAAGGGCACCGTTTGCGCTGCTGTGGCCGACGGCTTGCGTCGTGCCGGGTACCGGGTGGGCGTGTTCAGCTCCCCCTGGGTCACGGACTTTCGCGAGCAGATCACCGTGGACGGCCAGATGATTTCCAAGCAGGACTTTGCGGACTGCGTAGAGGTCTTTGCGAAGGAACCGTTGACGGAATTTGAACTGATCACCGCCGTGATGTACCTGTATTTCTACCGCTGCGGGCTAGATTACGCTGTGGTAGAGTGCGGTATGGGCGGTGCCGGAGATTGCACCAATGTGCTGGCTCACCCCACAGTGTGCGCCTTTGCCAAGGTGGCGCTGGACCATACGGCGTTCCTGGGCGACACGGTAGAAGCCATCGCTCGGGAAAAGAGTGGCATTATCAAGCCCGGCTGCCCGGTGGTGCTGTACCCCCATATTGCCGCCAAAGATGTATTTTTGGAGCGGTGCCGAGCGCTGAATTGCCCTGTGACGGAAGCTGCCCAGCAGTGCGACCCGATTACGGATGACTTGGCGGTGGCCGGGGAAGTGCTGCGCCTGCTGGGAGTGGATACCACGCCGGGGCTACCTATGCTGCCCGCCCGGCGGGAGCACTTTGGCGAAAATTTGTTACTGGACGGGGCGCACAATCCGGACGGTGCTGCGGCGCTGCTGCTCCATTTGCCTACGGATCGTCCCATTGTTGCCGTACTGGCGATGATGGAGGATAAGGACATTGACGGTTATCTCTGTCAAGTGTTGCCCCGGTGTCGTCGAGTGATTGCTACCACCGTGCCCGGTATGGGGCGTGCATTGTCTGCGGAAGATTTGGCGGCGGCGGCGCGAAAGTATTGCCCCGATGTGACCGCAGAGCCGAATCCACACCGGGCGCTGGCGGTAGCCAAGGCGGACGGCGACTTTGTTTTGGTCTGCGGTTCTTTTTATTTAGCACGGGAGATCAGAAAAGATTTGATCTAAAACACAATACGGCAAATTCTGCAAAACCGGTCTGTTACAGTGTAAACAGACCGGTATTTTTTTGGAGTGATGGTATGAATGTAACTTTAGAGAGCAGCGGCAATTTGCTCATTGCCTATCTGTTTGGCGAGATCGACCACCATACCGCCGTTGCGGTGCGCAGCCAGATCGACAGCGCCATACAGGACAAGCTGCCCGGCCACCTGATCTTGGATTTTAAGAATGTCACATTTATGGATTCCAGCGGCATTGGGCTGGTGATGGGTCGCTATCGGCTGGTGCACAGCTATCAAGGCACGGTGGAGATCAAGAATGTGACCGCCCGCACCAAAAAGATTATGGAGCTGGCGGGGCTGGGGAGCATTGCACTGATAAAGGAGAACGAAGATGAAAAAGACCAATGAATTTCGCTTGACTTTGGACGCTCGTAGTGTCAATGAGGGCTTTGCAAGAGTGGCAGTGTCTGCCTTTGCGGCACCGCTGGACCCCACCTTGGAGGAACTGGCGGACTTGAAAACCGCCGTGTCAGAGGCGGTGACCAACTGCATTGTTCACGGCTATAAGGATTGCTGCGGCAAGATCTATATACATACGGTACTGCTGGATCCGCCGGCGGTGCGGGTAACTGTGCGGGACAAGGGCTGTGGTATCGCCGACGTGCCGCAAGCCATGACCCCGCTTTATACCACCGGGGAGGGAGAGCGCGCCGGGCTGGGCTTTACAGTGATGGAGAGCTTTTGCGACAAGCTGCGAGTCACTTCTAAGCCGGGCAGAGGCACCACTGTGGTGCTGGAAAAGCGCATTACCGGCAAGCAAAAATGGTAACTGCGGAGCGGGAGCGGCAAATCCGAGAGAACCTGGGGCTGGTGCATACCGTTGCCAATCGCTTTCGTGGGCGGGGCATTGAGTACGACGATCTGTACCAGTCCGGCTGTGTGGGGCTGATCAAGGCGGTGGATCGGTTTGACCCGACCCTGGGCTATGCGTTCTCTACCTATGCAGTGCCGGTGATCATCGGCGAGATCAAGCGCCTGTTCCGGGACGGCGGCGCCGTGAAGGTCAGTCGGGCGCTTAAGGAAAAGGCGCTCCACGCCGCGCGACTGCGGGAGGACTTTCTACGCCGGGAGGGGCGGGAGCCGACCATTGGCGAACTGGCGGAGCTGCTGTCTTGC
>OGYW01001214.1_pt1 | contig 23409 bp, 18 predicted proteins | sample 1576621 | NCBI WGS metagenome assembly OGYW01 (sample SAMEA3541528, study PRJEB24748) | human gut metagenome | biome: human gut; feature: human-associated habitat; material: faeces | place: China | collected 2012 | reverse complement strand
GAAAGTACTTGGCTGGAAGCGGCCTGGGAGGATAGATAGCTGCCGGTTAGAAAAAAAGAACCATACCAAAAGGTATGGTTCTTTTTTTCTATCTGCGTAATTATGCATACGAGCAGGCCGCAGGCCTGGCTGCCCAGCCACCGTGCCTAAAGGAGCTTTGCGACGCATAGGCACGCTTGTGGCGAGGCGTATCGACGAGCTGATGTAATCAGCTTGTCGATTGAGGATAGAATCTACGATTATGCAGTAAAGTTGGCAGCGGCAACTTTTAAACGAAGTACTGGTGTAGAGAATTTCAGGGAGTATTTTTGGAGGGATAGATAGCCATGCTTGAAGGAGCAGAGCGACGCGCAAGCATGTATTAAGCTTATCGTCTAACTTCTTAATATTCGCGAGAGGTATATCGTTTCAGTCAGCAACAATTTTTTAACGCAAATTTCGCATGGAACAAAGACGAAGTGCCGCAAAACTCGCGCTATGCAAAGGGCTTCTGCTACAGTAGACAGCTTAGCGCTCAGACAGTGCGACACTTCTGTTGTTCTCAATGCTCATTTGCTAAAATTGCTATTCCTTGCACGATATTACCCCTCGCTCAATTTACTTGCCTTCTTATCAATCAGCATCGTCCTGCAGACTCGCTTCTTGGATGCGTGAATAAAGAATATATGCGCCTGCTCTGTAAGCCTTGAAATTTGTCAACTGTGAATAGACATTAAAGCAATATAAATCAGTGTTAAAGTGCCCTGTGTTGCACTTATTTACACAACAATGTATAATTTTTAACAATTTGTCAGCGATTTTTAATAATATACTTGCTTTTAGTTACGTAATCATGATATAATTTTTTCGGACTTTTTAGAAAAAAATTATGGAGTGATTAATTAGATGAGAAAAAACAATTACTTATTTTTGGCGATACTGCTTGTTATCATGGCTGGCCTATTTTATATAAGCGGACAGCATCCTAACACTGTTGATCCTGAAACCTATAAGCCTGCCGTATATTCGACTATCGGTGCTTTGCTACCTCCGGTTATCGCAATTGCTTTGGCCTTGATTACTAAGGAAGTATATTCTTCTTTGTTCGTAGGTATCGCAATCGGTGCACTGTTATATTCCAACGGTAATCTTGAGCTTGGTTTAAATACTATGCTTTACAATGAAAACGGCGGCATGATTACCAAGCTGTCGGATAGCGGTAACGTTGGTATTATGGTATTTTTGGTTATTCTTGGTATCATGGTAGCTCTTATGAACAAGGTTGGCGGCAGTGCTGCTTTCGGTCAGTGGGCTTCTAAAAATATCAAGACCCGCGTTGGTGCGCAGCTCGCTACTATTGCACTGGGTGTACTTATTTTTGTCGATGACTATTTCAACTGTCTGACGGTTGGTTCTGTAATGCGTCCTGTTACCGACAGACATCAGGTTAGCCGTGCAAAGCTGGCATATCTTATTGACGCAACTGCTGCGCCGATTTGTATTATTGCGCCGGTTTCCAGCTGGGCTGCAGCTGTAACCTCATCAGTACCTAAAGGCTCTGATATTAACGGCTTTAACATGTTCCTGCAGACTATTCCTTATAACTTCTACGCAATTACTACCTTATCTATGATGCTTCTTTTGACCATCATGAAATTTGATTTCGGCAGCATGAAGGTTCATGAGGATAACGCAAATAAGGGTGACCTGTTTACTACTGCTGCTCGTCCGTATGGTGATGATGATGACAATACCGATAAGCCTAACGGTGCGGTTATTGACCTTGTACTGCCTGTAATTGTACTTATTATCTGCTGTATTATCGGTATGATTTATAGCGGTGGCTTTTTCACAGGCGAAAGCTTTGTTGATGCTTTTGCAGGTGCTGACGCTCCTAAAGGCCTGGTACTCGGCAGCATGGCAACCTTCTTCTTTACCTTCTGCTTCTACATGGTGCGCAACGTAATGACCTTTAAGGAATTTACTGAGTGTATTCCTGCAGGCTTCAGAGCAATGGTTGCGCCGATTATGATTCTGACTATGGCTTGGACTCTGTCCGGTATGACCGGTCTTTTGGGTGCAAAGTTCTATGTGCATGATCTTGTTGCAAACTCTGCTGGTATCCTGAAAATGTTCCTGCCGACAATTATCTTTGTTGTTGCTATGTTCCTTGCGTTCTCTACCGGTACAAGCTGGGGTACCTTCTCTATTCTGATTCCTGTTGTTTGCAACGTTTTCGGCTCTGGTGATACATATGAAATGCTGATTATCTCTATTGCTGCCTGCCTGAGCGGCGCGGTATGCGGTGACCACTGCTCGCCTATCAGCGATACAACGATTATGGCATCCGCAGGTGCACATTCCGACCACGTTAACCACGTTTCCACACAGCTGCCCTATGCTTTGACTGCAGCTTCCGTGTCTGTTGCCGGCTATCTGATTGCCGGCGGTATTGCGTACTTTACGGAAAGCTCCTTAGCGCTGATTGCTTTGCCTATTACGCTGTGCTTATTATTTGTAACATTGCTGGTTATGCGTACTTATATGCGTAAACAGACTGCTTAAATGAAATATTTTATTAACGAAAAGCTGATACAGAAATGTATCGGCTTTTTGTATGTTAAGCATTGCTTATCATAAGCGTTATATTATGCCTTATAAATATAACCGGGCAGAGAAAATATCAATTTGCCATTGTCTGATTGAAGTATTATAATATCTATCACCAGATAAAAGAAAGTGAAGGTACTAAAGATATGCAGAAAAGCATGGATATGCTTAATGGTTCCTTATGGGATAAAATACTAAAATTTTCTATGCCGGTAGCTGCAACAGCTATTTTAGAGCAGTTTTTTACAGCTACAGACGTGGTAATTGCCGGCAACTTTGCTAACAGCGACAGAACAGCGGCAATGGCTGCCGTAGGAACAGATTTGCCGATTATCGGTATGATTATTTTTCTGTTCTTAGGCCTGGCCTTAGGCTCCAATGTTGTTATTGCGCAGTCTATCGGCAGGCGTGATACAGAAGGTGTCAAAAAAGCAGTGCATAATGCTGTATTGATTTCGCTGATTATCGGTATTGTAGTTGCCATACTGGCGCAGTTTGTTGTTGTTCCGATTTTGGAGCTGTTGGAAATACCGGCAGAAGTTTTACCGTCAGCTGTAATTTACCTTAGAATATTTTTCTTAGGCATGCCGATTATTTTGTTGTATAATTTTGAAGCAGCAATCTTCCGCAGTATCGGTGAAACCAAAAAGCCATTGATGGCGCTTATTGCAGCCAGTTTGGTGAATATAGTGCTGGATTTGTTCTTTGTCTGCGTATGTAAGCTGGATGTTGCCGGTGTGGCAATTGCGACTGTTTTGGCCAACGCAGTTTCAGCTTTGATTCTGCTCCGATTGTTATTGAAGACGTATTCTATAATCAAGCTGGAATGGAGTAAGCTGCACCTTGATATGCCTACGCTGAAAGAAATTGTAAGCATCGGCTTGCCTGCAGGCATCCAAGGCGCAGTTTTCAGCCTGGCAAATGTTGTTATTCAGGGTGCCATCAACAGCCTGGGCACAGAGGTAATTGCAGCCTCCAGTGCTTCACTGATTCTGGAGATGGTAGCGTTCAGTATCTTCAGCTCTTTTACACAGGCGTGCACAACCTTTGTCGGGCAGAATTATGGTGCCAGACAGATGGCACGTTGTCGCAAGATTTTACGCTTATGCCTGCTGGAGGATGTTATCTGTACAGGCTTTTGTATGCTTATCGTATTTATCTTCGGAGACAGGCTTATTGCGCTCATCAATGATGACAGCGAGGTTATCAGGCTTGGTTATATCAGGGCTTCTATTGTATTCTGTGCCTACATTTTCAGCCTTTCGTATGATGTTATGTCCGGTTATCTGCGTGGCTTCGGCATATCGTTTTTACCGTCACTGCTTACGATTTTAGGTGTCTGTGGTGTACGATTTTTATGGGTTGCCTTTGTTTTCCCGGTGTATCATGATTTCCGTACCTTAATGTATGTTTATCCTGTAAGCATGGGTGTGACCGCTGTGCTGATTTTTGCTGCGCTGATGTGGTGCAGACCGTCTAAAAGATTTGCATAAATAATTTAAGGCGTAATTTTTGCTGTAAAATGCTGTTGTAAGTGAATATATTGCTGATAAAGAGGAAATACTGTTCATTGTAATATGCCGGTACGGAAATGTGCCGGCTTTTTTGTGCGCTAAAGCTAACTTTATTGTTTATCCGGTTGGAATTTCAGTATATTTTTGTTATAATGAGTAAAGAGGATTCAAAGGAGGAAGGGCCATGAAAATAGAATTTACAAAAATGCATGGTGCTGGTAATGATTATGTCTATGTAGACTGCACTAAGGAGATGCTGCCGAACCCGGGCGCTATTTCCGAATATGTAAGTCATAGACGCTTTGGTATTGGCAGTGACGGTCTTATCTGCGTTTGCAAATCTGACGTTGCTGATTTCAAAATGCGTATGTTCAACGCTGACCGCAGCGAAGGCAAGATGTGCGGTAACGGCGTGCGCTGCGTAGCTAAATTTGTGCATGACAAATGTCTGACCGATAAAACTACCATTACGCTGGAAACTCTTTCCGGTGTAAAGGAAATTGAAATGGTTGTCGAAAACGGTGAGGTTGTAGGTGCGAAGGTAGATATGGGCAAGCCTGTTTTCCGTGCTACCGAAATTCCGATGAACTGCGATCATTATATTTTCGTTGACCAGGCAATTGTTCTGAATGATAATCATGATGATGTAACCAAAGAAAAGGTTTTCTATAACGGTACGGCAATTTCTATGGGCAATCCGCACTTTGTTACCTTTGTGGATGATGTGGACAGCCTGAACTTGGAAGAGCTGGGACCGCAATTTGAACATCATAAGCTGTTCCCGGAAGGCGTGAACACTGAGTTTGTACAGGTTCTGGATAAGAATACTGTTAAGTTCCGCGTTTGGGAGCGTGGCAGCGGCGAAACCTGGGCCTGCGGCACCGGTGCGAGCGCTGTTACCGTAGCCTGCATTATGCTGAATAAAGCAGGCAAGAAGGGCGAACCGCTCAATGTACATTGCAAAGGCGGTCTGCTCAAGGTTACGCATGAGCTGAATGACCATGTTACCCTGGAGGGCAACGCAGTCGCAGTATTTGACGGCGTAATTGATATTCCTGAGAGTGTTATTAACGAGTAAACAAATTGCTTGAACTACTGGCTGCAGGTATCGCAATGCTTGCAGCTAGTAATTTTTCAGGCGTTTGCTATAAATTTAAAATGATTTTAATAATGGGGGTTTTTCAATGGCATTTGTAAACGAAAACTATTGTAACTTAAAAGAAAGCTTTCTTTTTGCTGATATTGCGCACAAGGTAAGCGCATATGCTGAGGCACATCCGGACAAAAAGATTATCCGCCTGGGCATTGGTGACGTTACCCTGCCGCTGGCAAAATGTGTTGTTGATGCAATGGCGAAGGCTGTAGCAGAAATGGGAGTACAGGAAACTTTCCGTGGCTATGGTCCTGAGCAGGGCTATGATTTCCTGCATGCGGCACTGGTAAAATATTATGCTTCCTTCGGTGTTACCCTGGAAAGCGATGAAATTTTCATCAGCGACGGTGCAAAGAGCGATTGCGCTAATATCACCGATATTTTCAGCAATGCAAACACTATCCTGATTCCTGATCCGGTATACCCTGTATATCTGGATACCAACATTATGTGCGGCCGTAACATTATTTATATGGAAGGCAAGCCGGAAAATGATTTCCTGCCGATGCCGGATGAAAATGTAAAGGCTGACGTAATTTATCTGTGCTCTCCGAACAACCCGACCGGTTCTGCTTATACCAAAGAGCAGCTGGAGCAATGGGTTGCTTATGCACTGAAAAACGATGCTGTTATTTTGTACGATGCTGCTTATGAAGCATATGTAACTGATCCGGCAATTCCGCGCAGCATTTTCGTTATCGAGGATGCTAAAAAATGCGCTATCGAGCTGTGCTCTCTGTCCAAGACTGCCGGCTTTACCGGTACTCGTTGCGGTTACACCGTTGTTCCTCATGCACTGGTTCGTAAAACCGAAAGCGGCAAGGAAATGGAGCTGAACAAAATGTGGCTGCGTCGTCAGACTACTAAGTTCAACGGTGTTCCTTACATTATCCAACGCGGTGCAGAGGCTGTGTTTAGCAAAGAAGGCATTAAACAATGCCGCGAAAGCATTGCTTACTATCAGGAAAATGCACGTATTATCATGGAAGGCTTTGATAAGGTTGGCATTAAATATTATGGCGGCGTACATTCTCCGTACATCTGGCTGCAATGCCCGAACGGCATGAGCTCCTGGGAATTCTTTGACTTCCTGCTGGAAAAACTGCAGGTTGTAGGTACTCCGGGCGCAGGCTTCGGCAAAATGGGCGAAGGCTTCTTCCGCCTGACTGCTTTCGGCAGCCGTGAAAATACCATCGAAGCTATGGAACGTATTATTAACGGACTGAAAAAATAAGCTTAAGTATTTCAAGCCGTACTGTTTCTTGCGGGAGATAGTACGGCTTTTATGTAGCAGTGCTCATGTATACATTATATCTGTGTTTGAACTCTTGCTTTTTTGACAGTAATATAGTAAAGTATTACGTAACTTAATAGATAATTTCACAATGAAAGGTGTGTTTTTGATGAACTTGAAGAAATTTTTGAAAGCTGCTCTGTGCGGCGCTATGGTTGTTGCAATGGCTGTTACCGCAGGCTGTGGCGGTGGCGATAAAAAAGCTGACAGTGGCAAAAAGGTATTGAAGGTTGGTATGGAATGCGCATACGCTCCGTACAACTGGTCCCAACCGTCTGCTGACGGCGGCGCTGTAAAAATCGCCGGCTCTAACGAATATGCTTATGGTTATGACGTTATGATTGCTAAAAAATTAGCTGATTCCATGGGCGCTGACCTGGAAATCCATAAAATCGAATGGGATGGCCTGGCTCCTGCAGTAGTAAGCGGCAAGATTGATGCTGCTATCGCCGGTATGTCCATTACCTCCAAACGTAAAGAGTCCGTTGATTTCACTAAACCTTACTACTATGCAACTGTAGTAGCACTGGTTAAAAAGGATTCTCCGCAAGCTCAGGCTAAGAGCGTTGCCGACCTCAAAGGCTCTATTGCTACCTCTCAGCTGAATACCATCTGGTATGACCAGATTGACCAGGTTCCGGACGTTAAAAAGCTGCCTGCTATCGACAACGTTCCTGGCATGATTGTTGCTCTGAAATCCGGCAAATGCAACTTGATTGTAACCGATATCCCGACTGCTAAGGCTGCTGCTTTTGCTAACCCCGAACTGACTATGGTAACTTTCCCTGAAGGTCAAGGCTTCAAAACTTCTAAAGAAGATGTTGAAATCGGCATTGCTATTAAAAAAGGCAACAAGGAACTGGCAGACGCTATGAACAAGGTTCTGGGCGGTATGACCGATGCTGACTTCAATAAAATTATGGATGAAGCTATTAAGAAACAGCCTTTGGCAAAATAAGCTGTATAAGAATGGAATAGCTGCGTTGCAATAACGAGTTACGCCATTTGCAAGGGGCGGCGGTTGTCGCCCCTTTTTGTATTAAATTAAGGTGGTGTATATAATGCCGGAAACATTTTTTGGCTGGGTAGTTTACCTGCTGCAGCAATATGGCTCTGTTCTGCTGAAGGGCGCGGTCGTTACTCTGCTGCTGGCAGTAGTAGGCACATTTATCGGTTGTATTATCGGCCTTATTGTCGGTGTTATCCAAACAATTCCTTTGGAGGATAATGACAGCAAGGTTAAGAGAACTTTGGTGCGCTGTTTGCAGCGCTTATTAGACGCTTACGTAGAGGTATTTCGCGGTACACCTATGATTGTACAGGCTATGGTTGTTTATTATGGTGCAATGAGCCTGTTTGATATCGATATGTCACCGCTGTTTGCCGGCTTTTTGGTTGTTTCTATCAATACCGGTGCATACATGGCAGAAACTGTGCGTGGCGGTATTGAATCTGTTGACCCGGGACAAAAGGAAGCAGCAATTGCTATCGGTATGGACCATATCCAGACTATGCGCTGCGTTATTCTGCCGCAGGCTCTGCGCAACGTTATGCCGCAGCTGGGCAACAACCTGATTATCAATATCAAGGATACCTCTGTATTGAACGTTATCTCCGTAACAGAGCTGTACTTTGCTTCTAAATCTGCTGCAGGTGTATATTACAAATACTTTGAAATTTTCTTCATTACCTGCGTAATTTATTTTATTATGACCTTTACCGCTTCCCGCCTGCTGCGCTGGTTGGAAAGCAAGATGGATGGCCCTAAGGATTATCAGCTGGTTACCTATGACCCGATGATGGATCCTTGCGGTGATATTCCTCTGCCTACTAAGAAGCCGAAAGGACGGTACTAAGCTATGGAAAAGGAACTTTTGTTATCAGTCCATGATTTAAAGAAAAGCTTTGGCGAGCGTGAAATTTTAAAGGGCATCAGCTTTGATGTCCGTCGCGGTGATGTTGTCTGCATCATCGGTCCTTCCGGCAGCGGCAAGTCTACGCTTATCCGCTGCGTGAACTATTTGGAGCATCCGACTGCCGGCACTATTGATTACCGTGGTACGGATGTAAATGAAGCTTTCAAAAAGCTCACTATGTATCGTACTAAGGTAGGCATGGTGTTCCAATCCTTTAACTTGTTTAACAATATGACCGTTCTGGAAAACTGCATGGTCGGTCAGGTTAAGGTTCTTGGCAAAAGCAAGGAAGAAGCTCGCACAACTGCGCTGAAATATCTGAAGCATGTTGGTATGGATACTTATGTAAATGCCAAACCGCATCAGCTGAGCGGCGGTCAGAAGCAGCGTGTGGCAATCGCACGTGCGTTGGCACTGGAGCCGGAGGTTCTTTTGATGGACGAGCCGACAAGCGCATTGGACCCGGAAATGGTTGGCGAGGTTCTGCGTGTTATCCGCGACCTGGCTAAGGAAGGCCTGACGATGGTTATCGTAACGCATGAGATGGCTTTTGCCCGTGACGTTTCTAACCGTGTTATCTTTATCGACCAAGGCGTAATTGCTGAGGAAGGCGAGCCGCAGGAGCTGTTTACGCATCCGAAGAATAAACGTACCCAGGATTTCTTAAGCAGATTTGCTAACGCTTAAGCTAATTTTATAACGTAGCTTTGCTCTCTGTTTCAAGGTATACCTTGAAGCAGGGAGCTTTTGTTTTGCGATGAGCTTTTATCATAACCGAGAGATGCAAGAAGAAATTATCAGTCAACGCAGGAATTTTATTTATTGCTGTAGAAATTCTATTAAGGCGAGGAATATCTCTGCTTAGAAAGAGTTAAAGGTAGTGATAAAAATGATGAAGGTTTTGCGAAGTGTTTTGCTTTGCGCTTTACTGTTGACTACTCATACAGCATTTGCCGCTAAGGGCACTCTGTTATATATACCCATGGACAACAGACCGGTGTGCCTTGATTACACAGTGCAGACGATGCAGGCTGCAGGCTGGGATGTACAGCTGCCGCCGGCCGAATATATTGCCGGTGCTCAGTCAGCAGGGCAGCCGGAAAAGCTTTTTAACTGGCTGGAGGCTAAGGCTGGTGAATCGGTAGCCATTGTTGCTTCCTCCGATGCTTTGCTTTATGGCGGGCTGGTAGCATCGCGCACACATGAAATTTCGCCGGAGCTTCTGCAGCAGCGTGCTGAACGCTTGGTAGAGCTGAAAAGGCAACACGGCGGACAGAAGGTTTATGTATTTACTACTATTATGCGCTCGCCTAAGGCCAGCAGTGCGCCGACAGAGCCTGCATATTATAAGGAATGGGGCCCTAAGATTTTCCGCTTGGGAGAACTTGAGGACAAGCTGGAGCTTAAGCAGATTAAGCGTAAAGAGGTCAAGGAGCTGGCAGAGCTGCGCAGCAGCATTCCCCGGGAAATACTGACTGATATGTTTACACGCCGCAGCAACAATATCCGCGCTACGGAGCTTTTGCTGCATGGTGTGGAAAGCGGCGACTTTGATTATATGCTTATCGGCCGCGACGATACTGCAGCATATTCTCAGGCACATCGGGAAGCACGCGAGATGGATATTCTGGTAAATGAGCTGCCGAAGGAGAAAATCCGTTTCTTCGCCGGCGCAGATCAGCTTGGCCTGCTGCTTTTGAGCCGTGCTGCCAACCGTTTGCAGTATGAGTTGCCTTTGGTAAATGTAACCTATGCTGCCGGCATGGGTGGTAAAACAGTGCCTACCTACGAGGATGATACTGTGGCCGTTAGTGCCAAGCAGCATATCTATGCGGCAGGTGCCTTCCCGGTATATTCGCGCAAAAATGCGGATTTGGTTTTGGCTGTCAACACTCCTGCCGATGGTGTGACGCATGAGGCGTCTGATGCAAGCAACAGCTACAAGGCATTGCCTGCTACCGTAAATTTCGTTAATAAGGTTGAACGCATTCTTAAACATAATCATCCTGTGACTGTGGCAGACATCCGTTTTGGCAATGGTGCGGACAATGCTTTGGTAAAGACCTTGTTTGAAAAACAGCTTGCGTATCGTCTGGCATCCTACGGCGGTTGGAATACCGCAGGCAACAGCCTGGGTTTTGCTCTGGCGCAGGGACTGCTGTATAAGCAGTTAACGCCGGAAGCAAGAGAAGATTTGCTTAATGTACGCTATTTTGATGATTGGGCTTATCAGGCAAATGTGCGCATGCAAACCTACCAGCAGCTTATCTGGCCTAACTATTGGCCCAACAGCGGACTGAATGAGGAGCAGCGTACTGCGGCGGAAGAGTTTATTACCCGGGAAATCAACAAGGTAAGCAAGCCGTATATGGGCAATACTGCCGAAGAATATAAATTTACGCTGCCGTGGAGCAGAATGTTTGAAGTAAAGGTGGAGCGATAAAATGTCGATGAAGTATACGCTTCGCTTGGCGAAGCCTGACGATGCCGAAAAGCTGCTGGAAATTTACGCGCCCTTTGTCATCAGCAGCGACAGGACGCTCAGTGATGTATCATTTGAATATGAGGTACCGTCGGTAGAAGAATTTACAGAGCGAATCAAAAATATTTCTGCGCACTATCCTTATATAGTTTGTGAGCATGATGGCAGACTGTTGGGTTATGTTTATGCCCATCCTTATATGCAGCGTGCTGCCTATCAGTGGGGTGCCGCGGTAACGATTTATCTGGCACCTGAGGGTCAGGGACACGGATTGGGCAAGGTGATGTACACGGCGCTGGAAGCTTTACTGCGCCTGCAGGGAATAGTTGTGACCTATGCCTGCATTACTGCCAGCAATGAGCACAGCGTCAAAATGCATGAGGCGTGTGGCTATAAAATTATTGGTACCTTTAATAATACAGGCTTCAAGCACGGCCATTGGCTGGACATGGTGTTGATGGAGAAGGTTATTGCCGAACATCCCAAGCAGCCTGAGCTGATCAAGAAGATAGGCGAGCTGCCGCCGGAAACCGTAACAGCAGTTTTAAAAGAGGCTTCGGCAAGGCTGCAGTAATAGCTTAGCAGAAAGCAGTTTTTGTGTATCAGCGTAACAGTATTTTAAGAAGCTGTTGTAAGATTTTAGCAGAAAAAGAAAAAGCACTGTCAGCTCTATCTGATATAAGAATATCAGTGAGCAGACAGTGCTTTTGTGCTTTTCTCAGTTCTTCCAGGGGATAGCCTTTCGCTCCAACCATTGCAGGAACAGGTTAAAGAGCAGGCCGAGCAAGGATAATACAATAACTCCGGCCATCAAGCGGTCGGTAATCATCAAATCGCCGTAATGCAGGATGAGGGCGCCGATGCCGACCTGGGCAGCAATCATCTCTGCTGCTACCAGCAGCAGCAGAGAGGTGCCGGCAGCAAGGCGCAGGCCTGCGAAAATCATAGGTAAGGCGTTAGGCAGAACAACACTTTTCATCGTTTTCCACCAGCTGGCGTTAAAGCTGACTGCAACCTTGATAAGCAGTGTATCAACATTTTTGACACCGCTGTAGGTGTTTATTGCTACCGGAAAGAAGACGCCGAGCGCAATAATTGTTACCTTCGACAGCTCGCCAATTCCCAGCCAAAGAATAAACAACGGCAGCAAAGCGATTTTAGGGATAGGGTAAAGAGCGTTGACAACAGGATTACCGATTTTATCTGCCAGTGCCGAGGTACCGGTAACAAGACCGACTGCAAGGCCGATAAGGCTGCCGACAGCAAAACCGATTAGGATACGGTATATGCTGGCGGCCAGACTAACGCCTATTTCGCCGTCAGCAAGCATGGTAAGCAGGGCGCTGATAATCTGGCTCGGTGCCGGCAAAAACAAAGAAGAAACCAGGCCGCAGCGGCAGATAGCCTCCCAAAAGAGCAGCAGGATGATGATGGAAGCAACGCTTACCCAATGCGGATAGGTCTTTTGCCAATGCGTCATACGGTTGCGTACGATATATTCATTAGCTGCGTCAGCAGCAGTTTTCTTTTCAGGCATTGTCTTCCACCTCCATTAAGGCAGCAAGCGCATCCTTGCTGATATGCTCCCAGATGATACGGACAAATTCCGCAATTTCGTCTGTGTGCTCCGTCTTAGCACGGTCGGCACGCGGAATATCAATCTGCAGTATTTTGCTGACCTTTCCGGGGCGACGCGAAAGCAGTACAACTCTGTCAGCAAGCATTACTGCCTCCTGAATATTATGTGTAACATATAGTGTGGTTAAGCGCGTCTTTTCCCAAAGCGTTACCAGCTCCTCCTGCATGATGGTGCGTGTTTGCGCATCCAAGGCAGAAAACGGCTCATCCATCAGCAGCAGGTCAGGCTCGATAGCTAAAGCACGGGCAATGCCAACGCGCTGACGCATACCACCGCTTAATTGGTGTGGGAAGGATTTTTCAAAGCCCTTTAAGCCTACAAGCTCAATGTAATGCTTAATACGTGCTTCCTTTTCGTCTGCTTTCATGCCTGCTGTTTCCAACCCGAAGGCGATATTATCATGTACATTACGCCAGGGGAAGAGGCCTGTTTCCTGAAAGACGATACTCATGCGAGGCTCATAGCCCGCGGCGACATCAGTAAATTTTACGTTACCGCTTGTGGGTTCCAAAAGCCCGGCAGTTATATTGAGCAAGGTTGATTTACCACAGCCGGACGGTCCTACCAATGCTACAAATTCTTCCTTATTAATGCTGAGGTTAATATCCTGTAAAACAGGAAGCAGCTTACCGCTGGTGGTGGTGAAATCCTTGCAGATATTTGCGATTTCTAATTTCATTTTCTACCATCCTCCAAAAAGACTGGCGCTAATATATCAGTCGCAGCGTTTTGGTGCTAAAGCATCGTCAACGCATTTTACAGCTGTTACATTTACGCCAGTCTTGCTTTAATACAATAGTTTATTTCTTCATTGCTTCATCCAGAAAGCTGGTGTTGGCAACATCCTTCGCATCCAGTGTGCCGGAAATCATCTTGTTGTCGGTGTACCAGTTAATCTGGGTTGCAATATCGCTGACAAGCAGCTTGCCGTCCTTGTCAATATAGGGCAGGCCTGCTTTAATGTCTTCAGCCGGAGCCTTAACGTATTTGGCTACAATATTAACAACCTCTTCCAGCTTCTTGGCATCCTTCTTTTCTACTGCAGCTTCGTAGTAATAGTTGCAGGCCTTGTTGTAAGCACGCATGAAGCGTACTGCCGCATCCTTATTCTTCATAAAGTCAGGTGAGTAGAAGATAGCAGAGGTCTGGTAAGGAATAACGTCGCCAACCTGTACGACCAATTTGCCATAGCCTGCTTTTTGCACTTTGGTGATGTTAGGCTCGTTTAAGATACAGCCGTCAATCTGCTTGCTTTCCAAAGCAGCCATAACAGCGCTGAGCTTGCTCAGGGGAACAATTTCCACATCATTGAGGCTCATGCCCTGGGTTTCCAGCATTCTGCCAAGCATATAATGGAAGGTAGAGCCCTTTTGTGTAATACCGATACGCTTGCCCTTCAAATCCTTCAGGCTTTTTACGCCGGCGTTGTAGTTGTCGGTGGTCACAAGCAGTGCAGAAGAGGAATAGCCTTTTTGTTCACGTCCTTTATCTGCAACAATGCCCAGCTTTTGTCCGTTGGCTGCCATGTTATAGAGGCTGGCCGTAATGCCGGTAGCGCCGACATCAACCTTAGAGGAAGCAGTGGATACGGCAATCGGATGAGCGGCATCAAACCATTGTGGTTCGATTTCAATACCTTCTTCAGCAAAGAAGCCCTTATCCATAGCGATAAATAAAGGAGCGCTGCTTGTCAGGCGCAGCATGCCAAGGCTTACCTTAGTCTTTTCTTTGGGTGTGTCTTTTTTTGAATCGTTACCGCCACAGCCTGCAGCTAATACTAATAGGCAAAGGCTGAGCAGAAGAGCAACAATTTTCTTCATTAATAAATCCTTCCCTTCTCCCAAAAAATCATAAAATACCGCTTTTATTCTACACTATTTAACAATAAAAAGCAGTAATATTAATGAAAAAATCGTTTTGAGAAATAAGAAAAAGCCTTTTTGTACGAAATGCAACAGAATTTGACGATGTTTGTGGTACCTTTATGTAAAAAATCTGTGTTTTAACAGCTACTTATAACAAAAAAATGCTATAATATAATAGTACGTTTGAAGAAAGGACGTGAAGACGTGAAGATAAAATGGATGGTGCAAGGCCTGGCCTGCAGCAGCGTAATTTTCTGCAGCACTATGGCCGCTGCTGCAGACACACTGCTGGCGCAGGTGCCGCTGCAGCTGACTGCAGAGCAGACTGTTACTGCCGAGCTTTGGGGTGATAGGTTGCCTAATGGCTACGCCAATGATCTGCTTGTTATGATTAAGGATAAGGACAAGAAGCTTTTGACGGCTCATGCACCTTCTATTAAGGGCGGGTATAATTGCCAACTGCAGCCTATTAAGCTGTGGGCGGGCAAAAGCGCCAGACAGCAGCTGCTGGTGAGTGCTGCTCAAGGAGATTGGCATGCGTCAAGTGAATACCGTGTGCTTTCCTTTGCCAATAAGAAAAATGTGCGTGAGGTCTTTGGGGCTGCCGAAAGCATGGGACTGGTGACGCAAGCCTTTGCCAAGGACGGTAAAATGCATGTAACTTTAATCGACGGAAATAAATCGGATTTAACGCCGGCAGCAGGCTGCGTGGTCGAAGACGGCAAGCTGGAGTATGGCGGCTTGCATTCGCTTGTAGCACACGATGTAGATAATGACGGCGCAGATGAATTATTGGGCTGTCAGCAGCTGGTGCAGAAAAAGCAGCCTCTGGCAGATGTGGGCGCTATCTGGAAGCAGGACAAGAAGACTAAGGAATGGAAACAGTTTGCACTGACCATTATGACGCTTGCGCCTACGCCTAAGGATAATATCGTAAATGACGGCAAGGATTTTTCTGCAGGAACATTGTTGGTACGCAAAATGGTAGTTCCCGGCGGTGAAGCTACCTTCCCGGTTTTTGCCGGTAAGGATGTAGAGCTGCAAAATAAAATGAATAAGCTGCTGCAAGAAGAATGCCAGGAATATCTTGAGCATTTTTATAAGGGCGAGGCAGATATGGCATTTAAGGTGATGCGTGCCGATGAACAGATTCTGAGCCTGCAGCTGATCAGCGGTAAAAACAGCTTTATCCATCATCAGCTGAATGTAAATCCAAAGACTGCCGAAAAAATCAGACTGGATGAAGTGCTTAATGTCAAGGATAAGGATTTGCTGCCGCTGCTTAATCTGCTGAATACCAATAAGAAGGTTGTATATAAGGACAGACTGCCGGATGAATGGTATATTGAAGGAGATAATCTGTTTTTGATGCAGCGTATTGATGGCGTAGACCAGGTATCGGGTTTTGCTTTGGGCAATCTGCATAAATTTTTGCTGAAAAAAGAGCTGTTGAACAGCAAAAGCTGACTGGTCAGTCAGCAAAATTTGTGAGATGAAGCTAAGTGAAGAAAATGCAAGAAAAAGCGGCGAAATTTGTTTAAATGAAGTTTGCATTTCTGAAAAATGTCCATTATAATAGTAGTATTCTGAAACTGGAGCAGGAATATTTTCAGGTAAAGGTGCTATCGACAATATAGCAGTATCATTTGTCATTATATATATTGAGTAGTTTCAGAGTGAAGGTGAAGGAGGTTTTTTTATGTTAAGTTTTATTCGCTCCGGCCGTGCGAGAAAAGCAATGGCTGCGGCGCTGGCGGCAACCTTTGTACTGAGCGTTGCAGGCTGTGGTCAAAAACAGCAGCAGGGCGGCAATAAGGCAGCTTTGGTTAAAACCATGAAGGTTATTAAGCGTGATACCCCTCTGGTATATGATTATACAGGCTTTGTACAGGCTCAGCAGGAAATGGAGCTGAAGGCTCAGGTAAGCGGCCAGATTACAGCCAAGTATTTCAAGGGCGGTGACAATGTAAGTGCAGGCCAGACCTTGTATGCTATTGACCAGCGTACTTATCAGGCCAACGTGCTTAACGCGCAGGCAGGCTTGGCTAATGCCCGTGCGGCTCTGGCTAACGCAGCTCTGAATGCAGAGCGCTACAGCACCTTGTATGCACAGAATGCAATTTCCAAGCAGGTTCTTGATAACGCTATTATGCAGCGCGATCAGGCACAGGCTTCCGTAAATGCGCAGGAAGCAATTCTGGAAAATGCTCAGATTAATATGACCGATACCAGCGTTTCCGCTCCGTTCAGCGGCCGTATTGATACTACCGCGCTGGAGGTTGGCAACTATGTAACTGCAGGTCAGACTACTCTGGCAAAAATCAGCAATACTGACCCCGTATTCGTACAGTTCAGCATCGCTGAACCGGAATATCTGAAGCTTTCCGGTTCTCATGATAACAGCGGCGCTGCTTCTCTTGACAACCTGACCGTTGTTCTGAGTGATGGCAGTACCTACGATTTAAAAGGCACTGTAGCAGAGGTTAACCGTGGTATCAATGATAACACCGGTACTATGACTGTTAAGGCTTTGTTCAGAAACCCTGCACATCGTCTGCTGCCGGGCATGTTTGCTCACGTACAGGCAACCGCAGGCACCAAAAAGGATGCTCTGTTGATTCCGCAGCGTGCAGTTGTTGAATTAATGTATAAGAAATTTGTTTATGTTGTTGGCAGCGATAACAAGGTTACCATGAAGGAAGTAACTCTTGGTCCTTCTGTTGGCCGTTTCTACATGGTTGAAGGCGGTCTGACCGGCGATGAGACAATCGTAGTTGAAGGCACCGGCAAGATCAGACAGGGTGCTCAGGTTAACCCACAGCCGATGACTGAGGCTGATCTGGATACTACTGTTGACAACAGTGCTACCGCCGGCAAGAAGCAATAAGGAGGTTGGCTAGATGGCTCGTTTCTTTATTGATCGCCCGGTATTTGCGATAGTACTGGCGATTATTATTACCTTATTGGGTGCGATTGCCGGCTTCAGCCTGCCTATCGCCCAATATCCTAACATTACCAAACCGCGTATCAGCGTAAACACCAACTATGTCGGTGCAAGTGCCGATATCGTTGAAAAGGCTGTAGCACAAACCATTGAGCAGAAGGTCAGCGGCGTAGAAAATATGCTGAATATGTCCTCTGTAAGTACCTCCAGTGGTGAATACAAGCTCAATGTTGAATTCAACCTGGAGAAAAACGCAGATATCGCTTCTGTAGAGGTTCAGAACCGTGTATCCCAGGCTACCAGCTCCCTGCCGAGCGAGGTTTCCGGCTACGGTGTAACCACTGCTAAGGAATCTGCCGAGACCATTATGTATTTTGGTCTTTATTCTCCGAAAAATACCTATGATGCTATGTTCTTAAGAACATATGCGGATGCAAACTTCCTTGATGCAGTAAAGCGTGTTAAGGGCGTATCTACCGTTGGCGAATATGGTCCGGAATATGCAGTCCGCATCTGGCTGAATCCTGAAAAAATGGCACAGCTGGGCGTAACCGTAACCGATGTTTCCAACGCTATCAAAACGCAAAACATTCAGGCAGCGGTTGGTTCTATCGGTAACCGGCCTACCGTTGACAAGCAGGAGCGTACCTATTCTGCAAGTGCTCAAGGTCGTCTGAATACGCCAGAGGAATTCGGTAACGTTATTATCCGTTCCAATAATGGCGATAACCTGAAGCTGAAGGATATCGCAACTATTAAAGAAGGTCCGCGTAATGACCTTATCGTCAGCAAGCTGAACGGCGGTGATTCCGTTGTATTCCCTGTATCCTTGACCTCCGATGCGAATGCTATCGAAACTGTTAAGAATATCCGCGAGGTATTAAAGGACGCAGAAAGCCGTTTCCCTGATGATATGAAGCTGGTCGTTATTCAGGATAACACCCAGTTTATTACCGAATCTCTGGAGAAGGTTGCTCATACATTTGTTGAAGCCTTGATTCTGGTTATTCTGGTAGTATTTATGTTCCTTGGCAGCTGGCGTGCAACCTTGATTCCTATTCTGGCTGTACCGGTATCCTTGGTTGGTACCTTTGCTTCCTTTGTAATTTTAGGTTTTACCATCAACACTTTGACTGCCTTTGCGATGATTCTGGCTATCGGCCTTGTTGTCGACGACGCTATTGTTGTAGTAGAAGCGGTTGAACATCATATTCAGGAAAACGGTATGTCTCCTAAGGAGGCAACCTACCGTGCTATGAACGAGGTTTCCGGCCCTGTTGTGGCTATTGCCTTCGTACTGTCTGCGGTATTTATTCCTGTAGCATTCACTGGCGGTACTGTCGGTGAATTGTACAAGCAGTTTGCGATTACGATTTCTGTATCCATGATGCTTTCTGCTATCGTAGCTTTGTCCCTGACTCCTGCACTCTGCTCCTTGATTCTGGTCAAGAAGGAGGAGGCGCCGAAGGGCTTTATCGGCAAGGCTGTAAAAGCATTTGACGATTGGTTTGCAAGAACGTTGGCTAAATACGTGAAAAACGTTGAAGGCTGCATCCGTAAATCTAAACTGATTCTGACTTGTCTTGTTATTGTTGTTATCTGCATCGGTTTCCTGGCGAAGGTAACTCCGACTGGCTTTGTACCGAATGAGGACCAGGGTATGACTGCTGTATCTATTGCTCTGCCTGAGGGTGCTTCCAGTAACCGTACGCAGAAGATTATGGCAGGCCTTTCCCAAAATATGAGAAAGCTACCCGGTGTTAAAAATGTTATGGAGGTTAGCGGTATTGATATTCTGTCCATGGGCCAGAAGGCTAACGCCGGCCTGGCAGTAGTTACTATGGAGGACTACAGCAAGCGCAGCAACAGTGTACAGGATGTTATTCCGATGATTTTCGGCATGGGCGCACAGATTCCTGATGCAACCGTTATGGCCTTCCAGCCGCCTTCTCTGCCCGGTGCTTCCAGTACCGGTACTCTGAGCCTTTATCTCATGAACCTTGGCGGTGAGGATGTTAACACTATGGGTGAGCGTGCTAACGAATTTTTGGCTGCTTGTCGCAAGCGTCCGGAAATCGGTATGCTGTACACTACCTTGAACACCAATACTCCTATGTATCAGTTTGAGGTTGACCGTGATAAGGCACAATCCCTGAACGTTCCTGTATCTACTGTTTATTCCGCATTGCAGGCGTTCTTAGGCGGTAACGAAATCAACGATATCAATAACTTCGGCCGTACTTGGAAGGTTGTTATGCAGGCTGATGAAAAATATCGTACCGGTGTAGAGGATATGCGTTACTTCTTTGTACGCAGCAATGACGGCAAGTCTATTCCGCTGAATACACTTGTAAAGCCTACTCCTAAGAACAGCTCTGTTGTTATGACACGCTTTAACGGTGCCAGTGCGATTAAGATTTCCGGCGACCCTGCCAGCGGTTATTCCTCCGGTCAGGCTATGGCTGCTATTGAAGAGGTTGCTAAGCAGGTTCTGCCTAATACCTATACCTACGAATGGACCGGTCAGAGCCTTGATGAGATTGAAGCCGGCAGCCGTTCCACTCAGATTTTCATTATCTCTCTGATTTTCGTATTCCTTTGTCTGGCAGCTCTGTATGAAAGCTGGACAATTCCTCTGGCAGTACTGCTGTCTGTACCTTCCGCAGTTTTCGGCTGCTTCCTGGTACAGTATGCACGTGGCCTGCAGAATGACGTTTATATGCAGATTGGTCTGATTACACTGATTGGTCTGGCAGCAAAGAACGCTATTCTGATTGTCGAATATGCGAAGATGAATATGGAGCAGGGCATGGATGTTGTACATGCGGCTGTTGAGGCTGCTCATGTCCGTCTGCGTCCTATTCTGATGACATCCTTCGCCTTCATCTTAGGCTGTCTGCCTCTGGCTATTGCTACCGGCCCGGGCGCCGGTGCGCGTGTATCTATGGGTAATGCCGTAGTAGGCGGTATGACTATCGCTACTCTCTTTGGTATCTTCCTGATTCCTGTACTCTTTGTAGTTGTTGAACGCTTCTTCAGCCGCAAAAAGAAGGGGACTCCCGAAGACAATGTAACCGAACAGCTGTAATGCTGCTAAAAAACGCCGCTCGTTTGAGCGGCGTTTTTAATTTTCAATAGCTGGTGTTAGACACTAAAATACATATTTTTAATTTTATACATAAATAATAGCATAGAAGTTAATGGTTATTCTGACTTGAAAAGCAAGCTCTTTGAGCTTGCTTTTTTAAGTTACATAAGTAAACTAATCCCTTACAATAACAAAAATGCTTTTTAAATTTTAATAACAATAACAAATTTAAAACGAATGCAATCTGTAAGTAAACTAAGACCGCCCGTTTATTATGTGTGACATAAGCAACGGAATAACAGCAGAATTATTTTTATACTTAATTCAGCAAGGCAAAAAGGGGTGTTTGAAGTCAAATATCCGGAAGCATATTGCGGTAAATATTATATTTAAATTTATTTGGAAGGGGTGATTTATATGGGTTCCGTAACAACTAATCCGTGGCTGATTTCTATTATCAACATGACAATCGTTTTTGGTGTGCTCATTGCTTTAGGTGTACTCATGAGTATGATTCAGTTGGTTGACCCTACTAGAAATAAGCATTGAAGCAAATGATGCACTTTTTCCTTGTCTGATCTATTAAAAAATACACTTATTTTCCCGATATGGGCCAAGAGGAGGATTATTCTATGTTTGAGGCATTTATCGTCGCTTTGGCTTCTGTTTGGGCAGACTCAGGTTTTTCTGCTCTGACAAGTGGCAACGTAATTATGATTGGCGTTGGTCTGGTTCTGCTTTATATGGCTATAGGCAAAGGTTTCGAGCCTTTGCTGTTGTCACCAATTGCCTTTGGCTGTATCCTGGCTAACATTCCTAAAAACGGTTTCGAACAGCCGGGTGTTATGTCCGTTATTATGTACGGTATTCACCATGAAGTATTCCCGCCGTTGATTTTCCTGGGCGTTGGCGCAATGACAGACTTCGGTCCGCTGATTGCCAATCCTAAGACCTTGCTTTTAGGTGCTGCTGCTCAGATTGGCGTATTTGTATCTTTGATGGGAGCTATGGCTTTGGGCTTTACTGTACAGGAAGCATCTGCTATCGGTATTATCGGCGGTGCTGACGGCCCGACAGCTATTTATCTGGCAGCTAAAATGGCTCCGCATCTTTTGGGTGCTATTGCCGTTGCAGCTTATTCCTACATGTCCCTGGTACCGCTGATTCAGCCGCCTGTAATGAAGCTGTTTACTACCGAAAGAGAACGTAAGATTGTTATGGAGCAGCTGCGTCCGGTAAGTAAATTTGAAAAGGTCGTTTTCCCGATTATGTGCACCATCGTTATTTCTCTGCTGCTGCCGCCGGTAACAGCTTTGATCGGTATGCTGATGCTTGGTAACCTGTTTAAAGAAGCAGGCTGTCTGGATCGTCTGAGCGACACCGCACAGAATGCATTGATGAACACTGTAACCATCATGCTGGCTACCGGTACCGGCCTTACCATGAGTGCTGATGCCTTCCTGAACTATCAGACTATCCTGATTATCTGCTTAGGTCTGGTTGCTTTTGCTGCAGGCACCTGGGGCGGTGTAGTATTCGGTAAGATTATGTGCATGGTAGACGGTGGCAAGACTAATCCGCTTATCGGCAGTGCCGGTGTATCCGCAGTTCCTATGGCTGCCCGTGTATCTCAGATTGTCGGTCAAAAGGCTAATCCGGCAAACTTCTTATTAATGCATGCTATGGGTCCTAACGTAGCAGGCGTTATCGGTACTGCAGTTGCTGCAGGTACTATGCTGGCTATGATTGGCCCTGTTGCTAAATAAACAGTTATTGTGATAACTCTCCCTAAAAAAGTAAAGCCCGTCCGATTTTTGCCGGATGGGTTTTGCTTTTGCTTAGCTTTAAATAGACGTACAGTCATTAGGCTGTGCCTGTTTGAAAGCAAAAAAATAACCAGTTCGCAGCTGGTTATTTTTTATTGCCAAAACTAAATTCGCAGTCGTTTCAGCATTCTCCCAATCTCTCTAAAGACAAATTGAAAACTGAGAGGATATTAAATTGTTGCTTTGCAGTATTTATTTTAGCAAACTCAAAATGACAATCTGTTGCACAGGCAACAAAAACGATTAATGAACTTTTGAAATAGTATAGAAGTTAAAGTGAAACGATTATGTAAATAAAGTAACTGTTTGACGAAAAACAGTGTGGCCTGTGCAACAGAAGATAAAAAAATATAACTTTATACTTATTAAAGTAAGATAAGCATCTTGCTTATAGAACTTAGTTCCCCTTTAATTATCTTAGGAAGAGGTGATAAACAGTGGGTCCTGTAACAACAAATCCATGGCTGATTGCCATAATCAACATGACCATTGTCTTTGGAGTTCTAATCGGATTAGGCATGTTGATGAGTTTAATCCAGGTAGTTGATCCTACCAAGGCTAAATAAGATTTAGCTGTAAAAAAAGGTTTCAAAGCAGTGCTGCTGCTTTAAGCAGCTTCATAAGAAGAAATAGCATTTTCTGATCTTCTGCTTTCATTGCAAAGCAGACCACAGGTAGACTAGGGGAGACTGTGGTGATGCAGTTAAAATGGAAGTGTTATAGCATTATTGTGAAGCTTATTTGCACTTATAACATCCCAATTAAGGGAAACAAGGAGGAAAAATTCACATGTTTGAGGCATTTTTTGTTGCTTTGTCTTCTGTATGGGCAGACTCCGGCTTCTCTGCACTGACTGGCGGTCATATAATCATGATCTGCGTTGGTCTGGTTCTGCTTTATCTGGCTATCGCTAAAGGTTTCGAGCCTTTGCTGCTGTCCCCGATTGCTTTCGGTTGTATTCTGGCTAACATTCCTAAAAACGGTTTCGAAGAACCTGGTGTTATGTCCGTTATTATGTACGGTATTCACCACGAAGTATTCCCGCCGTTGATCTTCTTGGGCGTAGGCGCTATGACCGACTTTGGTCCTCTGCTGGCTA
>OGYW01001189.1_pt1 | contig 23590 bp, 20 predicted proteins | sample 1576621 | NCBI WGS metagenome assembly OGYW01 (sample SAMEA3541528, study PRJEB24748) | human gut metagenome | biome: human gut; feature: human-associated habitat; material: faeces | place: China | collected 2012 | reverse complement strand
GGATTTGAATGTCTGAGACATGGTTTAGAGTTAAGGAGGGGATTTTTCCTCTCCTTTTCTTATATACCGATAAATCAGAATTTAGAGGCAATGGCGAAACAACTCTACGATTACTGGTTTGTGCAGTTTGACTTTCCGAATGAGGAGGGTAAGCCTTATAAATCAAGTGGAGGGAATATGGTTTGGAATGAAAAACTGAAACGAAATATACCAATAGGATGGAATAATGGCACACTTATAGACATCGCCAATATAACAATGGGGCAATCACCAGACGGTACCAGTTACAATGAAATAGGGGAAGGGGTGCTCTTTTATCAAGGAAGTACAGATTTTGGGATGAGATTCCCATCAGTCAGACAATATACAACGGCACCATCTCGATTTGCAAAGAAAGGTGACATACTAATGAGTGTGCGAGCACCTGTTGGCGCCGTTAATATAGCAAACAATGACTGCTGTATTGGACGAGGTTTATCAGCACTTAATTCAAAAATAGGTTCTACAACGCACTTGTATTATATACTCAATGATTTGAGAATTGCATTTGATCAAAGGAATGCTGCTGGTACAACATTTGGCTCTATTACTAAAGAAGATCTATACAACCTACCAATTGTTATTCCCGCAAAAGAGGTTATAAGTGCTTTTGACAAGATTTGCTCACCTATGTTTGATAGACAAATGCTTTTAGGTGAAGAGATTGATACTTTGATTAAGCAGCGAGACGAACTTCTCCCACTTCTGCTGAATGGTCAAGTGTTGGTAAATTCTGATTTAGCAGTCTCTTATATTATATATAAAGACATAAATATCAGAATTATGAAAGAGAACATTATTCAGGCGATAGTTGCGGAAATGCAGCGTGACTTAGATTGCCGACAAATGGCACGGCTTAAAGCTGTGCTTACATCAGAACTGCATAATGTAGAAATCATTGAAAAGAGCGATTGTGCCACACAGCAAACGCAGGAGAATGAACATCTTCTTAACTCTTTTATATCAGCCAAAAAGATAGAGGGATGTTCAGATAAGACATTAGCTTACTACCGTAATACCATTGAACGGTTGTTAGTCACGCTTTCATTAGCAATTTGTCACATTACGACAACAGATATTCGTACTTATCTATCCGATTATCAAGAAGAACACCAATCGAGCAAAGTGACCATTGACAATATGCGACGAATCTTTTCCAGCTTCTTTGCATGGTTGGAAGATGAAGATTATATCGCCAAAAGCCCGGTAAGACGCATTCACAAGGTTAAGACAGATTCACTTGTAAAAGAGGTGCTTTCTGACGAACAGTTGGAACAGCTGAGAGATAGTTGCACGAACAAACGAGATCTTGCTATTATAGATTTTCTTTCATCCACGGGTATTCGTGTTGGTGAATTGGTAAAACTAAACCGTGAAGATATAGACTTCCACGAACGGCAGTGCGTGGTGTTCGGAAAAGGTAGCAAAGAACGTGTTGTTTACTTCAATGCTCGAACCAAGCTGCACTTGCAACAATACCTCAATGGGCGTACTGACGACAATCCAGCTTTATTCGTCTCACTCCATTCTCCTCACACACGACTGACTATCAGCGGTGTGGAAATTAGAATCAGAAAATTAGGTCAATCCCTTTCTATGCCCAAAGTTCATCCGCACAAGTTTCGTCGTACCCTTGCAACAATGGCTATCGACAAAGGTATGCCCATCGAACAGGTACAACGTTTACTTGGTCACGTGCGTATTGACACCACGCTACATTATGCCATTGTGAACCAAAACAATGTAAAGCTGGCTCATAAGAAATATTTAGGATAGCTGAACCACAATAATTTGCCTAAAAATGCGTAACTTTGCCACCTCAAATGGAAAAGGATATGCAATCTTACAGACTTTCAGATTTAGTAAAAATAAAAAATGGCAAAGACCACAAGATGCTTTCAAACGGGAAATACCCTGTTCTTGGAAGTGGGGGCATTATGCGCTATGTTGACAGATTTCTTTACAATAAACCAAGTGTCTTGTTACCTCGTAAGGGAACATTGGATAATATCCAATATTGCGATGTGCCATTTTGGACTGTAGATACACTATATTACACAGAAGTGAATACAAACTTAGCAAATCCGTATTATTTATATCGATATTTGTCTCTATTGGATTTGAGCAATTTAGATTCGGGAACCGGAGTTCCGAGTATGACATTTGACAACTATTACGGACTAAAAATTTTCTTGCCAAATATTGAAAAACAAACAAAAATTGCCCAAATTCTTCAAACACTTGACAAGAAAATCACTATCAATCGTCAGATAAATCAGAATTTAGAAGCGATGGCAAAACAACTCTATGACTACTGGTTTGTACAATTTGACTTTCCAGATGAGAATGGAAGACCATATAAGTCAAGTGGCGGCGAAATGGTGTGGAATGAGAAGCTGAAACGAGAGATACCTAAGGGGTGGCAGGCTTCAAATGTTTGTAGTATAGCAGATATTCTCAGTGGGGGTACACCAAGTAAACAAGAGCCAATGTTTTGGAATAATGGAACTATTCCGTTCTTCGGACCAACAGATTACAGTGGTTCTATATTCCAAATTGAAACCGCTGAAAATATTACAGCAAAAGGATTGTCTCGATGTGCTTCTTCTCTTTTTGATGTCGGAACAATTATAATAACAGCAAGAGGCTCTATTGGGAAAATGGTTATAGTAGGGACACCTATGGCTATGAATCAATCATGCTATGCGCTCAAATCAAGGAATAATGAATTTGAGTATTTGTTTTTTCTTACCGCACAACTAATAGAATGCTTGAAAGCAAAAGGTAGCGGCTCCACCTTTAAGTCAATTATTAGCTCAGACATTGAACAATCCACATTGTGTATTGCACCGCAATCGTTCATAACTCAATTTGGACTTGTTGTAAAGCCAATTTTTGAGAAAATAAAAGATAATTCTTTTGAAATTGCTACTCTCACTAAGCAACGCGACGAACTTCTCCCGCTTTTAATGAATGGTCAAGTATCGGTAAATTCTGATTTATCGCACGATTAAGTTCTATTTTGCGGTCTATTAAAGCAAGAATAGATACTAATTTATTCTGTTCATCCTTAGTAGGAGGCATTATTAACTTCAACTTTTTTAGTGCTGCTTGCGAAAGATTATCTCTTGCAGAGCCACTGCTAAGACCGACAAGATGATCATAAAGCGTATCAATACTATATTTAAGGAATGTAGAACTATAGTCTTTGTTTGGAAGAATCGCACAAATAGCTTGATTTGTACACGCTTCCATTTTAAGCAAAGATGCCTTACCTGCTGTAGCACCATACATTGCTACAAGCACCGTATCAATAGGGTATATCTCAGTACTTGAATTTTCAAATCCAGCCTGTGATATAAAATTTGTTGTGTCATAAATATACGGACTTGCTAATTCGCCGCTATTAATCCAAGGAATAGTACCGTTTTCATAATAGCTTGCTTCCGTGGACAATGGTGTAGCACCAGAGGATGTGTTAAAAGCATCTGCAAGTGTTATCTCTTTCCAACCTTGTGGTGTAATCCTTCTCTTTTTATATTTTTTCAATTCCATTTACTGCATTGCTTTATGAATATAATCTTGAATCAAAGATAGATTGACCTCTATCTCTTTGCGCTTCATCAATAGCTGATTAAGATGTGCTTTTTGCTGCGCTATTTCTTGTTCGGCTATGATATGGTCAATTCTTGCTCCGCCAACAAAAGGATATATGGTATCGACTTCCATTTGCGTCTCTTCAATTTTGTTGTCTAATTCTACAAGTTGCTGTTGGTATTTTCGCTGTGCTTCTACGATGTCCAAATTATTTGCCGCAACAAACACATCAAGCAGATGGCGAATAGCATTAATCTGTTCCTGCGCATCTTTCGATGAGTTATTAGCAACTCTTAATGCAACAATTACAGCAATCACACTAATTATAGGACTTAACAGTGTAGCCCATTGGATTAACTCATCAGTCATTGCTCTTCATCTCTTCATTTATCCAACATCCCCCTAACTTCTTTATCGAAGTCAGAATCAATCCGTTGGGTTTTATTGAAAATATCGTATTCGCTTTCTGCCTTTGTCTTGGCTTGTGCCGCAGATATTCGTCCTTTATCCGGCAATATCTGATATTTGCGGAAGGTCAAGAACTCGTTGACACTGGCAGCAAACTGCTCCATATTGAACGCGTTTTCACGCTCTATAAGGTCTTCTATATAGTCGAAATATCCTGTTACTGCACGTTCCAACCGACGAATTTCATTTTCCAGCAAATAGTTCTTGGCTATTGACACATCCGATTTCAAGATACGCCCATCGGGAGCATTCTTCCATGTAGTCAGCCCCATGTGTTCTTTGGTATGGTCTACCTTAGTGTAGATGATTTCAGCAGCGGTTTGCCCGGTAATGGCATAGTGAAATCGGTTCTGTATCATGGCATAGAAATCGTGTGTGGTAGGCGAGTTCTTGTCATAATCAATACTGCACTCTGCATAGATGTCGGTAATCTGTTGCCAAATACGCCGTTCACTGGTACGGATGGAACGTACTCTTTCAAGCAATTCACGGAAATAGTCTTTTCCGAATACTGCCGTTCCCTGTTTTAAGCGTTCATCGTCAAGCACAAAGCCTTTCTTGATATACTCATTAAGAATCTTGGTAGCCCACTGACGGAACTTGGTAGCTTTTGGAGAAGATACACGATAGCCAACAGCAATAATCATATCAAGATTATAGAAATCAACCAACTCTTCAACCTCACCTCGTATGCCTCGATTTACGACGGTTGCAATTTTTGCAACTGTCGTGTCTTGCTGTAATTCTTCCTCTTTAAATATATTGGCTATGTGGCGGCTAATACCCGATTTGTTAATACCGAAAAGCTCTGCCATAGCCTTTTGCGTACACCAAATGGTTTCGTCTTTTATAACCACCTGTACTCTTCCCTCTTTATCGGGAAGATTGTATAACAAAAACTGTATTTCGTTACTCATTGTTTCCTACATTTGCGTTGAACCGCAAAGCATCCAACTGTTTCATAATTTCCTCTTCCAAACGATGACTTTCTTTGAATTGTTCGGTAAGCGTTTGCTTATAATTCGCCATACGTACATTAAACTCCTCTTCGGTTATATCCACGTAGTCTATTTTGATGTCGAAATATTGTCCGGCAGAAAGAGAATATCCTTTTTCCTTTATCTCATCGTAAGAAACAGCCACAGAAAAATCCTCCACTGCCTCCTTGCGCTGGAATGTGCCGACAATCTTTTCTATCTCGTCATCGTTCAGACGCACCTTTTTCAATCCGTTAGCATCTTTATATTCCTCGCCCAATTTGCTAGCATCAATCAAGATTACTTTGTCAGTGGTTGCAGACTTATCAAAGAACAGCACACTGACATTCGTACCTGTATTGGCAAACACGTTGCTTGGCATGGAAACACAGCCGAACACTACTTTGTCATCTACAATTTTATGAAGAATTTTGTTCTCAATACCACTTTTAGCTGTGATAAAACCTGTCGGAATGACAATTGCACCCTTGCCTGTCTTTTTCAGTGAATTGATAACGTGCTGAATGAAACAGGTATATATAGCCATTGACTCTTTCTTTTTGGCGGGTACATTTGGGACTCCAGCCCAAAAACGGGCTGGCATGGCGGCTATCTTCTCGCGAGTGTCCGAGAAGTCCATCTTGAAAGGAGGATTGCTCACCACGAAATCAAACTGGCGCAACTGCTGCCCGTCATCACTTTTATGATAAGGGCTTACAAGCGTGTCACCTTGAATAGCATTATCAAGCGAAGACACAAGTCCGTTAAGCAGCAGATTAAGTTTCAACATTTTGTTGCTTCGCTGGGAAATATCTTGCGAAAAGATGGTACAGCGTTCTTCTCCTATTTGATGACTAAGTGCCATCAGAAGCGTACCTGTTCCTGCCGAGGGGTCATAACATTCCATGCTATGCAAATCAGCATTATCCCCCACTAACAGACGAGCCATAATCGTTGCTATGGCATGAGGCGTATAATACTCCGCATATTTTCCACCTCCAGCGGTATTATAATCCTTAATCAAATACTCAAAGATGCTGGAGAAGAAATCGTAATTCTGTGCAAACGCTTCTTCAAAGGAGAAATTCACGAGTTTATCCACCAGAGCACGGGCGAATGGCGCACGTTGTGCCGAATCGGTCACAAACGGTGTCAATGCCTCGAACAATGGAATCTTCGTGTTGGCTGTGGTCTGCGTGGAAAATATATCTGCATTTTGTTCCGCTATATCTGTCATAGTGGAATCGAAGATAGTATCAAAATCCCCTTTTCCCTGTTGATTCCAAAGATTGGCTATCAGATGATAAGGTTCAAGCATCGGAACATCTGGAGAGATGGCACTCTGAATAAGCATACGTTCATCATCAGAAAGATTCTCGTATGCTGTTTCCCATTTTACATCCCCGGTCAGTTTCTTGGCAATCTCACTTTTCGCATTTTTTAATTCATAACCGAATTTGTCATTCAGGAACTTATAGAGAAATACCTGAGTGATAATCTTATATTCGTTACCATCGTTTCCCATACCGTATGATTGGCAGGTGGCTTTAAGTCCGTCGATGAGCCTTAATGTTTTTTCTTTAATATCTGACATAATCTTCATGCAATGCCGTAAGTGGCGTTATATTGGTTGATATACTGTTGTGAAATGCGTGTCTGAATAAATTTGTAATCCTCCATTTCGGGCTTTATTTGTGGGAAATGGAACAAACATCCATTGATAAGAGCCATCACCGTGCGTCCGAAATAAGCATCCTTTTTCAGAATGTCGTTACGATCATACACTTTGGCATCCACATCCTCTTTTATAATATTGAGAATGGCAGCAATCTCTTCGTCAAGGAAAGAGAACATAGGCTTCTGTCCCTTATCTTCCCTCTGCTTATTCACTTCACGAATACGCTTGTGTACACGAGCAAATTTTTCATCGCCCTTGTACTTTTTCAACAAGACATTATTGCGTTTTTGTAAGTCTTGCAGACGACCGATGATTTCATCCAAAGCCTGTGTTTCTTCGTTGAACTTGGCTATCGTGTCAATCACAAAACCGTGTTCCTTGAAGCGTTCCATAAAGGCTTCACGCAACGAGATAAACTCCGGATCGTCTTGGTCGAAGTTTTGGGTAAATGAAGAAATGGTACGTTGCCATTTCTCTTTCAATTCCACACCACCGGATATAAGGCGCATTTCCTCTTGTCCTATTTTGGAGAAAGTGAACTCTATATCCATCATTGCCTCATTGATTAGAGTTTTCGTTTCCTCATTTGTATTGAAAGCCTCTTTCTGATTGATGATACTTATCCGTCTTTGCACCTCAGAGAGTAGTTGCGGCAACTTAGTGATTTCGAGTTTGGCAAATTGCTCTTTCATTTCATCATCACCAAATGTACGCACGATGTTCGCCATGTTCTTGGCTGATTCCAATGCCTGTTTGAGGTCGAGCAATACAGCTTTATCCTCTTCGGTGGAGATTTCAGAAGAAAATTCTTCCGCATTATCGTATGTGTAATTGAAAAGCGTTTGCCGAACTTTCTTCATCTGATTCAATATCTCTTCCTTGTCCTCAATGACTTGGGTAAAGGTATCGGTGGCAGCGGATTCGCCAGTCTCATCCACGTCATTAAAGCGGTTTAATTCTTGTAAATATGCTTCGTTGGTTTCCTTAAAGTTGCGCTTGATGTCGGCAAAGTCAATGACAAAACCGTAACGCATACCGGGATAAGGACGGTTTACACGTGTTATGGCTTGAAGCAGATTGTGGTCTTTCAGTTTGCGCCCGAAATACAGGCGTTTCAAGCGTGGCGCATCAAAACCAGTCAAAAGCATATTAAAGACAATGAGAATATCCACTGTCATATTTTTCTTGAAGTCTTTGACTATCTGCTTGCGAGTTTCCTTGTCATCCGTATCGTGAAGAATGATTCCAGCTTTCAGCGGTCTGTATTTTGATTTGTAATCCACTTCCGGTTCACCCACTACATACGAACCATCGGAAAGTTTTATCTTGATGGGCTTCGGCTGATACTTCTGCCATTCTTCTTGAAATACATCATAAAGCCGCCTTGCCTGTTCGCTGGTTTCACAAATGACCATACCGCCTAAAGTATCATCTCCTTGTATCTTGCGAAACTCTTTTAAGTCCGTCATAATGTAACGGGCTAACTCGTTTACATAACTTGGATGCTCTATGATTTCCGACTTACGAATGTCTTTCTTTTGCACAAGGGTTTCCAGTTTATCGTACACATCAGACAAACGCTCTTTATAGGAGGTTTCTATATCTTCACGTATGATTTTCAGCGTGTAGCCATCCGCAATGGATTTATCGTAATAATAGGTATGCAAATAGTTTCCGAACACCTTGCAACTGGCACGTTCCTCTTGTAACAACGGGGTACCTGTAAGTGCGATTTTAACCGCATCGGTGTCGGCATCAAAGAGATTGGCAAGAAAGCAACCACCGGGTTTATATCCTCGGTGTGCCTCGTCAAGAATGAAGATGCGTTGAAGATTGGTTGCATAATCACTGATGCGTACTTTTTCTTTATCCTCGGCAAAGCGTTGAATGTTCACAACCGTGATTTCTGCCTGTCCGCTTACACCTTGTTGTGCCTGATTACTGCGGAATTGTTCCATCAGTTCGGATCTTGTATTGGCGGTAGATACTAGCAGCCCACGAGCCTCAAACTCTTGTGTGGCTTGTTCCAAAAGGTCAAGGCGGTCTACTATAAAATAGAATTTGGCGACCTTATTCTGTTTGGAGTAGAAATCGTTGAGAATATAGGTCAGATAGTATGACAAGGCGGTTTTACCACTTCCTTGTGTATGCCAGACTACGCCAGATTTCACCCCCTCTGCCAGTTTTTGGCGAATAGCTAACGATGCAAACAATTGTTGGTAACGCATGATATGCTTTTGGTCGGTAGATTCTATTTTTCCATCCACCTCACGCTCCATACGGACATAGGCAATACCATATCTAATGATATACAACAACCGTTCAGGCGAACACATGGATGTTAGGATTCTGTTTGTAGGGGTGTTGAAACCGAGATTTGTCTGGTACTCAGGACTTGTATGAATGACTTGGCAATTGTAATCAGACAATATCTGTTTTTCCACCGTCTTGTCAATCTCCTTATACGGATAGTCACGATGGAACGGTGCTATTTTCTGACCGCTAAAATTTTCTTCACGGAAGCAATTGAATGGTGCGTATGAACGTGCCCCAGTACAATAGAAAGCCCCTTGTATGGGTACGATACCGCCCAACGCATCGTATTCCATATTATTGCTGAATATCATCAATTGCGTAATGTTGATGAAGCGGCGAAACTTTTTATTTGGGAAGCGTTCTTTATTCATTCGTGCGCTCTCTGCCAACATACCACCATGATTGTTGGGTTTCTTCACTTCTACAAAACAAAGTGGCAATCCGTTTACGAATAAAGTAATGTCAGGACGAAATTCGTCCTGTCCGTTCTTACAAGTAAATTCGGCTGTGAAATGGAACGTATTATTCCCAATGTTATCAAAGTCTATCAGCTTTACAGGCGAAACAGCTTTGAGACGATTGTAAAAGCCTCGACCGAGATCATCATCGTTCAGTTCCTTGCGAATATCTTTCAAAACTTGAAGAAACTCTCCCTCGTGTCCGGGATTCAGATTCTTAAACTGCCGTTCAAATACCTGCAAAAGAATATTTGTGTCACCGTCATAGACTGTGCCATTTTTATCTTCACTCAACTTACCAAAGTAAGTATATCCTATTCGGGTGAGGTGAACCATTGCAGGCATCTGCACCCGTGTGGCTTCTGAGAACTGCTTCATGTCACCTATCCTTTTTGTCGGTTATCAAATCCTTCAAATCGACCTGCAATATCTCTGCGATTTGTTGCAAGGTTTCCAAATTAGGCTGAATCCTATTACATGCGTAAGCATTTACCATACTGAAACTTTTGTCCAGTTGTTTAGCTAACCATGTTTGAGAGATACCTTTTTCAGATAATACAGCCTTTATTCTATTCAGTTTCATTCTTTGATACGATTTTATACCGCAAATATAGTGAATTATATTCAATACTCAGCATTGTTTTAGTACTTTTGACATAATAATCAAACAGATAAATTAGTATATGCATATATTTGAATGATAAAGATTTGCTAAGCACATGACAATAGTTTATAAAATCTACAGGATTTTATTTCGTTAGAAGAACCACAGTCTATCATCATCGCGTACTTACTGGGCGAGCAAATGTAATCGCAAGACGCGTTGCCCACATCAAATGCAACTATTTCTATATCTTAACTTAACAGCATTGGTAAATACAATCTCACTTGCATCATGACCTTCCATTCTGCCTCTTTAGACAGCAATTCGACATTCTCTTTACTGAGTCCAAATAGCCATGTACCTATAGCATAAGCCCTTTTGTGTTCTTCTTCAGAGGGTTTCAAACTCTTACAGTCATCCCATTGGATGTTATTTTTCAACTGTGCAATGATTCTAACTCCTGCTGTAGCCGCCGTATCACTATTCTTTAGTTGAGCTATGTCCTCATGCGTTATCTGGTGGACCGCCACGACCTCTGGGTCGATGTTATCATGCTTCAAATTCTCAACAAAACCTTTCAGCATTCTTTCATTAACATCCCATTCCAATAGTGCATAAGCAAACTTCTTATCTGGCTGCGCTTTCATAAATAGGTTCTGCTGTATTTGTATCTTCTTAATACGCTGCATAAACACTTCCGAAGTTCTCTTCAGCGTAACCAATGGGTTAAATACCCACTTGTCAGACACCTCGCCATTACCAGCATCGCTTACTATGATATACGAGCACTTGTATGGACTCATTTTGTCCGTAAGCACATGGGTTCCCTGGTTGTCATATAACCCGCCATCCAACAACATGGGCTGTTTCTTCCCTTTCATGACGCTTGTCCAGAAGGTCATGGGTATTCGTATTGGGCAGAAAGCAAACGGAACACAAGATGATGCCATGACTGCTTTTGATACTGGGAACTGTTCATGGTAAAACGCACCATCACCGTAATAGTAGTCGTACATTCTCTCACATGAGAACGTAAACTGAGAAACCGTTGGATAGTCAGTTGCATTGATAGTCACCACTGGACATGGTTTCAAATCCTTCAGTTTCTTCCTATGGAAAAATAACCAGTCATATTGTTTAGCTATCAAACTACTTACAGGTAATACATTATACCATACAAACCACAGCACAATAAATGAGGTCGTCAATCCCCAGCCACCACCAAGCCAAGCCGCCAAACCACCAAGGCCAAGCACCAAAAACAGATTAATTAAGGCTAGATGCAACACACCTTTACGCATCTTCTCGCTAAACGTTTTCTCAAAGTTCTCATAGTCACCATCATGCAACGCATAACAAGCTGCTATGATAGAACCACCAGACACAGACGATATAACATCTACCTTGTCCAGTACACCTAATTTATGCAGAGCACGCAATGCACCAATATGGTACGCTGCAGCTCTGTAACCGCCACCCGAAAGGGCCAATCCTATTTTTTTCCCATCGCTCGTCATATACTATTCTTCCTTAACACTACCCAAATACTTCATTCCATCATGACTGCCATGATTAGCATTTGTCACCATACCATCAGTCTTGTTATATTCATCCTTTGACACAAAGATGTCCAAATAGTCGCCGTTCGTCTCGAATAAGATATCCCCAGCTGTATTCTGCGTAATGGTGTCATAGTCGCTATAGTAATCCAGTTCGTCACTGGGTGCTTCGCCCACAATCACCAACTTTGGTGTTAACTTATCCATCAATGATGACGGTATATGACCACTCTTTCTGCCGTGGTGGGGTGCAAACACTATGGTCTTATGTGTGTTTGTTACCTTCTTATCAAACTCTTCCTGCATATCCGTTTCCATGTCACCCATCCACAGGAACGAAAAATTGCCTACAAGATACTTGATTGCCGGTGAAATGTTGTTTGGGCTTCCACCGTCTGCAGCCTTCTCTAAAGCCTCTTGGTACATGTCATCATCAGTGATAGGCCAAAGACAATGTAAACCCGAGTGGCTTCTACCGTCACCCGATTCGTTCATCCACTTGCGTTTGCAGCCTTTATGGAGGCCAAAACTCTTCTTGTTGTCATCGCGCAGTTTCTTGTATCTCTTGAAATCATCCGATTCTGTTCCCTTCTTGGTGGTGTCATTGTCAACACGATAGAAATTCAAAATGCCGAATTTGTTATCATAGTCAACAAGACCTTTGATATGATCATCATCTGGATGCGTAGAAATAAAACGCGTGATACTCATATCTGCTGATTCTGTTCCAATCTCGTTAAGAATATCATCCTTAACATCATCTGTAAGACAACAGTCAATTGTTGTGAAATTGTCTGAGTTGTGTCGGATGTAGAACATGTCTCCATTGCCGACCGAAAAACTTTTTACTTTACTCATTTTTAATCAATTTTAAAATAAATAACCGCCGCAAAGGTATACAAAAAAAGCAAATCTTCATATTTTCCGTGTGTTTTTCACGGAAAATATGAAGATTTAATCGCTTTTCTAATACAAATATGCTGCTTTTTCGTTATTTTTTCACGACTTGTAGTTTTTGTAGTTCCTTCAGGAATTCACTCACCAAATCACGATATTCTATAAACAGCTCCCTACTTGCCATCAATTCGTCCAGTTTCGGATCAAGGTTCTTACTATATTGTTTCTGGAAATTGATGGTATTATGTACATAAACATGTTTCCGTATATAGGTACAGCCGTTTTCATCTTTCTCGAACATACGAACTGCATCACGCCTCAAATCAGGATTTCCCAACAGACTCAAGTCATGGGTTGCTACGGCAATCTGACAATCCTCAGCTATTGAGAGATACATTTTTATGATAAAGGCCAGAGCCTTAGCATGTATACCCGCATCAATTTCATCTATGCAGGAACACTTTCTCCCCATTACGATGTCATATATTACCACCAGCAACCTTATGATGTTAATCGTACCAAACGACTCCAACCCGCCATCAAGTGATTTTTTGCCTGCATGAGCTGTAGAATGAATAAACCGCAAGTTCTTGTGTGATATTATGCCCGTAGGATACTGCTCCAGCATGGCCTTAATAACAATCTCAGGAGCCCCACTTTTTACCAAATCAGAAATCAGCACACTTGCATCGTCCACCTCGTAGTCCACTATGTTTGTTCCCACGTCTGCTAATAGTTTCAGCAACAAAGTCTTTACACGTTTATCGCGTTCCTGATCGCCAGTTTGTAGTCTATCAGCCAGATTTTGATCGCCACGCCTAACCAAACTGATTCTTTGACTAAGGTAATCGTAATTTTTTCTCAGAATGACACTCTCCAAATTCAAGGCGCCAAACACAGACAACACTGTACTGTTCTGAATCACGTTTGCCTCCAACATTCGTTGGTCGTTTTTGCTCAGGTCACAGGCCTGCCCAAACTTAATGGCAACAGTATCTTTTTCTTTATTATATATCCTTTGATAAATTAGTGAATTCCCAGCTTGTCGCAGGACCTCCTCTTCTATCCTGTCAGCACTCACTGCCACCTTATAATAATAAGATATATTATCTATATAATATGATATAGTAAGCACAGTTGGCTTATTACGCGAATCATCATCTAGCAGGAACGGCCTATACTTCGGTCTGTCGTCTGGTTTATCTGGTTTATCTGTAGCAATCATCCTAAGATAGCTAAGAGCTGAGAACATCTTTGATTTGCCAGTGCCATTCAGTCCTACACATAGCAACAACCGCAGTATTCGCTTCCCATCTATCTCTTGATACCACTCAGGTGGTAAAGCAGATGTCTTTTCTTTCTTCGATGCCAGAAAAGACATCTCCACCGGATCCCTATAGGACATATAATTCTTTACTGTAAATGACTCTATCATAACTTGTTGATTTCAAAATATGCGAAATTAAAATATTTTCAGAGTGTAAAATTAAGAAAAACATTCGAGAAATCACCATTTCCCGTGAAAAAGTCACGGAAAATGATATACTATTAACAATTTAAGCATTAATTCAAACCAAAATGTTATTTATTTTGATTAATATCCTCACTACTGTCCACTAAAAAATGGACAGAATTAAAAATTAATTTAGTAGATGACGAAACTTGAATTATGCCTGTTAAATTATTGATTATTAATGTCTAATATTTGAAAAATTTCTAAAAATCAGTATGTTTAAAGAAAAGTTTGACGGCTTTTTACATGAAAGTTACCACGACTCCCAAGGACTACTGTAAAGGTAATCAAATCGTCCCGATTATGCAAGAGCATCTTGGCTCCGTAATGAATCTCGCCCGCATCAAACTGCAGGCCTTTGTACTCCATGCTATGTGTGTGGTGCAGACTGTCAGCCTCCACAAGATAGCTGCCGCCATGCCTACCGCCGTGAAACGCGATTCCAATCTCAGACGGCAGCAACGGTTTCTTGCAAGTTATGCCCTTAACCTTGATCTGATTGCCAAAGTTTTTTTTGCGCTGCTTCCGGTCAAGAAAGGGCTGGTGCTTTCTATGGACCGTACCAACTGGAAATTCGGTGAGGCAAACATCAACATCCTCATGCTCGGCATCACTTATAAGGGAATTGCCTATCCTTTGCTGTTTTCGATGCTTGACAAACGAGGCAATTCCAACTAGATGGAACGGACAAGGCTTATTGACAGATTCATACGTCTGTTCGGAGCCGACTGCATCGACTCCTTTGTGGCAGACCGAGAGTTCGTAGGCAATGAATGGGTGGAGTATCTCAACAACACGCATATCCGATACTATCTTCGTATCAAGCAGAATTTTGGGCTGAGAAATCCAAAATTGTGCAAGGATGTCAGAGCTTGGCATCTCTTCCATGGACTTAAACTTGGACAGGAGCGCATTTATGATAAACTTTTTCTACTCAAGGGAGAATATGTGTATATAGCCGGAGCTCTTCTCAAGAACTCCGATGGAGTGCCGAAACTTCAGATACTCATCTGCTACAACAAACTGGAACTGGCGGTTGCGACCTACAAACAGCGTTGGCAGATTGAAACCTGTTTCCGAGCTATGAAGACCGCTGGGGTTAACATTGAAGACACGCACCTGCGCAACATTGAGCGCATCGCACGTCTGACGGCGATGGTTTGTCTGGCACTTGTATGGGCGTATCTCGTTGGTGAGCATAAGGATATAAATGTTAAAGCAATAAAGATATTGAAGCATGGCCGAAAGGCTAAGTCGTTGGTCAAGTATGGGTTGGAGGAAATCTCTAACGTGCTTATGCGTCAGCTCTATATGCCAAAGTTCGATGTCTTCAATTTTTTGTCATGTACTTAAAAAGATTTGGAAAAACGGGAAAGAGCCAAGTTATGGAGAGCACCTATCGGGTTACAGGCGGTTGACAATCTACGTGTATCAAATTTTCTCATCGAAACAGCCCATAAACATATAGAAGGACTCATTTCAATGGATGAAGTCACCCAAATGATAGATGAGCATTATGCGCAAAAACGTAAACAATCAAGACTGGATAAAAAAACATCTGTCATTTTATCCTGATACAATTACACAAAATATCGAATAAACAAAAAGCCTCAATGAATCAGATATGACACATTGAGGCATAAGAATTATTACATAATAAGCAATCAACTATCACAAGATAAAACATTTACTTGGGTCAAAGCCATTGGTTATATGTTCATTTTGAAAGATATATCCCATCTGATTGCAGACCACCTTCGTACCATTTATTTCAGTATTAATATTGGTGTGTGAGTGCCCGTAAATCCAAGCATCTATATGGTTGTCAAATATAAGCCCATTCAAATCAGTGGCAAATGCACTGTTTAGAACAGAACCTTTATGATGATTGGCAACCACTTCCAATGTAGGAAGATGATGTGTTACAACCACAATGTGCTTTGCTGTACTTTCAGCTAGGCTTTGCTTGATAAAATCCAAACAAAAAGTGTGCATCTTATTGAACTCCTCCGTTTGAAGCAATTTTCCTTGATACATTATCTGACGAAAATCATTCATACCTTTCCAAACGAAATATTCATCAGCAGGAGAAATTTGAGACCATAAAGTACTCATGATGAAATCTGTATCATCTATTCGCACTACTTGATTTTGATAATACCCTACATTTTCCTTAAACATCCATTTCCATTGCAATCCCCTATCCATCACATCGCAATAATTGTAATACTCGTGGTTTCCGGGGACAATGAGTACTTGACGATAATTGGCAGATACCCATTTCCAGAAATTCGTCAAAGGAGCAACCTTGTCTTTCAAGTAAAATATATCTCCGGCAAGCACCAAAATCTCCCCAGTTACAGGTAATTCATTATGTTTTAACCACCTGCTGTTATCGCTGAACTCCAAATGCAGGTCGCTCATATACTGTATTTTCATATTACTGTCCTCCGTTTTCTATTTGCTTGTTTACAATTTTCTTAACCTGTTCAAATGATACAGGTGTAAAGTTATTGTTATCAACTCCTACATCGTATTGCGTTGGGTAGAGATATTGAAGCCGAGCAGCGTCAATTCCGGTGTTGTTTTTCCTTGTGTGAACGTGTCCAAACAATTGCCACACATCTTTGTATCCACCGTCAAAGCATAGAAAAGGATAATGGTTCAAGTATATCCTCTGCTTGCCGACCTCTATGTGCATCTGCATTACTACATGTTCAAATCTGTTAATGTAACCCTGGCGTATATTTTTCAAATCATGGTTACCCATAATCAAATATATCTTTCCGTTTAATCTGTCAAGCATTTTAGTCCATTCTGCTGAACCGCCAAGACAAAAATCACCCAAGTGAAAAACAATATCATCCTGACCAACTGTATTATTCCAATTGGAGATAATTGTTTCATTCATCATTTCCACATCCTTAAACGGTCTGTTACAGAAACGAATGATATTTCCGTGATAAAAATGGGTATCAGATGTAAAGAACACCTTGCTGCCATCAAATTTGTAATTCATTTCTTCTCAATTTATGTGCATCACTGCACGTTAATAATCAAGTTATCAGTACCCATCAGACGGAAACGACAGAAGAGCATCATAAAGGCAACTGCCACAGATGGGTATAAAACAAAAATAGTTGGAAAGTTTGGTAAGGACTCTCCAACTACTTTTGTTTCTATTCTAATTTAAAGCACTATAAAATGTACCTTATTACTATGTTCGTTGGAAAGTATTTGCAATACGAAGTTCAATGCAGGAAACATGAACACTCGACACAGATTCAAGGCATTTATTGCCCCAAATTGTGACTATTGATGATATGTTCATTCTATTTCTCTGCATTGTTAGTTTTTATATTGTTTCAAAATCAATGCAAAATTAGCAAATAAATTCCATATCCTACATCACTTCTTGAGAAAATCCACATTCCATTTTGCCTATATGCTACATATAAAAACTGAACCTATGCAATTAATACATAGATTCAGTTACTGTTCATTTAGGTTACTCTATTGATTCCCTAATAATCCATTGAGTTTCTTTTTTGTACTCCTTACGGTCATATTCCACACCTCTACACATCCAACAGCTGCACGGAGTTCCTGTAGTCTTGTAAACTTGCGCCCATTTTTCTTTTGCCAACTCAAACCAATGAGGATGTTCATAATGGCTTCCATCCTCACGGATGATACAATGCCCGTAAGCAGCATAAAGAATCATGCGAGCCTTAAATACACGTGCCATTTGTTGGCGTCTCCAAAATTTGTTTCTTTTGTCCATCGTCTCTTTCTATTAAAGTTAGGATGAACAACGATGTTACTTTTGAAAGACCTAATGTATCCATAACGTAATATCTTCAATTTATGAAATCAATAATTATCTATCACTCTTTGTTTTACAACTCAATTTTAACGTCTCCAGATTACAGAGATTCTTCATCATCTTCTTCCTCCTCAAACCCTTCGGACGCATTAGCTATTAATGCTTTTCCTATCTCCATCTGTAAAAATTTAGGGAGGCGGAGCAATTTTGCCATAAGCTGGCTATAAGTGAACTCCACTTTGGCATCAAGTATGGACTCTTCTTCAATACTCGTATCAATGTTCTCAACAGTATCAGAATCTTCAAGAAAATCAGAAAAACTTGGTTCTTCAGGCCAATTCTCAATCGTACCGTCATACTTGATTCTTAAACGGATATAATCACCACAATCATCTGTTTCCGGTATTAATCCATTAGGTACATAATCAGCTATTTTGCATATAACTTTTTTGTCTTTATCAAGCAAGAAATATGTTCCACTATCACATACTTTGGCTTGAAGATACAGATTTCCGTATTCCTGCTTCCAATTCAAAAGTTTATGAGTCTTCAAATTGATTATCCCCGACCACATTCCTTTAGATACCAATGGGTATTTGTTTTCGTATAGTTCCCCCATCCATGCATCGGTATAACTACTCATTTCCTCATCATACGGAAAGTATATCATAAGGTAGTGAGCTACCTCATTCAAATTCTGTTCTCTAATTCCAACTAATATCTGCTTTGCCATAATCTATAAAATTAAATAGTAGTCAATAAACTTAAATCCACATCAGGAATGATAGCATCCTCAATCTTGTCCTTAACAAGAAATCCCATATATAGCGGAATGGTTAGCACCTCTCCCTCACGTCCTACATTATATTGTCCCAGTTTGATTGCACTCTTGACATGATACACATCCTTGTTCTTCAAAACCGTAGTCATACTTTTTGCCTTGCCAGACTTTGCCTTGACTTCAAGGATAACGCATTCACCTTTGAATCTTACCAAGAAGTCCAGTTCAAGTCCACTGTCCTTATGGAAGTAGTATAGTTTTTGCCCGGACTTGCACAAGAAATCAGCCATTAGATTCTCAAAGATAGATCCTTTGTATCCAAGAAGATTACCTTTCAAAATATCTGCCTGTGTTCCATAGTCGAGCATTGCCATAAGAACACCTATATCGGTAGTATATACCTTAAAGCATTCTTTGATGGAATTGCCTTCTAACGGCAGTTCTGTAATTTGTGTGTTATAACATCTACGCACTATCCCTGCATCCTCCAACCATTGGATGCTACCGATATATTGTGAAGCCCGTCCACCTTTCTTAATTACAGAATACTGGAATTTTTTGTTCTCCTTAGCCAACTGTTTCGGTATGGATTCAAAACATTCCCGAATATGGGGTTTGTCTGAATCATCCGCATACTTCACCATATCCTCTTCATATTCTGCAATAAGATTGCGCTGCACCTTATATATAAGTTCGATGTTCTTCGTTTCAAGGAAGCAATTCACCACTTCCGGCAGACCTCCGACAATGACATATCTGTACAAGAGTTCCATCATTGCTTTATGAATCCCCTCTGGAACAGTCTGTTCATTCTCAAAGCATGATTTAACAGACTCAATAATCGCATCGCTAATTCCGTTTGCCCATAAAAACTCCTCAAAGTCCAATGGGTACATATCAATCACGGTCTCATACCCTACGGGAACGGAATCTTGCCCTTCCCCTTCGTCCTTCTTCTTTTTACTCTTGCCGTAACCTTTCACCCCTAAAAGAGAGCCTGTGGCAATAACATCAAAGCGACCGTCTATATGGAATGACTTCAAAGCTGTCCTTGCTTCCTTACATTCCTGAATCTCGTCAAGTATAATACAAGTTTTTCCGCTGATGAAACGACTACCCGGAATCAAAGCTGAGAGGTTGAGAATAATAGTATCGACATCTATATTACCAGCAAAGGCAGACTTCTTATCCGGTTCAAGAATGAAGTTCATGTAAATCACACTCTCATAATTTTCCTCTGCGAATTTTTGGACAATGTATGTCTTTCCACACTGACGTATACCTTTTATTACAAGAGGTTTTCGATTCTCGGAGCTTTTCCACTTGGCTAAATATGTTTCTATTTTTCTTTTAAGCATAATATAAGCTTGTTCTTCCAAACGCAAAAATACATTTTTTCAAGCGAATAAGCAAGCATGGTCGCACTTTTTACAGTGAATGAATTGTCATGCATTGCATTTTATTAAACGAGAACAGCTAGTATCAGTACATTTTTCCAAGCAAATTAGAAATATTCCACCGCAAACAGCAGAAATTCCAAGAAAAACACTACTTTTGCATTCAACAAGCGTTCTGTAACATCCATGCGGAAATGCTCTATCGTTCAACACGTTGAATCTGATAACGAACATTCCACAAAAGGACTGAAAGAAGGCGGTACAACACGTATATGCAAAGCTGTGAAATACAACGGTTTGCATTGTCCCTACATTCTGTGTATTTGTCAAAACAGAGATTGTACCGATTAAGAAGAAAGATCCTTATTATCAGTGGTGTATATATGCTGCATCGGCAAGTAGAATCATATTTAGCACTAATTGTACTTTGATTAATTAATATGTGGAAACAAGTAGAATTTGATTTACAGTCACGCAGACGTGGCTTTCATCTTATAACCGGAGAAATATTACGTAATCTGCCGCCATTACCCGAAGTTGGATTACTGCATTTATTTATCAAACACACTTCCGCCGGGCTAAGTATTAACGAAAATGCAGATCCTGATGTTCGTATGGATATGGAAAGCATTTTCAACCACTTAGTGAAAGAACGTGAACCGTACTATCAACACACTTTAGAAGGAAATGACGATATGCCGGCTCATGCAAAAAGCTCAATCATAGGAACGTCGGTCACAATACCTATAACAAATGGAAAGCTAAACCTCGGAACTTGGCAAGGTATCTATCTCTGTGAATTTCGGGATTATGGTGGTAATCGACGAATGGTGGCTACCATTAGTGGAGAATAGCAAATGAACTTGCTATTCTATTGTAATTAGTGGCAAATTGTGTTACCCGCAAATACTTAGGAGACAGTATTGTAGCATACTAGTCTCAGGATTGCGGAACACGAAGTTGCCAGAAGGCAACAGCCGCCGCAGCAGCTACATTAAGCGAATCAACACCATGCACCATAGGGATACGGACTACGTAATCAGCCTCAGTGATCGTTTCATGTGAAAGTCCCTCCCCTTCGTTACCCATGACGATAGCCAATTTGGATTCATTCACTAAGGCAGGATTATCAATAGGAATAGAATCATCTGTGAGCGCCATAGCAGCCGTACGAAAGCCTAATTTACCCAAGTCACTGAGGGAACCGTTCATCCAAGCCCATGGCACAAAGAAAACTGCTCCCATTGATACCCTGACCACACGGCGGTTCAACGGATCGCAAGAGTTGCGAGTCAGTAATACGGCATCAATTCCAAGAGCGGCGGCCGAACGGAAAATAGCACCAATGTTAGTTGCATCAACCACACTGTCAATGACTACAATGCGCCGGGCTTCCCGACATACTTCTTCCATGCTGCGCGGCTCGGGGCGACGCATGGCGCAGAGAACTCCACGTGTCAGGACATAACCTGTCAACGTAGCAAGTAATTCTCTACTGCCAGTATAAACAGGCACATTTTCGCAACGTTCAATGATTTCAGCAGCATCACCGACAATATGTTTGTACTCGCATAAAATAGCTAAAGGTTCATAACCGGAGTCCAAAGCTCTCGTGATAACCTTCGGACTTTCTACTATAAAAATCCCTTTGCCGGGTTCGGTACGGTTACGTAACTGAGTTTCAGTAAGAGTACTGAACACCTCAACTCCGGGATGAGATAAAGATGATATTTCAATAACAGGCATACTACTGCTTATAACTTTCAATTAAACATACAATCGCTTCTTTCACATAACTGATCATTGATAAATGGCTACCTTAATGACTCCGTCCAATTTATTTTCAAATATACGATAAGCTTCCTCAATCTCGTTCAACGGAAATCTATGTGTAATAAGAGGAGTAGTATCTATTTTGCCTTCCTCAATCAGATTAAGAATCTCGGCACAGTCACATCCGTCCACTCCACCTGTTTTAAAAATCAAGTTCTTGCCATACATATCAGGCAAAGGAAGAATTTGAGGCTCGTCATAAAGAGCTACGATAGTGACAACAGCATTAGGACGGGCACATTCCCATGCCAGACGAAAAGTATCCTTACTGCCGGCTACTTCTAAAACAACGTCAGCACCACCATGTTCACTGTTTTGAATCACAAATTCCTTGCAGTTTTCAGGTTCCACCACCAGCACGTCAGGATAATGTTCACGCACAAAACGGATTCTTTCAGGAGACTTTTCGCAGACAATGATACGCCTCGGTTTCTTCAACATCACACACAACAAAGTACAGATTCCGGTAGGACCGGCGCCAATAATAAGCACAGTATCATCCTCGGAAATCTCTGAAATACGGGTTGCCCAAAAACCTGTCGCAAGCACATCACCCACAAACAAAGCCTGTTCGTCGCTGACTGTATCAGGAATACGGTTCAGTCCCTGGTCAGCATAAGGAACTCTGACATATTCTGCCTGACCGCCGTCAATGCGGCAACCTAAAGCCCATCCCCCGTTCGGGTCAGTACAGTTGTTAACATACCCCCGTCTGCAGAAAAAACACTCTCCGCAAAATGTTTCAACATTCACTGTTACTCTATCCCCCGGCTTGACCGAGGTGACATCAGCCCCCACCTTTTCCACAACACCTACCATCTCGTGCCCGACGGTTATTCCGGGTACGGCACGCGGCACACTACCGTGCTTGATATGAAGGTCACTGGTACAAATACTGCCAAGAGTCACCCGTACAATTGCCTCCCGTGAATTTACTATTTCCGGTTCCGGCTTCTCCCGTAACTCAAATTTTCCGTGTTCAATATATGTATATGTAAGCATAATATCCTCTTCATTAATTAACAGCCCCATTCCGGTGCAAAGATAATGATTTCATCAGATCCATATTTATCAAATGAAAGTCAATCCGGACACTCTCATAAAACTTTCATATAAAAGAGTCTTCTTCTTATCATTAGTTTTTGACTTGTTGATCTTCTATTATAACACGCTTTATCTCTCGTGTATCTTTAGATTTACTAAAAGGTACGACTCTATAAGATGCTTTCTGTATAACCCCCCAAACCAAAGTCAGGCAAAAGAGTTTTATTTTTAGAATAATCATTATCAATCATCATATCCCATGTTGCTCCACCAGTCAAATAAACTTTGAAACTATCTGCACTTATCATAGAAATAATATCTGTCGGATTATACAAATGAAACAAAGTTCTAACATAGTAATCTTTCTGTATTTCTCCAGGTTTGTAATTGTTACTATATGGACCAATCACATCGAATTCATAAGACGGATGACATATCGCAAATTCTATTCCATTTCTCGGAAATGAGGATCTTACTTCTATTTTCTTATTGTTAGATATTACTTTAAGATCTATTTGCCTTGACGCATCATCAAATTCGGTTTCTGATACGACATTCTCTTCAGAATTCAAATAAAGTTTCCAAAAATATTCCGATACAACT
>OGYW01001182.1_pt1 | contig 23706 bp, 20 predicted proteins | sample 1576621 | NCBI WGS metagenome assembly OGYW01 (sample SAMEA3541528, study PRJEB24748) | human gut metagenome | biome: human gut; feature: human-associated habitat; material: faeces | place: China | collected 2012 | reverse complement strand
CCCTGTTCAAGGCCGTGGCCGAGGGCGTGACCAGGTTCACTGACATCGCCGTGGTGGGTGCGCGCCGGGGCGAAGTCAACAAGCAGATCACCTCGCCCTGCGGCGTCTGCCGCCAGGCGCTGTTCGAGTTCGGCGGCCCGGAGCTGAATGTCATCATGGCAAAAAGCCCGGACGATTTCATAGAGCGCAGCATGGACGAGCTGCTGCCCTTCGGCTTCGGCCCCTCCAACGTGGCAGGCAACAAGGCCGTGGAAGACTGAACGCAGCTGCGCGAAAAAGGCCGGGCGGAGCGGATCTTCCGGGATAAGTGTGATTTTTATACAATTTTGATAAAATAATTGTAAATGTTTTGTAATCGGAAAAGGCTTGCATCTGTCACTTCTTCCCGCTATACTTGAGCCAGTAAATGTGCAAGTGCGCACATTTCGTCAACAAAACGCGATTATATTAAAATAAAAGGAGAGTTTTCATTATGATGATTTCTCGTCGTAACTTCCTGGCAGTGGCTGGCGCCGCTGCTGCTGCCGCTGCTCTGACTGCCTGCGGCGGTTCTTCCTCTTCCACTGCTTCCTCTGCAGCTGCCTCCACCAGCGCAGCCGCTTCCACCGCTGAGGGCGGCGACAAAGGCGCTTGCGTATGCGGCAGGAAAGCCTTTGATTGGCGTACACCATATCGAAGGACATATTTGTGCGAACTATATTCAGAATAAGGATTTTGCACCGCCCTATATGGCACTGGTGGTTTCGGGCGGACATTCCCATCTGGTTTATGTTTCCGATTACGGGAAGTATGAAATTATGGGACATACGAGAGACGATGCGGCAGGCGAGGCCTATGATAAGGTTGCGCGCGCGATTGGCATGGGGTATCCCGGAGGTCCGAAGATTGATGCGGCGGCGAAGAAGGGCAACCCCGATGCAGTGAAATTCCCTCGTGTTTTTCTGGAGGAGGACAGCTATGATTTCAGCTTCAGCGGCTTGAAATCGGCGGTACTCAATTATGTGAATAAGCAGAAAATGATGGGGGCAGAAATTGTTCCGGAGGATATTGCGGCAAGCTTTCAGCAATCTGTAGTAGAGGTTCTGGTGAGCAAGACCATCAAAGCGGCAAAGGCGCATGGCGTAAAGAAGATTGCGCTGGCAGGAGGGGTTGCCTCCAACAGTGCCCTGCGGACAAGGATGCAGGAGGCATGCGAAAGGAATGGCTTTTATCTGAGCGTGCCTGCGCCGATTCTCTGCACCGATAATGCGGCGATGATTGGCTGTGCGGCATACTATGAATATATTGCAGGAGTAAGGGATGGTTTGGATTTGAACGCGAACCCCAGCTTGAAGCTAGGGCAAAGATAAAAAAGTGTATACGCAAGGGAGGAACGAAGTATGGCAAGTATTTTAAACAGATACGAAAACATTATGTCCACGAATGTTTGCGGCATGATCGAATTCGCGGAAGACCCTATGAAAATGGCAAGACATTTATCTCACCACATGGAGGATGACCTTTCCAAAACGAAGCGGGAGGGCGCAGAGCTGATTGCAGAGATAGAAAAGCTTGAGGACAACAAATCGGTTCCCAATGCGGAAGCACTTTTGGTTGCGAAAAAGGCAGAGCTGATGAAGCTGCATGAAATACATGAGAAGCTGAATGACCAGATTCAGCAGATTACGGCAATCAGAGCGGCAATTTATGAGGCGGCTCGGAAAAAATAAAAATAGGAAAACAAAAAAGCAGCTGTAGAAAAGGTGGATTACAGCTGCTTTTTCTATGCTTGTTTTTTGATTTTTAGAGCATGCCGCCGTCAAGCGTGATGATTTTGCCCGTCAGGAAGGATGCCTTTTGGTCGGCAAGAAAGACTGCCAATTCCGCCACTTCCTCCGGCTGCCCGAAGCGCATAAGAGGGATTTCATCTGCCAGTGCCTGCCGTTCCTCCTCGCTGAAGCAGGCATTCATTTCCGTATCAATGACACCGCAGGAGATGGCATTGACCCGAATATGGGATGGCCCAAGCTCCTTCGCCATCGCTTTGGTGAAGGCATTGATGCCGCCCTTAGAGGCGGAATACACAGCCTCGCAGGATGCGCCGACCTCGCCCCACATGGAGGAAATATTGAGAATGACACCATCCTTTTCGGATACCATGGCAGGGACGGCAAGATGGGTGCAGTTCAGCACCGAACCAAGGTTGACATCCAGCACATGGTTCCATTCGGCAGGGGTCATATCCGTAAACAGCCCGATATGGGAAATGCCTGCGTTATTGACCAGAACATCCACCATACCGAAGGTTTCTTCGATTTTTGCGAAAAGCAGCTTGCAGCCTTCATAATCAGAAACATCCGCCAGAACGGCAAGGACGGGAATAGCTTCACTTTCCAGAAGGGACTTCGTTCCCTCCAGCTGCGCCGCACTTTTGGAGGCATTCAGCACGACATTATAACCGGCGCGCCCGAAGGCAAGCGCAATCGCCCTGCCGATGCCGCGGGAGGAGCCTGTTACCAGAACGGTTTTCTTTTTCGATTCCATAAAAATTCACAGCCTTTTTTCGTATTTTTTCTTATTCTAAAGGAATTCTTAAGAATTGGCAAGAGTGTCTGCGTTGGCTTTTGTCGGAGAATGTGGTATACTTTTCGGGTAAGAGAATGGAATCGGAAAGGATGAAACGATAAATGAACCATGATTTTTTCTACCGCGAATGGAACTGGATTGAGCAGCTTTCTGCGGCGTTCCATGTATTTGCGGCAAATATTAAACCCATATTGAAGGTGCTTTTGATTGTATTCCTGCCTATCAGTATTCTGGAAAGCATCATCAACGGGCGTATGCTGAACGCATATACGGTGTTTCAGCAGATTGCACAGGCGGGCGTGAGCCTATCCAATGAAGCAGACTTTTTTCAGGCGGCCTATCAAGTGCTGTTCCACTCCGGTCTGACGCTTTTGGTCGGTCTGTTTTTGCAGCCTGTCGGGACGATTGCCATTGCAAAGATGGTAAAGCAGTTTGTGACAAAGCAGGAAATTTCCTTCGGCACTGCGTTGGGCGAAGCCTTTTCCCTGATGCCGACGATTGTGTTTTCGGGGATTATTTACGGTGTGCTGATTTTCCTGACCAGTTTGATTATTGTGCCCGGAATTTACCTGAGCGTGGCTTGGGTGTTTTATGTGTATGCCATTGGGCTGAGTGACAAAAAGGGCATGGAGCCTATGCGCTACAGCAAAGCTCTGGTGAAGGGCAAATGGTGGAGAACCTTTGGCTATCTGCTGCTGTTGGCTGTGATTGCGATGCTTTGGAATTCTGCATTCCAGCTGAGCTACAGCTTTTTCCCGAATGAAAGAATTGGGAATGCGGTGTATCAGTTTCTGTGTTATTTCTCTGCTGCGTTTGTAACGGTCGGGGAGGCACTGCTGTTTTTAAACAGAGAGGCAGTGACATACGGCATACCGGCAGAGCCTGCGGCGGAGGATGCGCCTGCGGAATCCGTTACAGGGACGGTAGAGGGAGAGCCCGAAGAAGAGAAAAAGAACTAGGAAAATAGTGGCTTTTTTGTTATACTCAAAGAGCAGCACAGAGAAACGAAGAATAGAGGTGCAAGTTATGTATAGTGGAAGTGGGAGCTTTCCCGCAGAAGAAATGAAATATTTGAAACTGCTGTCCAATCAGTATAAAAATATCAACAGCGCAGCAACGGAGATTATCAACCTGAAGGCGATTCTGAACCTGCCGAAGGGGACGGAGCATTTTGTTTCCGATATCCATGGTGAGGCGGATTCCTTCAGCCATGTACTCAGAAACGCATCCGGTGTTATCAAGAACCAGATTAGTGCAATCTTTGGGGAGAGCCTGCGCAGCAGTGAGAAAAAATCACTGGCAACGCTGATTTATTACCCGGAACAGAAGCTGGAAAAGATGACGGAAACAGAGGAGGAAATGGCAGAATGGTATAAAATTACCCTGCACAGACTGGTGAAAATCTGCAAGGTGGTATCCTCGAAATATACCCGTTCTAAGGTGAGAAAGGCACTGCCGAAGGAATTTGCCTATATCATCGAGGAGCTGCTGCACGAAAACAGCGCCAGCGTGGATAAGGATATGTATTATACGGAAATTATACATACCATTATTGACCTTGGGCAGGCAGACCGCTTTATCGTTGCGATGTGCAATCTGATTCAGCGGCTTGCGATTGACCAGCTGCATGTTATCGGGGATATTTATGACAGAGGCCCCCATGCGGCAAGAATTATGGATATTCTTTCTCATTATCATTCTGTGGATATCCAGTGGGGCAACCACGATATCGCATGGATGGGCGCGGCGGCAGGCTGTCAGGCCTTAATCTGCAATGTGCTGCGTATCCAGACCAGATATGCAAATTTGGATACGATAGAGGAGGATTACGGCATTAACCTTTTGCCCTTGGCAACCTTTGCGATGGATAAATACGCCGGCGACCCCTGTGAGCAGTTCAAGCCCAAGGGGGATGAGGTGCTGAGTGATAAGGACTTCAACATGATTGCCAAAATGCACAAGGCAATTTCCATCATGCAGTGGAAGATGGAGGGGCAGATTATCAAACGCCGCCCCGAATTCCGCATGGAAAACAGATTGCTGCTGGATAAGATTGATTTTGAAAAAGGAACCGTGCTTGTGGATGGCGTGGAATATCCCATGAATGATATGAATTTCCCGACGATTGACCCGAAAGACCCCTATAAGCTGACGGAAGAAGAGCAGGAGGTTATGGATAAGGTGAAATCCTCCTTTGTGAACAGCGAAAAGCTGCAGCAGCATGTGCGCGTGCTGTATCATAAGGGGAGCATGTATACCATTTTCAACTCTAACCTGCTGTTCCATGGCGGCATTCCCATGAATGCAGACGGGACACTCAAGGAAGTGACCTTCCGTGGGAAAAAATACATCGGCATGGAATATCTGGACGCAGTAGAGAGAACTATGCGCGAGGGTTATTTCAATAAGGCGCACACAGAGGCAAAAAGAGAATGTATGGACTACATCTGGTATATGTGGTGCGGCGAGGATTCTCCCCTGTTCGGCAAGAAGAAAATGACAACCTTCGAGCGATATTTTATTGATGATAAGACAACGCATAAGGAAGAAAAGAATCCTTATTATACCCTTAGAAATGAGGAATCTGTCTGTGAGCATGTTCTGGAGGCCTTCGGCTTAGACCCGAAAAGCTCTCATATCGTGAATGGACACGTTCCCGTTAAGGTGGTAAAGGGAGAGAGCCCCATCAAGGCAAATGGCAGATTGTTCGTAATCGACGGTGGGTTTTCCAAGGCATATCAGAAGGAAACGGGGATTGCAGGCTATACACTGATTTACAATTCCCATGGCATGGTTCTGGTATCTCATGAGCCTTTTGTTTCCACGGACAGAGCCATTGCGGAGGAAAAGGATATCCTTTCCTCTACGGTTGCGCTCCAGTATACACAGGACAGAATCCGTGTGAAGGATACGGATATCGGGAAAAAGCTGCAGGAAAGTATTGCAGAGCTGGAAAAGCTGCTTTACGCATATCAGAACGGTATCATTAAGGAGCAGCAATAAAAGCTGAAATTGAGCAGGAAAAAGCCCTTACGAGAGAAAAACCTCGTAAGGGCTGCTTTTTTCGCTTATTTTTTATTTTTCTTTGGGGAAACAGGGACTTTTCGGGCGGCAGATCTGCCTGCCAGATACCCGCTTGCCCATGCCCATTGCAGGTTATAGCCACCGCAGTCCCCATCTATATCGAGCACCTCGCCTGCGGCAAAAAGACCGGGCATCAGGAGGCTTTCCATGGTATGAGGATTGAATTCCTCTGTGCGGATACCGCCTGCCGTTACCTGCGCGGCATCAAAGCCCATCGTGCCGACAACGGAAAGGGAAAAATCCTGTATGGCATGCGCGATTCTCTTGATATCAGAGGGCTTGAGGGAGGAAATGGGTTCGGTGAAGCCAAAGCCTGCGTAGCGCAGAAGGGTGCGCCCCAAGCGGTTATGCAGAATGCCTGTCAGGAAATTTTCCATAGCCTGATGGGGCATTGCTTTTTTGCGGCTTTGCAGGAGGGAAACCACCTCATCATGGCTGAGATGACGCAGGAGATTCAAATGCACCGTCAGCGGTGCTTTTCCTGTGGAAATGATACGGGAGATTTCAAAAACAGTCGGGCCGCTGATGCCGAAGTCCGTAAACTGGATTTCGCCTGCATTTTCTGCAAGGATTTTGCCGTTTCGCTCCACGAGGACAGAGCCATCTGCACGCACGCCCTTGAGTGCCTTCACGAAGGTGGTATCGGTTTTTACCTGCACCAGCGCAGGGAACAGCTTGGTAATGGTATGCCCCTGACTTTTCAGAAGGTCATAGCCGCTTTGCGTGCCGCCAAGCTTGCCGCCTGCCATGCCGCCACAGCAGATGATAACGGCATCGGCGTGGAGGGTCTCCTCCCTGGAAAGCACTTGAAAGCCACCCTTTTTGCCGCGCTTCAGCGCAGTAACCTCGAAGGAGGTGCGTATCTCTACGCCCATTTCCTCCAGAGCAAGCCGCAGCACATCTACCACACTGCCTGCTTGATCGGAAAGGGGATAAACCTTGCCGCTTGGCTCTACGGTGGTAATCAGTCCGAGAGATTGGAAAAATGCAAGCGTTTTTTGGGTATCAAAGGCCTGCAGGGCAGTCTGTGCGAATACCGCGTTCTGCCCATGGTAATTTTTCATTGTCAGCTTTGTGTTGGAGAGATTGCAGCGGCCGTTGCCTGTTGCGAGAAGCTTGCGCCCAACGCGCGCCTGTCGTTCCAGAATACAAACCTCTGCACCCTCTTTTCTTGCGGAAAGTGCCGCCATCATGCCGGAGGCACCACCGCCGATAATAAGAACCTTCATTGTGTCACCTTTCTATTTTATGGGAATTGATTTCGATTGATATATCTGTTTATTATAAGCGGTTTTCAGGCGGAATGCAAATGAAGCGACGAATTTGAAACGTTGTAGCAGGGCATAGATTGTGGTATACTTATATGATAAGTTGGTCATAGAATAGAGCTATGATAGGAATTTAATATAAATGGAGTTAAAAAGATGAACGAAAAAGCATTGCATACGTTAGAATATGACAAAATTATAGAAAAGCTGGTGGGTTATGCGGTTTCCCCGATGGCAAAGGAACGTGCCGCGGCACTGCGCCCTTCTGCTGCCATGAGTGATATTATCATTTGGCAGGAGGAAACAACGGAGGCGACCACCATGGTACTGAAAAAGGGGACACCTTCCTTCGGCGGCTTTCGGGAAATCCGTCCGCAGCTAAAGCGGGCCTCTATGGCAGGGATTCTTTCCATCGCGGAGCTGATGTCGGTGGGGGAATTTGCGTATGTCTGCCGCAAGGTGAAAAATTATGCCAGAAAAGAAAACAAGGATGAGGTCTATGCCCGTCTGGATGAATATTTTGATTTGATTACCCCTCTGGATAAGCTGGAAAATGAAATCAGCCGCTGTATTCTTTCGGAAACGGAGGTTGCGGATGATGCCAGCGCAGGACTGCGGAGTGTCCGTCGGGAGATTAAGGCATCAAATGAAAGAGTGAAGGATCATCTGAATGGGGTTATCAATTCCTCGGCATACCGTAATATGCTGCAGGATTTTGTGATTACCATTCGTAATGACAGATACTGTGTCCCCGTTAAGGCGGAATACAGAAGCTCCTTCCCTGGCATGATTCACGATCAATCCAACACAGGCTCTACGCTGTTTATGGAGCCCTTGAGTGTGATTCAGCTGAACAACAAAATCAAGGAGCTGCAGGCGAAGGAAAAGGAAGAAATCGAAAAGATTCTGATTGCCCTTTCGGATATGGTGACGGCAAATGCGTTTGCGATTGAGGGGAATCTGGAGCTGCTGACACAGCTTGACTTTATTTTTGCAAAGGCAAATCTTTCCCTTGCCATGGATGGGACACAGCCCCTGTTTAATACAAAAGGCTATATCAATATCCACAAGGGCAGACATCCTCTGCTTGACCCGAAAAAGGTTGTGCCGACAGATATTTATTTGGGGAAGGAATTTACCACGCTGATGATTACCGGCCCGAACACCGGCGGGAAAACGGTTGCCCTGAAAACCCTGGGGCTGTTTACGCTGATGGGGCAGGCAGGACTGCATATTCCTGCATTTGATAATTCGCAGCTGGCGGTGTTTGATAATGTGTTCGCGAGCATCGGGGATGAACAGAGCATTGAGCAAAGCCTGAGTACCTTTTCGGCACACATGACGAATATCGTGAAAATTATGGATGAGGTGACGGATGACTCTCTGGTGCTGTTCGATGAGCTTGGCGCAGGGACAGACCCGACGGAGGGCGCAGCCTTGGCGGTTGCCATTATCCAAGCCTTGCTGGACAGAAAAATCCGTACCGCAGTGACCACGCATTACAGCGAATTGAAGGTATTTGCGCTGACGACAGAGGGTGTGGAAAATGCCTGCTGCGAATTTGATGTGGAAACGCTCCGTCCGACCTATCGCCTGCTGATTGGGATTCCCGGAAAAAGTAATGCGTTTGCGATTTCCAAGCGACTGGGCTTGCAGGAATATATTCTTTCGGCGGCGAAGGAATTTATCAGTCGGGATGAGGCAAGATTTGAGGATGTGATTACCGATCTGGAAATCAGCAAGAAATCCGTCAAATTTGAACAGGAGCGCGCAGAGGAATACCGCAGAGAGGCGGAGGAGCTGAAAAAAGAGGTTGAGCGGCAGAAGGAAAAGACGAGAGAGCAGAAGGAAAAAATTCTTGCCAAGGCGAGAGAGGACGCAAAGCAGCTTTATGTGCAGGCGAAGGAGGAAGCCGACCGTATCATCAAGGAGATGAATAAGCAGGCGAAGGAGGCAAACAATCGCACGAAGGCGCTGGAGCAGAGACAAAAGCTGAATGAAAAGCTTTCCTCCATGCAGCAGGATTTCCTGAAATCGAAAAAGGTAAAGCCGAACCATAAGGCACCCGAAAATCTGAAGCCGGGCGACAGAGTGTATGTGATTTCCTTTGACCAGAACGGCGAGGTGCTGACTGCGCCCGATAAGAATAAAGAGGTTATGGTGCAGATGGGGATTATGAAAATGAAGGTGCCGATGGCGGAGCTGATGCTTGACGATACCCCCAGACCGAAGGAAAAACAGAAAAGACAGCAGCCGACAAAGGCAAAATTCTCCAAGAGCCAGTTTATTTCGGCGGAGATTGACTGCCGTGGACAGCTTGTGGATGAGGCGATTGCCAATATTGATAAATATATTGATGATGCGTATTTATCCGGACTGAAGCAGGTTGTGATTATCCATGGGAAGGGCACAGGCGCACTGCGCGCAGGGGTGCAGAATTATCTGAAAATGAATTCTCATGTAAAAAGCTACAGACCCGGTACCTTCGGCGAAGGCGAAGCCGGTGTTACGGTGGTGGAATTAAAATAAAAGGCGGATTTCTGAACAGAGGTGAAGAAGATGGAAAAACAGAAGATTTTGGTTGTGGATGACGATAAGCATATTGCGGAGCTGATTTCTCTTTATATGATGAAGGAGGGCTATGAAACGCAGGAGATTTATGATGGAAAGGAAGCTGCCGCGGCAGTGGAAGACTTTCAGCCTGATTTAATCCTGCTGGATCTGATGCTCCCCGGAATGGACGGCTATCAGGTTTGCACAGAGGTGCGTAAGACAAGCCGTGTACCGATTATCATGCTGACGGCGAAGGGCGAAACCTTTGATAAGGTGCTTGGCTTGGAATTGGGTGCGGATGATTATATCGTAAAGCCCTTTGAGCCAAAGGAACTTGTGGCACGAGTGAAGGCGGTGCTGCGCAGATACGAGCCAAAGCAGGAGGAGGACAAAAATATTTTGAAATTCGGGGAATTGGAAATCAATTTGTCGAACTATTCTGTGCTGTATCATGGGAAAAGTCTGGATTTTCCCCCGAAGGAATTTGAACTGCTCAGCTTTCTGGCGCAGCATCCCAATCGGGTATTCACCAGAGAGCAGCTGCTTGACCGCATCTGGGGCTATGAATATGTGGGGGACACCAGAACGGTGGATGTCCATGTAAAGCGCATCCGTGAAAAGCTGAACAGCGAGGATGAATGGGGCATTCGGACAGTCTGGAGTGTCGGCTATAAATTCGGACAAAAATAAAAAGGGGGAATACCCCTTTTTATACGTCGGATTCTTTTTCAGCTGTTTCGGCAGGCGCTTCGGCAGGAACAGGTGCGCCGTCAACGGTCATATCCTCTGCGGAAACCGCTTCCGCAGGCGTATCCTCTGCGGACTGCTGCGTTGCCTCATATTCTGCTTTTTTCTTCAGCAGCTCCTGTCGTCTTGCATCCTTACGCATGTTTGACCAGCGCAGCATAAAGCAAAGAACCAGCAGGAAAAGGATGAGATAATGAAAGCTATTCATGTGCCGCCAATCCACACGAACAAGTACGAGAACAGCCAGAGCGATGAGAAGCATATCTCTGGGTGCCATTTGCTTTCTTCTGGGCGGTGTAGGCTGAGGGCTGTTTTGTGTATTATTTTCCATAGGGTAATAATCAGGCAAAAAATGCCGTTCTCCTTTCTAAAATTTCTTGTTTTTTGAGCAAAACAGGTACATAAGAACAGTATATCATTATTTTAATGATTTGTAATGCTTTTTTTCTTTTTTGGAGGAATGAAGATGAAAAACGATTCCATTGTGCGCAAGCAGATGATGCTGTATATGGCAACCATTGCGATATTTGTTGCGGTGGTTTGCGGCGCGTTGACAATACTTTATACCAAACATTATATGGCAGAGAAACGGGAGGAATTGATTCAGCAGGGAGAAAAAATCGCACAGGCCTACAAGAAGGGATACCGGACAGGCAATCTGAGCGAGCTAAGCTATGAACTGCAGATTCTGGAAAGCTACATGGGCTCAGGGGTTTTGGTTATCAATGAGAACGGTGAGGTTGCGCTTGCATCTCCGGGGTTTAATGATGAATTTCTGGGGGATAACAGAATCAGCCAGACATTGATTGAGCGTGTGCAGAATGGAGAAATCGTTTCGGTACAGACAAAAAGCGGACAGGTTTCCGATACGCCCATGCTGGTGGTCGGATATCCGTTTTCGGAGGGACATCTGGCAGGAATTCTGATGTGCCGTTCCCTGCCGGAGATTGAGGAATCCTTGAAGGAAATGTACCAGATTAGCGTAATCAGCCTGTTTTTCGTTTCGCTTCTGGGGCTGATTGTCAGCTATGTGACGGCGAAATATGTTGCGTTGCCGCTGATGCGGATGAACCGTGCGGCAAAGGTTATTGCAAATGGGAATTTTGAGGAGCGCGTGGATGTGACAAGCTCGGATGAATTGGGTGAGCTGGCGCAAAGCTTTAATCACATGGCGGAAAGCCTGCAAACGCATGAGAAGGTGCAAAAGGATTTTATTGCAAATATTTCGCATGACCTGCGTTCGCCATTGACCAGTATGCAGGGCTTTCTGACGGCAATGCTTGACGGAACGATTCCGCCTGAAAAACGGGAGCATTATCTGAAAATCGTTCTGGAGGAAACGGAACGGCTTTCTCGTATGACACAGAGTATTGTGGAGCTGAGCCGCGCACAGAGCAGTGCGATTTTGCTGGATGAATCGGATTTTGAATTGAATGAGCTGATTCGTTGGAATATTGAAATGCTGGAACCGCAGTTAGAAGAAAAGAACGTACAGATTCATGGCATTTATGAAGCGGAACAGACCATGGTGCATGGGGACAGAGACAAAATTTCCCGTGTGCTACAGAACCTGTTGGGCAATGCAGCAAAATTTTCACCGCAAAATGGTATTATCGAGGTGGAAACGACACTGGATAAGAAAAAGGTTCTGGTTTCTGTAAAGGATCAGGGACCGGGCATCAGTGAGGAAGACCAGAAATATGTCTTTGACCGTTTCTTTAAAACGGATACGACTCGAAATATGGACAAGACGGGCAGCGGAATCGGTCTGGCGATTGTGAGAGAATTTTTGCAGGCACATGGCGAAACGATTACGGTAAAAAGTGAGAAGGGAAAGGGTGCAGCCTTTGTTTTCTCGCTGAAATTGGCAAAAAAAGAAAATTAAAAGGAATTGAGGCAACGAAACAGGAACTGCCCCTCACCTGTCAGACAGTATGCGATACGATTTAGCAGGTGGGGGGGGCAGCTCAGAAGAATATGTGATTTTTATTGTTTATTTGCTGGTTTTCATTTTTTTCAGCATGGTTTCCGTTGTTTCCATGTAATAGGAAGCATCCTGTATCCCCTTGATTTTTAAATCGGCGGGTTTGCCCTTGCTGTCTACAAAGACGGTGGTCGGCAGACCCTCCAGATTATCCGTAATCCAAGTGGCAAGGTTTTGGTCCGGCATGATGCCTTTGAAGGTAACGCCGGCTTTTTTATACGCATCGGTTGCGATTTTTTCTGCCTTCTGCCCGGGAGTGTCAATGACAACCTGCACGAAGTTTACGTTTGGATGCTTTTTCTGCAAATCCTTGTAGAAGCTTTGCAGGGTATCCAGTTCATTGATGTTGTCCTCCTCGCAGTAGCTTGCCCAGAAGTTTACCACCGTCATATCGTAATCATAGAAAACAGCGGAGGTGACAGGGTCACCATCAAGGGTATTGGAAATGAAGTTGAGATATTTGCTGTTTTCCTCTGCTTCATCCAGCACCGCTTCCTCATCCGGCAGGGAAATTTCAATACTTTCGCGCAATTCCGGCAGATAGCTTTCCAATTCGCGGAAGGTTGCCTGTGCTTCTGTGGAGAAGTGGTCGATGCCGTCGGCATAATCGGTCAGGAAGAAGAATTGGAAATCACCCTTTACGCCGATTTTTTCCACACTCTTGAAAAAGTCCATTTCCTCTTTTACTTCATCTGTTTCCAGATTTTCTGTTCGCACAACGAGCATTTCCACGATAGGGGTCATCAGTTCTTCCACAGCAATGGTGGATTCGGCATCATTCAGCGGCTCCATATTTTCATCAGGCGCATAGTTATACTGAATTTTTGCATAGATATCGCCGTTCACCTTGACATAGGACGCGGGGATGAGGTTTGTATTTTCCATTTCTACCCATGCATCGGGGATAGTGTAGGAAAGGCCGCATTTCGGCAGGTTAAATTCTGTCTGAATTTCTTGTTGGGTATCGTCGGCAGTATCGGTTTTGCCGCAGGCGGCGGAGCCAAAGAGCAAAAGGGCTGCCAAAAGCAGAGCTAGCTTCTTTTTCATATTTTAAATACCTCCTAGATTCTTTTTTATGGTTCGGATAATATTATAGCGAAAAAGCTTTTTCTCTGCAACCGCAGAGAGGAAAGATTCCGAAGATTCACCTGTGATTTTTATATTTTAATGACATTTTAATCTATTTTGAAACTGCCTTTAAGAGAAAAAAAGCATACTAAAAGGAATAAAAACAAGACAAACAAAAAAAGAATTGTTATACTGATAAAAATATGATTGAAGGAAGTGGGAAAATGGAACGAAAAAAAATCCTTCTGATTGAAGATGAGGTAAAGCTGGCTCGTTTTGTGGAGCTGGAATTGAAATATGAGGGCTACGATGTAACGACCTGCCATGACGGCAGAGTGGGGATGGAGATGATCACGAATCAGGAATTCGACATGATTTTGCTTGACCTGATGCTGCCGGGGCTGACCGGTATTGAAATCTGCCGCCGGGTACGGAAGTTTTCGCAGGTACCAATCATTATGCTGACGGCAAAGGATGAGGTAATGGATAAGGTTGCCGGACTGGACAGCGGTGCGGACGACTACCTGACAAAGCCCTTCGCGATTGAGGAGCTGCTTGCAAGAATGCGTGTGGCATTCAAGCACAGCGAGGGAAGTAATATTGCGAAAAAGACGATTTTGCAGGTACAGAATTTGGAGATTGATACGGAAAAGCGAATGGTAACGGTCGATGGCAAGGTGGTTGATTTAACAAAGAAGGAATATGAGCTTCTGACCTATCTGGTACAGAATAAGAATATCGTTTTAACGAGAGAACAGATTTTGAATGAGGTCTGGGGCTATAGCTACATTGGCGAAACAAATGTGGTGGATGTGTATATCCGCTATCTGCGTGCGAAGATTGATGAAGCCTTTGGGAAAAAATACATTCTGACCATTCGAGGGGTAGGATATTATGTCAAGGAAGAATAAGGAGTGGCTGAAGGGAATTCAGCACATGGCGATTGCCAAGCGAATCACGCTGCTTTACGGGGGGATTTTTTCGCTGTCCCTGCTGTTTATCAGTGGCTTTATGATGCTGAATATCTCCGGCTTGCAGCAGAGCGAAATGCGTAGAGAATTGCAGGAGACCATGACGCAGGTGCAGGAATTTTTGCAGACAAATACGGAGCTGAGTGATGAAAGCCTGAGAGAGCTGCTGGGGGATAAATATGTTGAGGTCAGCATTTACAGCAGCGAAGCAAATGAAACCTACAACAATTTTGTGGGAGAGATGCCGCCGTTTCTGTTTCGTCCCGAAGGGGAGCCTCCGAGCAGGCAAAAGCCGCAGAACGGCGCGGACAAGCCGCCTGTGATTGGAGAGAATGAGCTATACAGAGAGGGATACCAGATTAACGGGCGGAGAGAAAACAAAAGCGGCAATGTGGAATATATTCTGGAAAACAGCACAGACCAGCAGTTTATGCTGCTAACGAACCATTTTGAAACGGATACAGATGCGTATCGAATTCAGGTGTTCAAAATGATGGGGAATAACGCCTATATGATGCGGAATTTTCTTGTAAAAATGCTGATTGTGGATATTCTTGGGATTTGCTGTGCATTTCTGATTGGGAAATACATCAGTGACTGTATTCTGCGCCCCGTTGAAGCGATTCGCTCGGCGGCAGAGCGGATTTCCATCGAGGACTTGAGTCAGCGGATTTCCACGGAAGGTCCTGAGGATGAGATGAAGGAGCTGACGATTACGTTTAACTCCATGATTGACCGATTAGATGGGGCGTTTCAGCGGCAGAGTCAGTTTATTTCCGATGCGTCCCATGAGCTGCGGACACCCATTGCTGTCATTCAGGGTTATGCGAATCTGATTAACCGCTGGGGCAAGAGCGATCCTGAGGTTTTGCAGGAATCCATCGATTCTATCCTGACAGAAACCGACCACATGAGTGCGCTTATCCGTCAGCTGCTTTTTCTGGCGAAGGGTGACCAAAATAAGCTGCATGTGCAGAAAACAAGAGTTTCTTTGAACGAGATTGCGGCAGAGCTGGTGCGTGAAATGGATTTGCTGCAGGAGGGCAGAAGCATCACCTTTACAGCGGAGGATGAGGTGGAAATTTTTGCGGAATATGATTTAATCAAGCAGCTGCTGTGGATTCATGGCGAGAATGCCTTGAAATATTCCCCGAACGGCAGTGAGATTGCGGTGCGGGTCTGGAAGGATGCAAGCTTCGGCTATGTTTCCGTGGAAGACCACGGCGCAGGCATTGCGGAGGAGGACCTGCGTAAGATTTTCGACCGTTTTTATCGTGCGGATAAATCCAGAAATAAGGAGGTTTCCGGTACAGGCTTAGGGCTTGCTATTGCGCGCTGGATCATCGATTGCCATGATGGAGAGGTTCTGGTGGAAAGCAAGGTAGGGGAAGGAACGATTTTCACCGATAAATTCCGGCTGTTTTCCGCAGAAAAGAAAGCAAAATCAAAATAATAAAGAAGCAAAACAAAAGGAAAGAAGGCAAAAAGAGGTGTCTCGAAACAGAAGGACGCTTCTTTTTTGCATGAAATTCATAAAAAAAGCTTAATTTTTCTTTGTTCTATTGTTTGGAAGGGAAGTCTTTGCTATAATATTCATAGGTTAAATCTGTAAGATAACCAAAAAAAGGTTGAAAAAGGAGGCGTTTACTTATGAAAAAGAAGCTGGCGGCACTGCTTTGCGGTGTTATGTGTGCGGGAGCATTTTCGGGCTGTTCGACGGATGAGCTGGGCTATCTGAAGATGGCAGCAAATGCAATGGATACCATGAAGACCTGTGAGGTAAAGGGAACGATGCAGGCGGATATCAACTTTGATGCATTGGAGACGTTTATGACAGATGTTGCAAAAGCAACAGGTGCGGATATGGTTGCGACAGTTGGGGAATTCCCTGACGGCAGAAAGACCATGCAGATGGATTACGACATGAATCTGGATATGGATACAATGAAATACGATATGTCCTTTGATGTGAATTACGAAGGCAAAAAGTACGATTTGGGTACGGTGTATTACAGTCTGGCGGATGGCATTGTTGTGACAACAGATACCCTTCTGGGTGCATATCAGCTTGCGGGGGCTGTGGAAGAAAAGAATGACAGCTATCTTTTCACAGAGGCCTTTGCAAGAGATTTCAAGGCAGCACTGGGACAGCAGAAATATATTACACTTATCTCTGCCGAGGATATGACAGGGGTTGACATGGAAGGGGTAAGCATGAGCGGCTTGCAGGATGCCGTATTTACCTTCTATGAGGATGTATTCAAGGGCTTTGAAACAGGCATGGTAAAGAAAATCAGCGGCGGCTATGCGATTCAGGCAGACGGACAGCAGGTGGCACAGCTGATGATCAATATGCTTGATTTTATCGGCAAGAACCCTGAGCAGGTGCTGAATGCAACCGAAGCCTACATGATGACTGTAATGGACAGCATGAATGCAAGTGCAGAGGATAAGTCACAGATAAAGGAAGGCTTTGCAGAGCTGAAGGCATCGGAGCAGGACTTCGTAGACGGCGCGAGCGACCTGAGTGCAATGTTAAAGGAAATTGTGAAAGAACCCAGCATTTCCATGGTTCTGAACAGCTTCAAATATAATGCGGAGGTAAAACAGCTGGCAGAAGGCTTCCGTTCTACAGAGGTGTATGATGTAACCCATAACGGCAAAAGAGTTGCGAAGATTACTACAGATTCTACCATGATGAGCTCCAACGAAATCGTAACGATTCCGAAGGGCGGCATGACATTGGAGGAGCTGCAGAATCAGATGGCGCGTCTGGAAAATAAATATAACCCTGTTGTCGGCGTAACCGTGACATGGGGCTGGGGCGGCGATAACGAAGCAAGCCTGGAGGCAAACAGAAAAGAAGGCAGTGCGGTATTCGGTGGCAATTATGATTATACCGATCTGGTTGTGAAAAATGGCAGAGCATACCTGCCCTTGCGTGATATCTGCGATATGCTGGGCGAGGATGTCGGCTGGGAAAAGACCACAAAGACCTCTTATGTGATGCAGAACGGCAAACGCGTGAATATGAATGTGCTTTTGCAGGACGGCAAATCATTCGTTGGCGTAAGAGCCTTTGAACAGCTTGGCTATACCGTAACCTACACTCCTCTGGAGGACGAAAATATGGTTGAAATTATGAAATAAGCCGAAACAAAATAAATGGAGGACGATGAAAATCGTCCTCTTTTTGCGTTATCGGTGTGTTCTTTTTTTCAGATTTTCCCAGAAGGCATAGGGAATGGCGAGGTTATTTTTCCCACTGCCAAGATAGATATCGGGTTTATTTTTTCCGTGAAAATCACTGCCGCCGGAGGGAAGCAGACCCAGTCGCTTGGCAAGTGCGGTGATCTCCTTTGTCTGTTCGGGGGTATAGGTGGAATATTGGCACTCGATGCCGTCCAGACCATAGGGAATCAGCTCCCTGCAAAGAATTTCCAGCTGCGCTACATTCAGCTCATAAAGCGTAGGATGCGCCAGAACCGCCGCGCCGCCTGCCGCCTTGATGGTTTCGATGCAAAGGGCAGGAGAGAGAAATTCCCGCTCCACATAGCCCGGCAGACCGGGGGAGATATAACGGGTAAAAGCGTCCGCCTTCTTTTTGATATAGCCCTTTTCGAGCAGAATATTCGCAAAATGCGCCCGTGTGATGATTTCACCGCCTGCGTTTGCCGCCACCTCGTCCAAAGTCAGATGCAGACCGATGGAGGAAAGCCTTTCGCACATCCTGCGGTTGCGGATATCGCGGCTGCTTCGGATGGTTTCCATGCGGCCCTTGAGAACGGGATGCGCCGGGTCAAAGCCTAAGCCGACAATATGGATTTCGGGACGGTGGAAATGCTCCCAGAGTGCGGCAAATTCAATGCCTGCGATGGCTTCGATGCCGAGGGCGTTTCCTGCGGCTTGAAATTCCGCCAGACCGTCAATGGTATCATGGTCGGTCAAGGCGATGGCGGAAAGCCCGATTTTCTGCGCTAGCGCTGCAACCTCTTTGGGGGCATAGGTGCCATCCGATGCGGTGGAATGGCAGTGTAAATCTATAATAGAGGAATCGTGCATAGCAATGCCTCCTTTCTATTTTATCGGTATATCTATCAGTATAGCATACTTTTTCCAAAAGACCCATAAAATAAAACCAGAGAGGTCTGTTTGGATAGGATGTGATTTTTTGGGGAAGGAAAAAGGAAAGAAGGAAAAAAGAGAAAAAAAGGAGAACCATAGCCGCCGAACCCGCGAAAGGCAGACGGGCGGCACGGCGCTTTGCCTTCTGCGCGGCATGGGCATTGCCTTTGCCATCACCTGTATTATATTTATCGGCTTTGGGATGATACTGACCTATACCGCTGCTTCGGAGGAAAGTCTGCCTTTGGTTTCTCTCATCTGTACGGCACTTTCTGCGGCGGCGGCAGGCTATGACTGGGCGGCGTGCAAAAGGAAACGGGGGCTGCTATGGGGGGCTTTGGCAGGGCTTGTTTACACTGCTCTGCTTTACGTTATTACAAGCCTTGCGGCGGATTCCTTCGTTTTGCATGCTTCGGGGCTGATGACGCTTGCAGTGGCACTTGCGGCAGGAGTCATCGGCGGAATTCTGGGGGTAAACCGCAGGTAGTGCAACAGAATTAGAAAATAAACTTGCAAATCCATCATTTTATGCTAAAATAAATTTTGTGATAAACGGAATAAAGGGGCATGGATCCTTCCGCTGACAGAGAACAAGGAAAGATTCATCCCTTTTTTGCGTAAGAAAACAGCATGAAAGGATGGAGAAAAAAGATGAAGATGAAAGGCAGAATGATGCTTTTGCTGACACTCATTGTGGCGGTTGCGCTGAGTGCAATCTCCTATAAGGGGATTGGTTCCAAAAAGGCATTGAGTGTTCATCGCATTGAGCAGGGTCTTGATTTGAGTGGCGGTGTAGATATCGTTTACGAAGCAGACCAGAAATCTGTAACAGACGATGAAATGAAGGCAGCAATTTCCCTTTTGCAGGGCAGATTGGACTGGAAGGGCTGGACAGAGGCTGAGGTTGCCCGTGAGGGAGACAAGCGTATCCGCGTGCAGATTCCCGGTGTGGAGGATGCGGAGGAAGCCATTCAGGAAATCGGACAGACCGCGCAGCTTTCCTTTGCAGATGAGGACGGCAATGTGCTGCTGACAGGTGATATGGTAAAGGATGCAACCAAGCAGGTTGGTTCCACAAGCAAAAACGGTGCTTCTCAGCCCTATGTTGCACTGGAGTTCAACAAAGAGGGGACGGAGAGATTTGCTGAGGCAACCTCGAACAATATTGGTAAGCAGATTTATATTATTATGGATAATGAGGTAATCAGTGCGCCGACTGTTCAGACAGCAATCACAAACGGACAGGCAATGATTACGGGCAGCTTTACCGCGGAGGGGGCAGAACAGCTTGCGTCCCTCATTCGTGCAGGCTCTCTGCCGTTTAACCTGAATGTAATTCAGATGAAGAACGTAGGTGCGCGCCTTGGTGCGGATGCGCTTTCCACAGGAATTAAGGCAGGTATTATCGGTATCGCTTTGGTACTGATTTATATGCTGTTTGCCTATAAGCTGCTGGGCTTTGCGGCAGACTGGGCACTGGTAATTTATATTGGCTTGGAACTGGTGGCGCTGAGTCTGTTCCATGTGACGCTGACATTGCCCGGTATCGCAGGTATCGTGCTTTCGGTAGGTATGGCGGTAGATGCGAATATCGTTATTTTTGAACGTGTGAAGGAAGAACTGGTTCTGGGTAAGAGCCTGCGCAATGCGCTGAAGGCAGGCTTCAAGAGAGCAACTCCTGCCATTCTGGATGGTAACGTAACCACGCTGATTGCGGCGGCGGTTCTGTTCTTCTTAGGCAGTGGTACAGTGAAGGGCTTTGCAACTACACTGATGATCGGTATTGTGATTTCCATGTTCACTGCGCTTTTTATTACCCGTGTGATTGTGAACGGTCTGATGTATGCCGGTGTGCAGAATCCCAAATATTACGGCTTGAGAATGAAATAAGGAGGTGGGGAAAATGCAGATTATTCAAAACAGAAAAAAATTCTTTATCCTTTCCCTGCTGGTCATTATTATTGGTTTTGGCTTTATGATTGCCAATGCACAGGCAGGTAAGGGCGCACTCAACTGGGACGTTGAATTTACAGGCGGTACCTCCATGGAACTGAATATGAACGGTAAATATGATAATGACAAGCTGATTTCCATTATCAAGGACGTAACCGATCAATCCAGTCCGCAGATTCAGGAGGTTCTGGGGACAAATAACGTAGAAATCAAATTGCAGTCCATCGACAGCCCTACGCGTACGGCTCTGGTGGAAGCAATCCAGAAGGAATATTCCAAAGCGACACTGACGGAAGCGAATGATATCAGCGGTACGGTCAGCGGTGAAATGCAGCGTGCAGCCATCAAGGCAACGCTGATTGCGGCAGTAGCAATGCTGATTTATATTTCTATTCGGTTTAAGGATGTGCGCGCAGGCGGCAGTGCCATTCTGGCGCTGATTCATGACGTGCTGGTGGTTCTGGCGGCGTATGCGATTTTCCGTATTCCCGTAAATAATGCTTTTATTGCGGTACTCTTGACGATTCTGGGGTATTCCGTAAACTCGACCATTGTTATTTTCGACCGTATTCGTGAAAATAAAGGGGCATTCAAGAGAAACCAGACAGCAGAACGCATCAATAAGAGCATCAGCCAGACATTGGCGCGTTCCATCAATACATCCCTGACAACATTGTTTACCATTGGTGCCATTTATTTCCTTGGTGTGCCTTCCATTCAGGAATTCGCACTGCCTATGATGGTTGGTATCATTGCCGGTGCATATTCTTCCATTTGTATTTCCGGCTCCATCTGGTACACATTGCTGCCAAAGGCGGAAAAAGACGTATAACGATTAGTCGAAATCAGGATTTTGACTTGCGAGAGGAAAAGAAAGCGTTGTTCTTTGGTTTATCCGAAACAACGCTTTTTTCTTTTGCCCTGCTATGGTATGATGGAGGGGTATGAAAGGAGTGGCGGCATGAAACGCTGGCTTTTAAAACGAACGAAAATAGATACGGCGGCAATGGCACGGGATTTGGGCATCCGTCGGGCAACAGCGGCAGTGCTTGCCAATCGGGAGATATCTTCCAGACAGGCGGCAAGGAGCTTTCTCTACGGTGGTACGGCGGCATTAGGAAATCCGCTGGAAATGAAGGATTTTTCGCAGGCAGTCTCTCTGCTTGCAGAAGCGATTCGCGCAGGAAAGAGAATTGCCGTGTATGGAGATTATGATGTGGACGGGGTGATGAGCACCTCTATTTTATATCAGACGATTCTGCGATGTGGCGGCAATGCTGTTTTTTATCTGCCGCATCGGCAGAAGGAGGGCTATGGGCTGAACCTGAGGGCGGTGGAGCAGCTTGCGGCAGAAGGCATAGAAGTGCTTTTCACCTGTGATAACGGCATTGCGGCACTGCAGGAAATTGTGCTTGCGAAGGAAAAGGGCATGACGGTTGTAGTGCTTGACCACCATGAGCCCGGCTTTCGGGGCGAGGGAGAGGAGCGCAGAGATATTCTGCCTGCGGCGGATGCCATCATTGACCCGAAGCAGCGAGCCTGCCCCTATCCCTTTAAGCAGATGTGCGCCGGAGGACTTTCCTATTACTTTGCGCATCACCTTTTGCAGATATTTGAAATTACGGATGAGTGGATGGAACGACAGCTTTTGACCTTTGCAGGCATTGCGACCGTCTGTGATATTGTGGATTTACTGGGGGAGAACCGTGCGCTTGTGCAGATGGGGCTTGCGGAAATCCGCAAAACGGAAAATATTGGGCTGCGCGTGCTGATTGAGGAGGCAGGGCTTTCGGATAAGGTCATTTCGGAATATCATATCGGCTTTATCATTGGACCCTGTATCAATGCGACAGGACGGCTAGAAAGCGGCAGGCTTGCGGTGGAGCTTTTCTGCACGCAGGATGAGGAGGAAGCGAGAGAGAAGGCAAGGCATCTGGTGATGCTGAATGCGGAACGCAAGCAGCTGACAGAGGAAGCGGCGGAGCGTGCGGATATCGCCCTGCAGGAAGGCGGCGCTTTGCAGGATAGGGTGCTTGTGCTGTATGATGCGGAGATTCACGAAAGCATTGCAGGGATTGTTGCAGGCAGAATCAAGGATAAATATTACCGCCCGACCATCCTGATTACGGACAGCGAGGACGGAGCAAAGGGCTCAGGCAGGAGCATTGAGGGCTATCATCTGTTTGAGGCATTGTTTGCCAATCGGGATTTATTTACGCGCTTTGGCGGACATGCCATGGCGGCAGGGCTTTCTCTGCCTGTAGAAAACATCCCTGTTCTGCGCAGACGGCTCAATGAAGGCTGTACTCTGACGGAGGAGCAGATGATTCCGATTCTGCGGCTGGAGGATGCACTTTCCTTTGCGGAGATTGACTTAGGGCTTGCAAAGGAATTGCAGACACTTGCGCCCTTCGGCAAGGGCAACCCTGCACCGTTATTTGCATCCAAGGGGATTCATGCTGACCGTGTGGATTTGATAGGGAAGAATAAAGATATCCTTCGGCTGACGCTTTCCGAGCCGAAAAATGGGATTCGCCTTTCGGCAATCTCCTTTGATGGCTATGAACCGCTCAGAGAAATGCTGAAAGCATTGTATCCGGCAGAGGATTGTGATAAAATAATAAACAGTGGGCTTTTGCCGCAGCTGCTGGATATTGTGTATAGCATTGAAATTAACAGCTATCGCGGCAGAAGCAATGTACAGTTGATACTAAAGGATTTTCGATTTGCAAAATGAGGAGGATATGGGATGGATTTAAAGGACAAGATCAGATCAATTGAGGATTACCCTCAGAAGGGTGTGATCTTCCGTGATATTACAACACTGCTGAAGGATGCAGAGGGGCTGAAGGACGCTGTGGATGCCATAACGGCTAGCCTTGCGGATGTTTCCTTTGATTTGGTGCTGAGCCCCGAATCCAGAGGGTTTATCTTCGGGATGCCTGTGGCGTATAATATGGGGAAGGGCTTTGTTCCTGTCAGAAAGGCGGGAAAGCTGCCTGCGGAAACCATCAGCAAGGAATATGAGCTGGAATACGGCAAGGCAACAATCGAAATTCATAAGGATGCCATCAAGCCCGGACAGAAGGTTGTCATTGTAGATGACCTGATGGCAACAGGCGGCACAGCAAAGGCGATTATGGAGATGGTAGAGGAAATGGGCGCAGAGGTCGTTGCCTCCGCATTTTTGATAGAACTGGATTTCCTGAACGGCAGAAAGGCCTTGCCCGATTGCAGAGTCGAGGCCGTGATTCATTACGAATAAGAAAAAAGGAAGGGTGGTAAAGGTGCGCCCAGATAAGAAACCTTGAATTCTGAAATGCTGAAAACTGTGGCTACTGTGTCAGTTCCCCTTGACAGCCTAAGTCAAAGGATGCCTGCGGGAAAC
>OGYW01001176.1_pt1 | contig 23772 bp, 23 predicted proteins | sample 1576621 | NCBI WGS metagenome assembly OGYW01 (sample SAMEA3541528, study PRJEB24748) | human gut metagenome | biome: human gut; feature: human-associated habitat; material: faeces | place: China | collected 2012 | reverse complement strand
ATAGCCGAGGGAAAACGCCACGACGTCAAAATCGCTCACGGGGTCGCCGCTCTCGAGCGCGTAGAGCGGGATGCCGGCCTTGCGCATCTCCTGCTCCATGTCGCCCCATGGGGCAAACACGCGCTCACACCAGACGCCGGGCATCTGATTCATTGTGGCATAGAGGATGCGCATGCCGATGTTTGACATGCCGATCTCATAAATATCCGGGAAACAAAAAGCGAGGCGCAGGTCCACCTCCGCCTTGTCCTTGATGATCTGGCGGTACTCGCCGCCGGTATAGCGCGCGGGCTTCTGCACGCGCGGCAGGATGCGTTCCAATCGCTGATCCATACTACACTCCTACATTTGATAGTAGGAGTATTTTACATCATGTTGCACGCCTTGGCAAGTCATTCCCGGCTGCAAAAGTGCCAGCCACGCGCCGAACACCCCCGGTGCGAGTCCGAATCCGCGCGCAAACAGTGCCAGGCCGAGCACCATGAGCGCGACCGGCAGCACCAGGCCGAGCACGTCGAGCGTCCGCTCCGCCGCACGCTCCCCCGCCAGTGCCGCGAGCGCGGCATACAGCGCGCGCCCGCCGTCAAGCGGCAGCACCGGCAGCAGATTCACGCACGAAAAGAGCAGACTCAGCTCCGCACACGCAGTATAGCCAAGCCCGCGCAGAATGCAAAACAGCCCCGCACCGGCGGCCGGGCCTACCAGCGCCGCCGTGACCGTGCGCAGCGCGCCCTCCGGCGGCATGCACCGCAGCACAAGACCGCAGCCTTCCATGCGCAGACCGCAGACCTGCGCGCCGCACAAGATCAGCGCCGCGACGTGCCCGAGCTCGTGCACCGTCACGGTCAGCGCCAGACGCGCACACCAGCGCAGCGGCAGCAAAAAATACAGCCCGGAGAGCAGCACGACTGCTCCCGGGCGCACCTCGAGTGAAAAGCGGCGGCGCTTCATGCGGCAAGGTAAAACTCCGGGTTATAATAATACCCGTCGTGCATGAGCTCGAAGTGCAGGTGCGGTCCGGTCGCCTTGCCGGTCGCACCAACGAGCGCGATCGGCTGACCGAGCGTCACCGTCTCACCGGCGCGCACGAGCAGCTTGCTGCAGTGACCGTAGAGCGTTGCATAGCCGCCCGCATGACCGAGCTTGACATAGTTGCCGTACCCCTCGCTCTGCCCGGCGGCGAGCACCGTGCCGTCAGCAAAGGCACAGACTGTCGTGCCGGAATTGGCCGCGAAGTCTGTGCCATAGTGAAATTTGACCTTGTTTTCCAGCGGGTGCAGCCGGTAGCCAAAGCCGGACGAGGTGTAGCCCGCGACCGGAGAGCCGTGCGCAAACGGCAGCTCGCTGACCGCGTAGCTAACGTTCGCCGGGACGGCATAGCCGGAATAGGCCGCCTGCGCGTCGAGAAACACCTCGCGTGCGGCAAAGGCAGCCTGCAGCTCCGGGCTCTGCGTCGGTTCCGGCGTCGGTTCAGGAGTCGGCTGCGGAGTAGGCTGCGGAGTCGGTGCCGGCGTGGGCTCGGGCGCAGGCGTCGCCCATGCGGACATATCCACCTCCGGCAGATACGGCTGCAGCCGCGCATCCTGCTCCCCCACCTGCGCGGTCGAAAACGCACTGCGGATCTCGGCGAATACGGCGCGGTAATCATCGTCCGCACCGATGGCCGGAATGAGCACCGCGCGCGCATCCGCAGCCGCCGCCGGTGCGATCATCTTCACCGCCGTCAGCAGCAGAAACACCGCCGCGCAGCCATAGACCTTCCAGCGTTTCATGCACATCACCCCCGATAACAGGAGTGTATGCAGACAGGCCGGGGGTTAATACGGAAAATGAAAATCAGAAGCGTTTTGCAGCATACTCTTTGAAACTAGTCGGCTTGAAGCAGACCCCACGCGATATCCATTCTTCACCTGTTCTGATAGCATAATCCGAATCGACTATGTGCTCTTCGTGTTTCTCGTAGCGCTTTGTTTTTGCAATACAGTCAGCACCCACGACATATTCCCACCAGTAGTTATTGTTCTCGTCCATTTGCGAGTAAAGCAATTCCATGGGCTTCAAACAGTATTGCCACTGTGTATTGAACTGGCACTTTTCATAATTTGAATATGCAGCCCCACTAGAACCAGAACGATATACATAGCCGTCACCGCCTATAACAAACCGGTCACGTTCCTGCCCCTGAAAACTCAGGATGGGGCTACTGCCAGAGAGCGTATAAACAGCAAATACATAGCCATCTTCCATTGGGCAAAACGAACCGCCAATCCAGCCCAACATGAGCTCATTTGCTCCGTCTTGATTCAAATCCCAAAAGGCATATCCAATCCGCGTCAGAACATCTTCCGCGTTTTCCCAAGACCAATATGGGTTAACAATGCTCTCCGCCAAACCAAGATTCAGTATGTAATTACTCGAATCCCAGTGTGTAGCCGCTGCTTGATGCTCACGTAACGCCTGATAGTACAAATCTAAAACACCGGCATACCGTTGTTCATCAGCGCTCAACAGATTAACATGCTCCATTCCCGGAGTCTCGGCCGGACGCTCGTCAACGTTCGGAGTTTCTGTAACAACGGGTGCAACCGTCACTTCTGTTGGTTGCTCTGTTCTTTCTGGATCTGCACCAACATCTTGCGAAGAGGAGCAAGCACCGAGTAAGACGAAAAAGCTAAGCAGAAAGCAAATCGCTACAGTTTTACACATTTTCACGCCGCAAATCCTCGCACACTTTGGCTATAAGCATGTAACGATTCACTCAATTCCCTGCTGCTTGCACCAGATGTCCATGACGGTGTCCACCGGCAGGAACTTGACCAGGCGCACCTGACGGCGCACGGGATGGCCGAGAATGGAGACGCTCTTTTTCTTCTTGAGATCCTTCATGGCCTGCGCCGCCACCTCATCGGGGCCATACCACTTGTCCACGTAGCGGATGAACTCATCGTGGTGCGCGACCTGCTGGAACTCCGTCTTGATCCAGCCGGGGCAGACGCACATGACATGGATGCCCTGCGGACGCAGCTCACGGCCGAGCGCGCGGGAAAGGCTCAGAACATAGCTCTTGCTCGCGCCGTACACCGCCTGATACGGCACTGGCTGCCAGGCGGAGTTCGAGCCCATGTTGATGATATTGCTGCCGGAATGCATATACGGCAGGCTCGCGTGGCACATGCCCGTGAGTGCGAGCGAGCTGAGCTGTGCGCTCGAGATGAGCTTCTTGCGGTCCGCCTCGGCAAACGGGCCGAACACACCGCAGCCGGCGGCGTTGACCAGCATGCGGATCTCGGGCTGCTCCTGCTCGAGCAGCGCCTGATAGGTGTCGATACTGCTCAGATCCGAGAGGTCGAGCGCGATCGGCCGGATGGGATTGCGGCACTTGCCGCGCAGCTCCTCAAGCCGCTCTTTTCTGCGGGCGATGACCCAGATCTCGTCATATTCCGCGTCCTTGTCCACAGCGTAGACGAGCTCACGGCCGATGCCGGCGGATGCGCCGGTAATGACAGCAATGTTCATAGTTTCTCCTCCGTTATTCAAATATCGGTGCATCTATCATACCGCCTTTGCGCCCGTTGCGCAAGCGTGTGCCGGAAAGAATGCGGCGCAGCCGCCGAGCGCTTTGCACTCCGCCAGCAGCTCCGGACCGGCGGCGCGGTGGATGCAGCTGTCTACCCCACCGCCGCCGTCCGAGAGCGAGGCGTTTGCGGCGTTGACGATGGCATCGACCTGCATATGTGTAATGTCGTTTCTGACGATCTGCAGCGGCATGGTATGTCTCCCTTTCGTTCAAAGCGGCATCGCCGTGCGGGCAAGCAGAATGACGACCACAACGGCGAGCGCGAATGCCGCGACGCCGATCAGCACGGCTGTTTTCTTCCCCAAGCGTTTCTGCGATGCCCGCGCGATCAGCGCGGCGGCGGCCACGCAGACCGCTGCTGCCGTGAGCGCGATGCCCAGCAGCGTCCATAGCCAGGACAGTTCATAAATGATCTGCATATGTTCACCTCGTCCTTTCCACAGCGCGCACGATATTTCCGTCACTATATTTTATTTCCGGCGCCGCATAGCCAGCGCCGATCACTGCATAGACAGGCAGCAGGAAAAATTCATCAAAAAGCAAAATATCCAGCGCCATCCACGGCAGCACAACACCGACACACATGAGCAAAAAGGCATTTCTCCGGCAGCCGCTCCCGCCGCTTGCCCGCTTGAGCGTCATTACCAGCCACGCACACAGCGCCGGAAGGCCGATCAGACCAAACTGGAACGCACCTTGAATGATGGTATTGTGCGAGGCCTTTGTTCCGAGCATGACGCTCGTAAAGCCGGAACCGAGCAGCATCAGCACAGGATCATGGCTGAGCTCGTGCAGGTACATCCGCCATATTTCCGACCGGTGTGTCGTCAGATCCGAAACGTTGGCCGCATACGAAAAGCGGGACATCACCATGCGCAGCAGGTCCTGAACCGCTGCGGACAAAAGCATGACCGCTGCTGCGCACGCAACGCCCGCAAGGATGGCGATGCCTCTTTTCACATGACCTCCGGTGAGCAGGACCGGAACCCAGACAAGAAACAGGCAGGCCAAGACGACCACGAAGGATTTCGAGGCTGAGAGCAGCCCGCAGTAGATTAGCACCATCATGACACCGATCCAGACGATCTGCCGGCTGCGCCGCCGTTCCCTGCTCATGAGCAGCTGGACGCCGGCGAGGCAGGCGGTAATATGCGCGCAGTAGAAGTTCGGGTCACGGTAATAGCCGGACAGCCGCGTGATCTTCAGATAAGAATCCACTTTGATATACTGAGAAATGTTCGGATACGCCGCGGTCTGTCGGGCGGAAAGCGCGGCCATAATGATGCCGCAGGCAAAAAACAGAGTCAGTCTCGAAAAACTGACTGCGCCAGAAAGTCCCTTTGCCACGCAAGGAAACAGCAGGAGCATCATGAAAAAGAACAGATAGTGATTCTCAATGGGGTTCGAGCGGATCGCCTTTGCGATCAGCGTCGTGACCGCGAGAAATGCCGTCACCAGGATCTGATACAGCGCCAGACGAAAACCATCTCTCTGCCAATAATACAAGCATGTCACAAGCAATGCAATGGTAAAAAACGAGATGCTGCCGCGATCTGTCCGCAAAAGCGGACTCCATGGGAGAAAAAACAGCAGCACGCACATAGCATCGTTTTGAAAGCACGACCAGAAATGAAAGGCCAGAAAGGCAGCCAAGCAGGCCGCGATCAGCATCTTGCTCCCGCTGATCTGCACAACACAGAGCAGCAGCGCGATCAAAAGGCAGCCAAACAGCGTACCGCCACCGCCAATATCCGTCCTTGCAATACCACCGTGATCAAGTTGTGTCTTCATCATAACCGTTGATCAACTCCGAAAATCTACGTCTTGCCGCTGCCGCATCAAACGCGACTCCGTCAAGCGCCTCGCGCTGCGCCCACAGCATCTGCGGCGCATCCAGCAGCTGGCGCAGCCCCTGTGTGATCCCCGCTTGCGTGTTGGGGCACACCCAGCCAAAGCCCGTGTCTTGCACCATCTCGACCGCCGATGAGGTCTCGGTCGTTAAAATCGGTGTACCAAGCAAGGCAGCCTCATGGATGACCATCGGTGCGGCCTCAGAAAAAGATGGGATCAGGAGCACATCCGCTGCCCGCATATAGCCATATGGATTTTCCATCGCGCCAAGCAAAATGACCGTACCGTCAAGCCCCAGCTCTGTTATGGTCTTTTGTGCCGTGGCATACTCCGGACCGTCTCCGATGAGATAGTAACGCAGCCCGCCACGCTGTGCCCCCAGTGCAGCCACTGCATACAGCGCACGCAGGATCCCCTTTTCGCGCCCGAATCTGGCGACGGTCAGAACATTCAGCCGTCCATGGTCCAAATTGACCGCCCGTGCTTTTGCCAAGCGAGCAATCGCCGCATCATTCTGGAAATTCGGAATAACGCACGTTTTGCCTGTAAGCTGCGGATGGACATTCAAAAACGCGCGCCTGCAGCCGTCGGAGCACGCCACGATCTCGTCAAACCGCCGGTAGAGATCGGCATTGTACGCCGAAGCGGCGCGGATCTGTCCGTAATCGCAGTGAAGATACGTGATCTTCTTTTTCGCATCCACGCAGTTGAGGACAAGCGCATTGCACCCGCCGTAAAACGTATGCGCAGCCCCGCTGTGCAAAAAAGAGATCGCCGCATCAAACCCCTGTATGCGCTTTTGCAGCAAACAGGCGAGCCGTGTGCTGAAGGGCATGCCAAGCACGCGCGTCACGCCTGCCCAAAACGCGCGCAGCAGCCGGTCACGAACCATCGACACATCGTTTTTCGTCATGCCAAAATAGCGAAACGCACCGCCAGCAGCGCACACGCGCACATCCGAAGGCACTTCGTTGAGCAGCGCGCCGCCGCAGTAAAACAAAAGCAGCGTGATGTCGTAATCGGCATGCAGTGTCTGCAGCAGGTTCAGCAGCGCTTTTTGCACGCCGCCGATGTGCATATTGTTATTCACGATCAGAATCCGTTTCATATTTTGCTTCCCTCAAGCGCTTCCAACAATAGAATGCGGTCGGAGCGCCAACCGCTGACAAGGTCGCAAGCCCCCACAAACCCCATTGAAAATAGTTGTCGATCGCAATGCCTTGCAGCAGCCGGCAGCCTGCTGCAGCGAGCACACCCAGCAGCGCGGCAGCTGCCGCGAACCATACCAGCAGCTTTGAAAGCGGAATGTGCAGGATGTGTCTGCCGGAATAGGCCATGTAGTAGACGCTGCGAAACACCGTTGCGGTCAAGGTACCCAGCGCAACGCCGATCAGCGGACTCCAATGGATCAAAGCGCAGGAAAGAATGATATTGATCGCCGCTTCCACATAAGCACCCCAGCGCGTTTGCCGAAAACGGTTTGCCGCGGCCGGCAAGCCGGAGCACGGCAGCATCATGCAGTTGACAGCCTCCGCCATCAGCAGGACCAACGCAAACACCGGCTGTATGTAGTCGGCATCGGTAATTCCCTTGGTATAGAGACGGACGAAGGGTATGATCAGGGCCCCCGTGCAGGAAAACAGCACGACCGAGACAGAGATAATCAGCGTCTGATACCGCCAGAAAGCACGCCGCAGCCGGTCAAGCCGTCCTTTTGCAATCAGTTCTCCAAACTTCGCCTCCATGCCGCTGGAAAACGATTCCGTGATTGCGCGAACACTGCCGATGACCATGTTGTAAACGGCATATACTGCAACCAGCTTTACATCCGCAAACAATGTAAGCAGCACGATATCGGTATTCATGTGCAAAAAATACGCGATGTGCTGACCGATCCCCGTCCATTTCTGGTCCAAAACCGCGCTTGTCTTTCCGGTCTTCGGCAGCGGATAGTGCTTTCTCACATAAAGCCGGTACAGCAGCGGCCGCACGGCAAAGATCAAACTGCTCCCAAGCTTCACCCAGAGCAGCTGCGTCTTGAGCCGCGTCAGCAAAACCACTGCGGCTGCATTGACGATCGCAGCTGCGATCATGATGCAGTTGTTGACATACTGCCTTTGGTCGGCAACGATCAGTGTCAGGTTCGCCAAACCGCCCATATATTTTGCAAGCGTTGACAGGCCGATTGTGAGCACCAGCGCAAAAATATACGGCCTGGAATAAAGCGTTACGCCTGCGAGATCGTGATAGGTCAAACCGAGCAAAACACTGTAGACAACAAATGCGGCTGCGACATAATAAAAAAAGCGCCGGATCGCATTGTATACTGCGCTGACCTCGCACATATCGTGCTGAGCCAGCGGCACATACAGTTTTGCGCGCGCAACGCCGCCGATCCCGCTTTCAAGCAGCATGATGTAGGAAAGAAACTGTGTAATGGACGCACATATGCCGTACGCCTCCGAGCCGAAGGACGCGAGCAAAACGCGCAGAGTAACGATCCCGCAGGCAGTCGTGATCAGCTGGTTGCACAAAGCCGTTGCTATATTCCGTTTTGCTCTGTCATCTCTTGCATCGACCATTCTGCTCATACTCCTGTCACGCGCATTGGAGAGACTCGCAAATGCGTCCCCGTTCGGCTCGGAGGCATAGTCATGCGCGCCCGGCATTGCGCCCCGGTGCCGCACCGCCGCATGCGGGGCGTCTGCGCAGGTGCTCCTGATCTACGGCCGCTTTTCTCTCGGCGTTTCTCTGGCGCCCCGGTGCATTGCCCGCAGAGCATGGAAGAAGGTCATTTCTCCCCGGTACGCACTGTACCGCTTCAGGCAAAAGCGCAGGCACAGCGGCGCTGCAGCCGCACCAAATGCCGCCCGATACAAAACGCCCTGATCGTGAAAATACTTCTCATCAAAGCCGTGAAAGCAGGTGGACGCGTCCTTGGCGCAGGTGCCGAGGCAGAAGCTGCTCGTATACACCCGAAGCCCCCGGCGAAACGCGTCGCACAAAAACAGTGTGTCCTCCCCATGGGCATAGTTCGTGCCGCCGCCGAAGAGCGTGGAAAACCAGATGTTCGCCCGGCGCTGACTGTCTCGGCGGATGGAGCAAACGCACGTCCCATACCGCAGAGCGCGGTGAAAGCGCAGGCGTCCGTCGCGGTTTTTGATCCGGCGGATCACATGCCCGCCCTGCGTAATGTCCAGAGAAAAAAGGATCATATCCGCATCCGGATGCTGCGCATAGGCGCGGCGCACACCGTCGGCATAACCGTCGGCATAGCAGATATCATCGTCGGCAAAAAGCAGGATATCCCCGGTCGCGTGCAGCAGCGCGATGTTGCGGTTGACGCCGACGCCCCGCGTGTCCGTGGTGATCATTTTCACCGTTTGCCCGTCGCGCGTCTGCACTTCCTTCCGGAAGCCGTCGGCCTGATTGCCAAACACGGCATCGCCGGTAATGTGCATTTTATCCGCGATCGTCAAGTCCTTCTGCCCCATGGTGACGCAGACAACCTCTACTCTTTCCATACAATCCTCCGGCATTCAGCGGATGCTCCGCGTGCAGACATCAATACACATTGTCTGCTGTGCGGCAAGATAGTCCGTGTAGGAGCGCTCCAGATCGATGAACGCCGCGTGCTCCTTACACTTGCGCGCCTCCGGAGACGGAAGCACATGCCAGTTGCCGTACAGCTGCGTCAGCAGCGCGTCATAATGCGCCGTGACCGGGAACACGCCATCCTCAAACGGGAGCTCGACCGACTCTGTCAGCCACGCACGCGGGAGCAGGTTTTTCTCAAACCGTTTTCCGGCCGCCAGAAACGAATGCAGCAGCGCGGTCCGGTCGTCTCCTCTGCGCATGCAGAGTGCTTCCAACGCCCGGCGCGGCAGCGGGCGGCAAAGCTGCATGAACACTTTTTTCGCCGCGCTGTCCGTCTCATAGCCGCGCGCATAGAGTGCCTTTGCAATGATCGCCCTGGACACCGCAAACTGCAGCCGCCGCATCAGCGGCCGATCCGAAAGATTGTCGCACGGGAAAATGTCTATGTAGACGCCCTGATGGACAAGCGGGTCTTTCGGATGATATTTTTCGATGCAGGCCGTGTGGTTTCTGCGCAGCTTGGAAAACTGCATAGGCCAGTGCACGCTGTTTTCCCGCTGCACATAGTAGCGCTCGGAATCAAAGTCCCCTGCCGCCTCCGTAAGCAAGCGGTCATATTCGCTGCGCATGAGGATCACATCCACATCGTCGTCCCACGGGATGAAGCCGTGGTGACGAACGGCGCCCAACGCCGTTCCGGCGAAGAGCTGATAGGATATGTGGTGCCTGCGGCACACAGCGTCAAAGTCCTTGAGCATCTCCAGCAGGAGCATCTGGTGCGTCGTCATACCCGTCACCGCTTTCATAGTCAGATTCTGCCGTGCTTACGCATGCCATGGAGCGCGTAGGTAAAAAACGCTCTGGCTGATCGCGGCAGCGAGAGCCGCTCGACATCCCGGTAGATCCGCCAGCGGTTTGCGGCTGCGGCGCGTTTGTCAAACGACCTTGACTGCTCTGAAATGCGCCAGTCAGCCAGCACCTCAGTACAACCGGCGGCAGAGCCCCCGCCGCGCAGGATTTCCAGCCACAGCGCATAGTCCTCATGGAACACGTCCTCGCAAAAGCGAAACCGCTCCAACAGCGATCGATGAAGCAGCACGGTAGAGCAGCCGATGACATTTTCGCCGAGCAGACGGCGGTAATCCACCGACTGCGGAACGCGGTAGACACGCATCTCCCGCTCTGTATCCGCAAAGAGCGCATAAGACGTGTACAGCAGCCTTGAGCCGCTGTGCACAGCGAGCGCAAGCTGTTTTTCCAGCTTTTGTACGTGCCACCTGTCATCACTGTCGAGCAGCGCGATCCATTCTCCCTGCGCGAGATCAAATCCCCGGTTTCTTGTGCGTGCAGCGCCCATGTTCTGCGGATTGTGCAAGACCCGAATGCGTGCATCCCGCTGCGCATAGGCCTGCGCGATCTCGGCTGTGCGGTCAGCAGATCCGTCATCCAGGATCAGCAGCTCCCAGTTTTCATACGTCTGGGCGCACACGGAAGCAATGGCTTCTCCTATATATTTCTCCGCATTGTATGCGGGCATGATCACGGAAACCAGCGGCTGCCTGTCGGCCGCGCCTGTCAGAGCATCTTGCTTCATGGCATTCTCTTTTCCAGCAGTCTTGCACACTTCTCCCAATCCCGATAGCCGCTGCCGAGCATATGGATGTCACTGCCGAGATAGCGCATGCAGCCGTTTTCGATCCACGTGAGACAGCGCTTGCGGTGCAGCGGCTTTGTCAGGCACGCGGCATTGAGCTGCAGCGGCACACCGTCGCGCGCCAGCTGCCCGATGTCCGCAGCCGGATAGCGCTCGGCGTGCGCAAGGACGATTTGTATATCCTGCAGATCCAGCAGATGATACAGCGTGTCCCGGACAGACGCCGGCCACGCATAAAACGGCATCTCGAGCAGAAGCTCGTTCGTGCCCTCGCGGCACAGGCGGTGCAGGCCGTCAAGCCGCTCCATCCCGTCGCAGATGAGCACCTCCGCGCCGAGGCAAATCTGCGGCGCCCGTTCCGGCAGATGCGCACGCAGCAGCTGCGCACACTCCGCCCTGCGGCGCAGGAAGGATTGCGCCGATTCCCTGTGCGGGTAAAAATGCGGCGTCGCGCAGACCGTTCGGATGCCGGCCGCGGCCGCCATATCCAACTGCCGCAAAGACGTCTCAAGCCTGTCGCTCCCATGGTCACAGCCGGGCAGCACGTGCGCATGGTAGTCCAGCGACAGGTCGATCGTGCCGTTACTGCGCTTCATAGGGATCGGAATACGAATACTTATATCCGTACTTGCCGCCGTATTTGTACTTATACTTATGGGCATATTTTCCGGACTTCATATTCATATCGTTGAGCACCACGCCGCACAGGTTCCCGCCTGCGCGCAGCACGGCATCCTTGGCGTCATTGAGCTCATCCGTGGTCGTCACACCGGATCTCGTCACGAGCACCACACCGTCGACATAGGTGGAGATGATCTGCGCATCCGCCACCGTGTTGATCGGCGGCGTGTCGATGATCACATAATCGTAGGTCTCGGCGCTCTCCGCCACAAAGTGCCTCATGCGCTCGGACGAGAGCAGCTCGGACGGGTTTGGCGGGATCGTACCGGTGCAGACGATCCACAGCGGCAGATCCGTCACCTTGGCAAGCTCGAGCCGGCTGATCTTCGCCAAAAAGTCACACAGGCCGGCAGAGCTTCGCACGCTCCAGAGACTGCGCTGCCCCGCTTTGCGCATATCCGCATCGACAAGCAGAACGCGCTTGCCGAGCATGGCGTAGCTGATGGCGATGTTTGCTGCCGTGAGGCTCTTGCCCTCCGAGGGCTTTGCGCTCGTGACGGCAAAGGTCGAGCAGGGGCGCTCCTTATCCGCCGTCATGCAAAACAGCAGGCTGGTGCGCAGCTTTACATAGGCCTCTTTGATCGCAAACGGCGACTCTTTGGTCAGCAGCTGCTTTGATTGGTCAGGGCCGTCTCTTGATTCCCTTTGCGAGCGGCTTTCCTTTTCACAGGAAACCGCCGTTCCTCCCTCCGTCAGTACCCAACCGGTATGCGCGTCATCCGTGATGTTGATCTCCGGTATCGCGGCGAGCATCGTCACATCCGCCGCCTGCGCAAGATCCTCCGGCAGATAGATCGTCGTATCCGCCAGCATATGCAGCACAAGAATGACCGAGATCACGATCACGCCGAGCACAAAGCCGATCGCGCTGTCAAACCAGGTTCTCGGCGCAGTCTTTTCCGACGCGACCTCCGGCCGGTCAACGACCTCCACGCCGCCCGCCTTGGTGATGCGGATGATCTCCGTCGGCGCAACCTTCGCAAATGCGTCCGCGATCCGGCAGGCAAGCTCCGGATCGGTGGAAGTCACCACCACCTCCAGCAGCTGCGTGTCCGAAACGACGGAGACCTGCACCATGCGGTTGAGCTCTTTTCTCGACAGCGCCGTCTCCCCGCGCATATCTGCCAGCACGGAGTCCAGGACGGAATTGCTCTCCAGGATCTTGGAATACGTCGCAGCAAGGCTCTCCGCCGCCTGCAGATCACTGTTATTGATCGTATCGTGTGCGGCGTTGCTCGCGCTGTTGTAAACGTAAAAGCTCACGCGGGACTGATACGTCGGCGTGACAAACACGGTGATTGCCGTGTAAACCAGCGCGGCCGCAACAATGCCCGCCAGCAGCACCCAGTGAAACCTGGACAGCAGGAGCTTCAGGATATCCCCAAAGGCGATCTCGCTGCTTCCGGCAGCGCCTCGCGGTCTGTTATCGTCATTCATAGAGCGGTTCCCCTCCAAATGCTTTTTTCATCTTCATCGTGCGCCGTCTCCGCGCAGCACAACACCGACGGTTTTTAAAATGCAGCGCAGATCCATCCAGACCGACCTGCGCTCGATATACACCATATCGTAAATGATCTTCTCCTCCGGCTTCAGGTCGTAGCCGCCGTTGACCTGCGCATAACCAGTCAATCCGGGGATCACGGTCAGGCGGTTGGAAAAGCCGATGATGTATTGCTCGAACTTTCTGTAGAAGCACGCGCGCTCCGGCCGCGGGCCGACAAAGCTCATGTCGCCCTTGAGAATGTTCCAGATCTGCGGAAGCTCATCGAGCCGCGTCCGGCGCAAGAACGCGCCAAAGTGCGTGCAGCGTGCATCATCCGCATCCGCCCATCGCGGTCCGTCCCGCTCGGCATCTTCGCACATGGAGCGGAACTTGTACATGATGAACGGCTTGCCGTCCTTACCCAGACGCTCCTGCTTGAAAATCGGATCGCCCGGCGAGTCAAGTGCGATGATCAGCGCGATGACCGACATCGGAAGCGTAAACACGATCAGCCCGATCAATGCAAAGCAAGTGTCAAGCGTCCTCTTAACGGTTAGATATACCCACTTTCCGGCGACGCAGGGCCGCTCTATGTACATCACACGCTGCACGGTATCATTTTTCGCGCCCGGATAGAATATCGCCGTCTCCATCATTCTCTCCCATCTCTCATTTCTCTTTTCTCTTCGCATTTGCATCCATGGAGTTGCCGCCAAAGCACAGGTCATTTTCTTATGTTTTAATGTAAGAACACGTTATGGGTAGTAGATTTTGGTCAATTATAACACATTTTCGCCGGTAAACAACTTCTACGTGCGTCAAAATAACATATTTTTTGTATTTTTGTGCACTTTTTTAGCGAATGCGCACATAAAATGACATGGAAAGTGCCAAAAACGGACTTGACAATGGTCAAGATGCAGGAAGTCCGCGCTTACGTTTCCCTGCTGCCGCACATTTTTCTCTCTGTGCGCACACGCCGAACAAGCGTGCGGATGCGTAAACGGGCGCGGTGCTTGCACATATCAGCGAAAAAAAGCTGCGAACGGATGGAATTTTTGTGTCGTGCTCCCATGGAAAATGCTGCGTCGGGAATTGACTTTTCCCGCTGCGTCTGAGATAATGAACATATTGAAAGCACAGGCAACTGACGGAACGTGGAGCACACCACATGGGAGCCTGCTGTAATACGAACTGTCGACCGTCTGGGCAAACCTGTGACCATGGGATTCCATGGGCAACGGGTTTACCCTTTTTTTATGTTCATTTCATCTTTTAAGGAGGATCTCATGAAAAAAGCAGCAGTCATTATGGGCAGCGATTCCGATTGGCCGGTCGTCAAGGCGGCCTGCCAGCAGCTCGACGCCTTCGGCATCCCCTACGAGGCGCACATCCTCAGCGCGCACCGTTCCCCGGCCGCCGCAGCGGACTTCGCCAAAGACGCCCGCGCCAACGGCTTCGGCGTGCTCATCTGCGCAGCCGGAATGGCGGCGCACCTCGCGGGCGCATTCGCCGCCAACTCCACCCTGCCGGTCATCGGCATCCCCATGAAAGGCGGCGCGGTCGACGGGCTCGACGCACTGCTGTCTACCGTGCAGATGCCCAGCGGCATCCCGGTGGCGACCGTGGCCATCAACGGCGCAAAAAATGCCGCCGTGCTCGCGGCGCAGATCCTCGCCGTCAGTGACGAAGCACTGGCCGAAAAGCTCGACGCGCAGCGTGTCGAGATGGCGCAGCAGATCGCCGCGAAGGAAGCCAAGCTTCAGGCGGAGCTGTCCTGCTGAGCGACGGCGCAGCGCCCCTCTTTTCAAGACCACGAACATCCACACAACCCCGATCAACAATTATTTTGGAGGTATCATCATGGAACTTGTTTACACTGGCAAGACCAAAAATGTTTACGCGCTGGAAAACGGCAACTACCTGCTCAAGTTCAAGGACGACTGCACCGGTAAGGACGGCGTGTTTGATCCCGGTGAGAACGCCGTGGGCCTGACCATCGACGGTGTAGGCGATGTGAACCTGCGCATGAGCATCTACTTCTTCGAGAAGATCAATGCCGCCGGCATCAAGACCCACTATGTCAGTGCCGACCTGAGCAACACCACCATGGAAGTCCTCCCTGCCAAGGTCTTTGGTCACGGTCTGGAAGTCATCTGCCGCCGCAAGGCCGTCGGCTCGTTCATCCGCCGCTACGGCGACCTCATCGAGTCCGGCGCTGATCTGCCCTATTACGTGGAGACGACCCTGAAGGACGACGCCAAGGGCGATCCGCTGATCACCAAGGACGCGCTGGTCGCGCTGGGCGTGATGACCGACGCGCAGTACGAGGATCTGAAGGCGCAGACCCAGCAGATCACGAAGATCGTCGCCGACGACCTGAAGGAAAAGGGCATGGAGCTCTATGACATCAAGTTTGAGTTCGGCTACGCGCCCGACGGCAGCGTCATGCTCATCGACGAGGTTGCCAGCGGCAATATGCGCGTCTACAAGGATGGTCAGTACGTGGATCCCATGACGCTCTCCGAGCTGTTTTTTGCGTAATGGGCGGATATTTCGGAGCGTTTTCCCACCGCGAGGTGGGACTGGATGTGTTTTTCGGCACGGACTACCACTCCCACCTCGGCACACGCCGGGGCGGAATGGTGGTCTACGGGCACGAAAACGGGTTTGTGCGTGAGATCCACAATATTGAAAACACGCCCTTCCGCACAAAGTTTGAGGGCAACCTGCACGAGTTCAAGGGCTACGTCGGCATCGGCTGCATCAGCGACACGGACCCGCAGCCGCTGCTTGTGCGCTCACACCTCGGGCTGTATGCCATCTGCACGGTGGGCATCATCAATAATATCGACGAGCTGATCGACACCTACTTCTCCGACCACGGACACCAGTTCATGGCGCAGAGCAGCGGCAAGGTCAACGTCTCGGAGCTGGTCGCCGCCCTCATCAACATGAAGGAAAACCTCGTGGAGGGCATTTTGTACGCGCAGGAGATGATCCGCGGCTCCATCACGATCCTGCTGATGACGCCGGACGGCATTCTGGCCGCCCGCGACAAGCTGGGACGGCTGCCTGTTCTGGTCGGCAAGCATCCGGACGGCAGTCTGTGCGTCTCGTTTGAATCGTTTGCCTATCATAAACTCGGCTACGAGGATGCCTACGAGCTCGGTCCGCGCGAGATCGTGGCGCTGACGCGCAACGGCTACGAAACCGTCTCGCCCGCGGGCAAGGAGATGAAGATCTGCGGCTTTCTCTGGACGTACTACGGCTACCCCAACTCGAATTACGAGGGCGTAAACGTAGAGGTCATGCGCTATCACAACGGCGACATCATGGCGCGGCAGGAGCTCGCGCAGGGTCGCCTGCCCGATGTGGACTACGTCGCAGGCGTGCCGGATTCCGGCGTGCCGCACGCCATCGGCTACGCCAACCGCAGCGGCAAGCCCTTTGCCAGACCCTTTGTCAAGTACACGCCCACATGGCCGCGCTCGTTCACCCCGGACAATCAGGAAGTGCGCAACCAGGTGGCCAAGATGAAGCAGATCCCCGTGCCCGAGCTCATCGAGGGGAAAAAGCTGCTGTTCGTGGACGACTCCATCGTGCGCGGCACGCAGCTGCGTGAGACGGTGGACTTCCTCTACGAGTCGGGCGCGAAAGAGGTGCACATGCGCTCTGCCTGCCCGCCCATCATGTACAGCTGCAAGTATCTGAACTTCTCGCGCGGCAACTCCGACATGGAGCTGCTGGCACGGCGCGTGGTGCAGGAGCTCGAGGGCGACGAGGGACAGAAGCATCTCGACGAATACGCCGACGCCTCTACCGAGCGCGGAAAGTGCCTGCTGAGCTCCATCTGCGAAAAATTCGGTTTTGACTCGCTCGGATACCAATCTCTTGACGGCGTGCTGGAGGCCATCGGCATCGACCGGGATAAGGTCTGCACGTACTGCTGGAACGGAAAGGAATAATCGACATGGAAAACTCTCGATCCGCCGCTTACGCGGCAGCCGGTGTGGACATCACGGCCGGTTACGAAGGCGTCAGGCTCATGCGCGATGACGTCAAGCGCACCCACATCCCCGGCGTGGTGTCGGATATCGGCGGCTTCGGCGGCCTGTTTGCCCCTGATGTCTCCGGCATGAGCGAGCCCGTGCTCGTCTCGGGCACGGACGGCGTCGGCACGAAGCTGCGTCTGGCCGAGCTCATGGGCAAGCACGACACCATCGGCATCGACTGCGTGGCCATGTGCGTCAACGACGTGATCTGCTGCGGCGCAAAGCCCCTGTTTTTCCTCGACTACATCGCCATCGGCAAGAACGTGCCCGAAAAGGTCGCGTCCATCGTCTCCGGCGTTGCCGAGGGCTGCGTGCAGGCCGGCTGCGCCCTCATCGGCGGCGAGACGGCCGAGCACCCCGGCATGATGGCGGCCGACGACTACGATCTGGCCGGCTTCACCGTCGGTCTCGTGGACAAGCCGAAGGTCATCGACTCCAGCCGCATGGCGGCGGGCGACGTGGTGCTGGCTCTGCCCTCGTCCGGCTTCCACTCCAACGGCTATTCGCTCGTGCGCAAGGTGTTCGACGTGGAGAACACCGATCTCAACCGCTACTATGACGAGCTCGGCGAGACGCTGGGCGAGGCACTGCTGCGCCCAACCGTGATCTACGTCAAGCCCGTTCTGCGCTGCATCGCTGCTGCCGACGTGCGCGGCGTGAGCCACATCACCGGCGGCGGCTTCTATGAAAACATCCCGCGCTGCATCCCCGACGGGCTGTGCGCCCGCATCGACAAGGCCGCGATCCGCACGCCCGCTGTCTTCGGTCTGCTGCAGGCCAAGGGCGGCATCGACGAGCACGATATGTTCAACACCTTCAACATGGGTGTGGGCATGGTCGTCGTCGTCAGCCCCGAGACCGCCGAGACGGCGCTCGGCGCGCTCAGGGCCGAGGGCATCGACGCCTACGTCTGCGGCGAGATCGTCACCGGCGAGGAAAAAATCAGTCTATGCTGAAACAGCACGCCGGCAAAGGAGAAGACCTGAGTATGAACAAAGCAAAGATCGCCGTGCTGGTCTCCGGCGGCGGCACAAACCTGCAGGCGCTGATCGACGCACAGGCAGCGGGCACGCTTGCCCACGGTGAGATCACGCTGGTGGTCTCGTCCAACGAGGGCGCTCACGCGCTGACGCGGGCGGCCAATGCCGGCATCCGCGCGCAGACGGTCTCACCGAAGCAGTGCGGCGGTCAGGCCGCCTTTGAGGCGGCGCTGTCGGCGCTTCTGGCGCAGCAGGAGATCGACCTGATCGTGCTGGCCGGTTTCCTGACCATCCTGAGCGCGGACTTCACCGCGCGCTGGCCGTCACGCATCCTGAACGTGCACCCCTCCCTGATCCCCGCGTTCTGCGGCAAGGGGATGTACGGTCTGAAGGTCCACGAAGCGGCGCTTCGAACGGGCGTGAAGGTCACAGGCGCGACGGTGCATTTTGTCAATGAGATCCCGGACGGCGGACGCATCCTGCTGCAAAAGGCGGTGGAGGTCCTGCCGGATGACACGCCGGAAACACTCCAGCGTCGGGTCATGGAGCAGGCGGAATGGCAGCTCCTGCCGCGAGCAGCGGAGCTGGTCTCGGAACAAATCGTAAAGGAGAAGCGCAATGCTTGACTTTCTTACCCTTCTGCGGGAAAATCCCTATCCCGGCCGCGGCATTCTTGTCAGCCGTGACCTCGTCTACTATTTCATCATGGGCCGCAGCGCCAACAGCCGCAACCGCATCTTTGTCACGACGGGCGACGGCATCCGCACCGAGGCGTATGACCCCGCGAAGCTGGAAGACCCCAGCCTCATCATCTACCACCCCGTGCGCACCATGGGCAGCGCGCTCGTGGTCACGAACGGCGACCAGACGGACACCGTCTGCCAGTACGGCGACTTCCGCAAGGGGCTCATGACCCGCGAATACGAGCCGGACGACCCGAACTGGACGCCGCGCATCTCCGCCATCCTCAACGCCGACGGCTCGTTTGAGCTCTCGATCCTCAAGCGCAAAAACGGGCGCTGCCTGCGCGAATTTTTCTGCTATGAGGGCGTCGACGCCGGACAGGGATACTTCATCAGCACCTATCAGGGCGACGGCAGTCCCCTGCCGACCTTCGCCGGCGAGCCGCTGGAGGTCACCGTGCCGACGCCGGAGGAAGTCTGGCAGGCACTCAACGCGGACAACAAGGTGTCCCTTTACACAAACGTGAACGGCGAGGTACGCCTGTTCAACAAAAATCTGGGCGATTAAGGAGGCCGTAACGATATGAATGCGCTGGAACTGAAATATGGCTGCAACCCCAACCAGAAGCCGTCCCGAGTCTTTATGCGCGACGGGTCTGACCTGCCGTTTGTCGTTCTCAACGGCAAGCCCGGCTACATCAACCTGCTCGACGCACTCAACTCCTGGCAGCTCGTCAAGGAGCTCAAGGCCGCCACCGGTCTGCCCGCCGCTGCCAGCTTCAAGCACGTGTCCCCCGCCGGTGCGGCCGTCGGTATGCCGCTGAGCGAGGTGGACAAGAAGATCTACTTCGTCGACCCGTCCGCGGAGCTCTCGCCCATCGCCTGCGCCTACATCCGCGCGCGCGGCGTTGACCGCCTGTGCTCCTACGGCGACTGGGCGGCGCTGTCCGATACCTGCGACGCTGCGACCGCAAGCTACCTCAAAGATGAGGTGTCCGACGGCATCATCGCCCCGGGCTACACCGACGAGGCGCTGGAGATCCTGAAGACCAAGAAAAAAGGCAACTACAACGTCGTGCAGATCGACCCGGACTATCTGCCCGCCGCGACGGAGCACAAGGACGTGTTCGGCATCACCTTCGAGCAGGGACGCAACGATCTCGTGATCGATAAGGACATGCTCACGAACATCGTCTCGGAGAACAAGGATCTGCCCGAGAACGCGAAGATCGACATGATCGTCGCCCTCATCACGCTCAAATACACGCAGTCCAACTCCGTCTGCTACGTCAAGGACGGTCAGGCCATCGGCGTGGGCGCAGGGCAGCAGAGCCGCATCCACTGCACGCGTCTGGCCGGACAGAAGGCGGACAACTGGTATCTGCGCCAGCATCCGAAGGTCCTCGCGCTGCAGTTTGTGGACGACATCCGCCGTCCCGACCGCGACAACGCCATCGACGTCTACACCTCCGACGAGTATGAGGACGTGCTGGCCGACGGCGTGTGGCAGAACACCTTCAAGGTGCGCCCCGAGGTGCTGACCGCCGAGGAAAAGAAGGCATGGATCGCAACGCAGACCGGCGTCACCGTCGGCAGCGACGCGTTCTTCCCCTTCGGCGACAATGTTGAGCGCGCGAGAAAATCCGGCGTGACCTACATCGCCGAGCCGGGCGGCTCGATCCGCGACGACCACGTCATCGCCACCGCCGACAAGTATGGCATGGTGCTGGCCTTCACCGGCGCGCGCCTGTTCCACCACTAAGTCATCACACGCATATCCGTTTTTGCCGCCGCACAGATCCCGCCTGGCATTTGCGCGGCGGCAAACAAAAATACTAAGAAGATAGAGGGAGAGCGCCATGAACCTTCTGGTCATCGGCGGTGGCGGCCGTGAGCACGCCATCGTCAGAAAACTGAAAGAGAACCCCGAAGTGGAGACGATCTACTGCCTGCCCGGAAACGGCGGCATCGCGGCCGACGCCGTGTGCGTTGCGGACATCGGCGCGAAGGACATCCCCGCGCAGGTCGCCTTTGCCAAGAGCCACGATATTGATTTTGCCGTAGTCGCACCGGACGATCCGCTGGTGCTCGGCGCGGTGGACGCGCTGGAGGCCGCCGGTATCCCCTGCTTCGGCCCGGAGGCGAAAGCCGCCATCATCGAGGGCAGCAAGGTCTTTTCCAAGGATCTGATGAAAAAGTACGGCATCCCGACAGCGGAGTATCAGGTGTTTACCGACGCCGGTGCCGCCATGGACTATGTCAAGACCTGCCCCCTGCCCGTCGTCGTCAAGGCTGACGGTCTGGCACTGGGAAAGGGCGTGCTCATCGCAGAGGATCGCGCGGCCGCCGTCGCAGCGGTCGTGACCATCATGCTCGACCGTGCCTTCGGCAACAGCGGCAGTCAGGTGGTCATTGAGGAATTTCTCACCGGACCGGAGGTCTCCGTGCTCGCCTTTACGGACGGCAAGACTGTCGTGCCCATGGTGTCCTCGATGGACCACAAGCGGGCGCATGACCATGACGAGGGGCTCAACACCGGCGGCATGGGCACCGTCGCCCCGAACCCGTATTACACGGATGACATCGCCCGTACATGCATGGACACCATCTTTCTGCCCACCATGCGCGCGATGAACGCCGAGGGGCGCACGTTCCGCGGCTGCCTGTATTTCGGCCTGATGCTGACGCCGAACGGCCCGAAGGTCATCGAATACAACTGCCGCTTCGGCGACCCCGAGACGCAGGTCGTCCTGCCGCTGCTCGAGAGCGACCTGCTGACGATCATGCAGGCCTGCCGCAACGGCACGCTCGCCGAGACGGAGGTCAAATTCTCCGATGGCGCCGCCTGCTGCGTCATCATGGCGTCCGACGGCTACCCGGAGCACTATGAAAAGGGCTTTGCCATCACGATGCCCGCCGAGACCGCCGCGCACACCTATGTGGCGGGCGCAAAGCTGACCGACGGCAAGCTGCTAACCAACGGCGGGCGCGTGCTCGGCGTGACCGCAACGGCGCAGGATCTCAGGAGCGCCGTGGAAAAAGCGTACACGATGGTGCAGAGCGTGCAGTTTGACAATGCGTTCTACCGCCATGACATCGGCCAGCGCGCCCTCAAGGCGCTGGAACAGTGAAGGGAGAGCGCAGGCATGGTTTACAGAGTATACGTTGAAAAGAAAGAGGCGCTGGCGAACGAGGCACGCGCCCTGCTGGAGGATCTGCGGGCATTTCTGGGCATCGAGTCCCTGACGGGGCTGCGCCTGTTCAACCGCTATGACCTCGAGGGCATCAGCCGGGAGCTGTTCGACTACACCGTCAAAACGGTGCTGTCCGAGCCCCAGCTCGATATCGTGACGGACACGCTGCCGCAGGGTGACGCGGTGTTTGCCGTGGAGTATCTGCCCGGTCAGTATGACCAGCGCGCCGATTCCGCTGCGCAGTGCGTGCAGATCCTGTCGCAGGGCGAGCGTCCGCTCGTGCGCACCGCGCGCGTATATGCGCTTGAGGGAAAGCTGACGGACGATGAGATCGCCGCGATCAAGCAGTACGTCATCAACCCCGTCGAAAGCCGCGAGGCATCTCTGGAGCTGCCGGAGACGCTGCGCATGGAGTATGACATCCCCACCACCGTGCGCACCGTGGAGGGCTTCACCGCGATGGACAGCGCTGCGCTCGATGCGCTGCGTGATGAGCTTGGTCTCGCCATGGATCTGGACGATCTGACGTTCCTGCAGCGCTATTTCCGCGACGATGAGCGCCGCGAGCCCACCATCACCGAGATTCGCGTGGTGGACACCTACTGGTCCGACCACTGCCGCCACACCACCTTCTCCACCCACATCGACAACGTGGAGATCGATGATCCCGCGATCCAGGCCGCCTACGAGCGGTATCTGGCCGCGCGCGTGGAGGTCTACGGCGAGGAAAAGGCAGCCAAGCGCCCCCAGACGCTCATGGACATCGCCACCATCGGCGCAAAGGCCCTGAAAAAGCGCGGCCTGCTGCCGGAGCTTGACGAGAGTGAGGAGATCAATGCCTGCTCCATCCACGTCACCGCCACGGTCGACGGCGAGGCGCAGGACTGGCTGCTGATGTTCAAAAACGAGACCCACAACCACCCCACCGAGATCGAGCCCTTCGGCGGCGCAGCCACCTGCATCGGCGGTGCCATCCGTGACCCGCTGTCCGGCCGCAGCTACGTCTATCAGGCCATGCGCGTTACCGGCGCAGGCGACCCGCTCAAGCCGGTCAGTGAGACGTTGCCCGGCAAGCTGCCCCAGCGCAAGCTGGTGACCACTGCTGCCGCAGGCTATTCCTCCTACGGCAACCAGATCGGCCTTGCTACCGGTCAGGTGGACGAGATCTATCATCCCGGCTATGTGGCAAAGCGCATGGAGATCGGTGCCGTTGTAGGCGCTACCCCCGCTTCCCACGTCCGCCGCGAGTGCCCCGCCCCCGGCGATGTCATCGTTCTGCTGGGCGGCCGCACCGGCCGTGATGGTGTGGGCGGTGCTACCGGCTCCTCCAAGGCCCACAAGCTGGACAGCCTTGAGCACTGCGGTGCCGAGGTGCAGAAGGGCAATGCTCCCATCGAGCGCAAGCTGCAGCGCCTGTTCCGCCGCGAGGATGCCTGCAGGATGATCAAGCGCTGCAACGACTTTGGTGCAGGCGGTGTGTCCGTTGCCATCGGTGAGCTGGCCGACGGCCTGTACATCGACCTGAACAAGGTCACCAAGAAGTACGAGGGTCTGGACGGCACCGAGCTGGCCATCAGCGAGAGCCAGGAGCGCATGGCTGTGGCGCTGGCCCCCGAGGACGTGGACAAGTTCATTGCTCTCGCCAACGAAGAGAACCTTGAGGCTACTCCGGTGGCAAAGGTGACGGCTGAGCCCCGCCTGAACATGGTGTGGAACGGCATGTCCATCGTGAACATCAGCCGCGAGTTCCTGAACTCCAACGGTGCCGAGAAGCACCAGAAGGTCCATGTGGAAAAGGCCACGGTCTGGCAGCCCCAGTGGGAGGGCCTGACCTTCAGCCAGAAGATGAAGAACATGGTGGGCGATTTGAACATCTGCAGCAAGAAGGGCCTGTCTGAGCGGTTCGACTCCACCATTGGTGCCGCCACCGTGCTCATGCCCTTTGGCGGTGCCTATCAGCTGACCCCGCAGAACGCCATGGTGGCAAAGCTGCCGGTGGACGGCGAGACCAGCACCT
>OGYW01001154.1_pt1 | contig 23929 bp, 19 predicted proteins | sample 1576621 | NCBI WGS metagenome assembly OGYW01 (sample SAMEA3541528, study PRJEB24748) | human gut metagenome | biome: human gut; feature: human-associated habitat; material: faeces | place: China | collected 2012 | reverse complement strand
AAAGAACTGCAAGATATTTTAGATAACCTTACACCAGACACCCGGTCGCCGTCGGCCGAAACCCGGTTTTCTCCCGCAACCGTCTTCCCCGCCGCCGTATAGTCGCCATGCAGCACGAAATCGATCCGTTGCGCCGTCAGTACCCCGACGCTTACCTGCGGTTGCCGATTCATCCGATATTCAATTTACCGACAATCCGCTGCAACGCACTGTCGTCGATACATACTTCATTAAAAATCGCACGGATATTCTCCGCCGTAATCTTCACGAAATCATCCTTGCGCGGAACGATCATCACGCCGGCCAGATCGACCGAAGCCGGACTGACCAACAGATCGGTCGCTCCTTCGCCGTAAAAGCAGGCTGGCCGGTGCTTCGTACGCGGAAAAACGCAACTCGTCCATCCGTCGCTGTCGTACCACGTCAGCACGTTCATCATCGGTTCCGCATCCGCCGGCAATACCTCCAATGCCTCGTACAATTTCCCGAAGCAGGCGGCCGCAGCCGACGCGTCGGCGGAACGGATCACGAATCCGCCGCGCAGGTAATCGCGGATCGCATACGCTGCTGCCCCGGACGCTTCGAGAACCTTTTCGGTCGCAAAACGTCCGACTTCGGCCTCCAACGGCATCGCGCCTTTGCCTACCGCCTGAAAATGAGCATGGTCTGGAGCCGAGGCTCCGCACCGCGGGCCGTTGTAAAAGACGACCTCCCGGTCGAAGCAGCGCGCCAAAGCCAGCATATCCCCATAACGATCCGCGATCGACTGCGGCACGTGTTCCGCCGCAGGAATCGTAAAATGTCGGGCGAAAATCGGATACGGATTTACCAATACCCGATAACCGTCCCCCCAGGGTAATCCCCGCTGTTCGGGCGGTTGATTTTCCGAACATAAAAAACATCTGTTGGAGGAATGACAGTATGTATGGCTGTTAGCAGTAAGAAAAGGAGAACTAACAGATAATAATAAAAAATAACAGAAAGAAAAGCTGACAAATAATATCAAACAGAATATTATGATTGGCAGAATATATTCAGAGGCAGTATATTCAGGTATTTATAATAATATAGTTTTAATGGCGTGTGAAAAATAGAAATTTTTCACACGTCTTTTTTATGTTATAAGATATAGTATATGAGTGAAAACATAAGAATATAAAATAAATTAAAAAAATTGATTGACATGTCAGCACTAACATGTTAGTATGATGACATCAAAGTAATTATGCAGCATAATATTTATGGATAATTGGTGCACGTATTAATTAATAATATGAAGTGCATTATAATAAAGTGTTTTTTTGATTTTATTTATTATATTTTAATTTAAGGAGGATTTAGCATTATGGATATGACATTAAGATGGTATGGACCAGGTTATGACAGTGTAACACTTAAACAGATAAGACAGATACCTGGAGTTAAGAATGTTATTACAACACTATTTGGAAAGCAGGCGGGAGAGTTATGGCTGCCTGAGGAGATAGCTGAACTTAAGAAGGTAGTATGTGATGCGGGTCTTGGAATAGCTGGTATTGAGTCTGTTAATGTATCAGATGATATTAAGATAGGTACAGCTAAGAGAGATGAACATATTGATAATTATATTAAGACATTACAGGCTCTTGGCGAAGCTGACATCCATATGGTATGTTACAATTTTATGCCAGTGTTTGACTGGACACGTTCTGAGCTTGCAAGAGTAAGGGAAGATGGTTCAACAGTTCTTGCTTATAATCAGGATACAGTAGATATGATTGATCCTGAACATATGAAAGAATCGGTTGAGAAGATGTCTAATGGTTTTGTTATGCCGGGATGGGAGCCGGAAAGACTTGACAGATTAAAAGAACTTTTTGAAATGTATAGTGATGTGGATGCAGAAAAGCTGTTTAATAATCTTGTATATTTCCTTGAAGCAATCGGACCTGTATGTGAAAAATATGATATAAAGATGGGTATTCATCCAGATGACCCAGCATGGCCAATATTCGGACTGCCTAGAATTATGACAGGTAAGGACTCGGTTACACGACTTCTTGATGCTGTTGATAAGCCTTATAATGGAATTACGTTGTGTACAGGCTCATTTGGTTCTAACCAGAATAATGATTTATGTGAGATTATTAAGGCCTGCAGGGGCAGAATTCCATTTGCACATGTAAGAAATCTTAAGTACAACTCTCCAAGAGATTTTGAAGAGGCAGCACATTTATCATCTGATGGATCTATGGATATGTATAAGATTATGAAGACTTTATATGATACAGGCTTTGACGGAGTCATAAGACCAGACCATGGAAGAATGATATGGGATGAGGTTGCTATGCCAGGATATGGTCTTTATGACAGAGCATTAGGTGCCACATATCTTAATGGTCTGTGGGAGGCTATAGATAAGTCAGCTCAATAAATTTTGTATGGGAATAGGGTTTTATATATGAATATGTATATAGGAATGGAGGATTAGTATGAAACTTTCAATACAAGGTATTAAAGATAAAGAAGCATGGGAGAAGGCTGGAATAAAGCTTCCATCATATGATGTTGAAAAAGTTGCAACAGCTACAAAGGAAGCACCTGTATGGGTTCATTTCGGAATAGGCAACATTTTCAGAATATTTATAGGTGGAATAGCAGACTCATTATTAGAGCAGGGATTGTCAGATAAAGGAATTACATGTGTTGAAACATTTGATTATGATGTAGTTGATAAGATATACAAGCCATTTGATAATCTTGTTATGGCTGTTACATTAAAGGAAGATGGAAGCACTGATAAGAAAGTATTAGGTTCACTTACAGAGGCTGTTAAGGCACAGTCATCAGTAGAGGCAGAGTGGTCAAGATTGAAGAAAATATTTGCAAGTCCACAGCTTCAGATGGTTTCATTTACAATAACAGAAAAAGGATATGCACTTCGCGATGCAAAAGGAGAGTATTTTCCATTTATCAGAAGTGATATAGATAATGGTCCTGATAAGGCATCATCAGCTATGGCAGTTGTGTCAGCACTTTTATATGAAAGATTTAATACATGTAAGGCACCTTTAGCAGTTGTGTCTATGGATAACTGCTCACATAATGGTGAAAAGTTAAGAAATTCAATAACAGATATGGTAGGCGAATGGCAGAAAAAAGGTTTTGTTAGCGAAGATTTTGTACAATATGTCAATGATGAAAATACAATATCTTTCCCATGGTCTATGATAGATAAGATTACTCCAAGACCAGCAGATACTGTGGCTGAGTCGTTAAAAGAAGCCGGGGTTGAAGATATGGACCCTGTTATTACATCAAAGAGAACTTATATAGCTCCATTTGTTAATGCAGAAGGACCACAGTATCTTGTTATAGAGGATAGATTTCCGAATGGAAGACCACAGCTTGAAAAGGCAGGAGTATATATGACGGACAGGGATACAGTTAACAAGGTGGAGAGAATGAAGGTTACAACCTGTCTTAATCCATTGCATACAGCACTTGCAGTATATGGCTGCGTATTAGGCTATGACCTTATAGCTGATGAGATGAAGGATAAGGAACTTTCAGAGCTTGTAAAAAGGATAGGGCTTGTTGAGGGTATGCCTGTTGTTACTAATCCTGGTATTATAGACCCAGAGAAGTTTGCAGATGAAGTTATAAATGTGCGTATACCTAATCCATTTATGCCTGATACACCACAAAGAATTGCAACAGATACATCTCAGAAGGTTGGCATAAGATATGGTGAAACTATAAAGTCATATGTTGCAAAGGATGGAAGTGCCAGAGCACTAACTGCCATTCCGCTTGCGATTGCAGGCTGGTGCAGGTATCTTCTTGGCATTGATGATAATGGTGAAGCTTTTGAATTATCCCCAGACCCTATGGCTGATGAATTGAAATGTCAGCTGGATGGTATCGTATGGGGTGAGTCATCATCTTACACGGGTCAGCTTAAGAACTTATTGTCAAATGCTAACATATTTGGTATAAATTTATATGAAGCAGGAATTGGTGATAAGATTGAAGAAATGTTTGTCGAAGAAATATCAGGAAAAGGTGCTGTAAGAGAAACGCTTAAGAAATACCTTTAATGTGATGCAGATGTCATAATATATGTTTGACATGCTTATCTTATATTATATATAATATAAACATATTGTGCCGTTCAGAGCTGTAGAGATTATGCAGGATATTGGTTCTGGACGGCTTTTGCTGTTTATTTTATTAATTGTTTTATATTTTTATATTAATGGCAGGTTGCTTTTATATATAGAAAGGCTGTAATTTTATGGAAAAATCATTAAATGAAGAAACATATGAAAAATTAAAATACGATATAATGAATTTTGAGGTTTTGCCAGGAGATTCTATTAGTGCCCAGAAAATTGCATTAAGATATAATGTATCAAGGACACCTGCAAGAGAGGCAATAGTTAATCTTGAGAAAGAGGGGCTTTTAAAGGTTATACCCCAGTCTGGAACGTATGTAGCCTGTATTAATTGTAAGCGTTCAGAGCAGGAATGGTTTGTCAGAAAGAGTCTTGAGATTGGGATGGTCGATGCAATTTTTGAAAATGCAAGTGCGGATATGCTTGATAAGATGGCAGAGCTTAATAATCGCCTTATTAATTATGACGAAGAAACAGAAAGTATTCCAAGAATAGAGATAGATAACGAATTTCATCAATTAATATATGAATGTTCTGGCGAACAGCTTGCGAAGAATATAATAAAGACACAGATGAGTCATTATAACAGAATAAGATATCTTGCAGAGCTGAATAAAAGCATAAGCGTAAAGACTAATGATGAGCATAATATGCTTATAGAAGCAATAAAAAATAAAGATAAGAGAATGTATCTTCGCATTATAAAAGCACATATAAGCAGAATATTTAATGAACTTGATAAGCTTAAGGGAATATATCCGGAATATTTTGAAAAAAATTGAAGTGGATGAAAGAAATTCCCCTTATATCCACATATTTTTGTATCAATATGTTAAAAAAGATAAAAAGACTGACGTAGTATATTATCATTACGTCAGCCTTTTTTGATTTATAGCTTATTTGTGCTGTATCATTTCGCGGTATTGCGTAGGAGTCATATTTTTAAGCTTTTTAAAAAGCTTGGTAAAGTAGTTCACATCATTGATGCCACATTGTGCGGCAATATCCTGAATAGCTGACTGTGTTGTGTTGAGCAGATATATTGCATGCTCGATTCTTTTATTGTTGACGAAGTTCGTCAGAGTTACTCCGGTTTCTTTTTTAAAGAGCGTTGATAAATAACTGCTGTTTAACATAAACTCTTCTGATAAAGCGTTAAGGCTTAAATCAGCTGTGAGATTGAAGGATATATAGTTGATTATATTCTGTACAGGCTTGCTATATGTCCGTAATGAGTATGACTGGACAAGAAGACAGTATTTTCTTGTTATTTCATTTTCTAATACTTCAAGCTGTGCGATTGATGTGCAGTCTTCAATTTTAATTGCAAATTTGCGCGATATTTCATCCAGATGCACCGGATGTATATATGCAGTCTGTGCAGCTTTACGGCAGATTGTATTTAGTATAATCATAAAGTTCTTTCTGTCACGTATAGAGTCAGATAAGCGTGGCTTTATATCAGCAGTGTTAAGATGTTCCATGCTTTCAATTGACTTGTAATCTCCATGGGCTATACATTCCATAAGAAATGCTTCATTTTTATAGCGGGTTTCCAGAGCTTCTATAGATTTTTTTGTGGGCTCAGGTGCCTTTTCTTTATACATATATGGGGTTGAATTCTTATTAAGTACATGTTTTTTTTCAATAGTATAATTATTACCCCAGAGCTTGCTGCAAAGACAGATTATAATAGCTGAAATACAGCGTTCATCAGCAAATACTGGCAGAGCAGAGTAGTACAGCTGCATAAACTCATTATACTGCGGAGGAACTGAATTGTAAGAACATAAGTCAAGTATTCTCTGGTTAGTGAATCGTTCAAATGAAAATGGACCTGCTATGAATATTTTTGTGCTATCTGGAAGCTTAATATGTATATATTCACATGAAAAACTGTCATGTATAAATAATGCAGTGTTATCCCTGTTATAAGAGCTGATGAACTGGCTGAAGCTTTCTTCATTATTCATATAAGCATTCTGGGTGAAAATGTTATTTCTAAGTCCACCATCAATTTGATTATCCCATATGTAAGGAGCGTCAATAATATAGGATGGAATTTTTATTTGCGATAAAAGTTCGATTGTATAATCTAAATATATTTTGTATTCCATATATATCCCCCATAGCTATATTTTTACATTGTATTTACATATTATAGCATAAGTTGTATAAAATATTATCTATTAATTATTATTTTTAAAATAATTTTTTAAATTATGATATGTGCATGAAACAAAAAATTATATCTGTAACAATTATAAACTTTAAAACTAGCATGTCCCAAATGTAATCACTAACATGTTAATATGAGCACAACTGACATGTTAGTATAATTTAATTATACAATAGTATAATTTTTAGTATGAAAATTGTACAGGTAAAAATTATACTATAAAGACTAAATTTAGTAATAACTGATAATAATTAAAAAGGGTATTATAAAACCATAGAAAACAACAGCACAACGAAGTGCAGAACAATATTTAAGGACGTCTTTAAAGAAAATATTTAACAATTAATGATGAATACAAAATATATTTAGCATAAGAATGGAGGATATACAATGAAAGAAACTAATGGAAAGGTAAAGCCTTTCGGTATAAAAGATAAGCTGGGCTATATGTTTGGCGATTTTGGTAATGATTTTACATTTTTGTTATCTGCAATGTTTTTACTTAAGTTCTATACAGATGTTATGGGAGTTTCAGCAGCACTTGTAGGACTTATGATGATGGCAGCAAGATTCGTCGATGCCATAACAGATGTAACAATGGGACAGATAGTAGACAGAAGCAGACCTGGTAAGAAAGGTAAGTTCGCTCCTTGGATAAGACGTATGTGTGGTCCGGTTGCTGTAGCTTCATTTCTGATGTATGCAACATATTTTAAGGGAATGCCAATGGGATTTAAGATATTCTGGATGTTCTTCACATATCTCCTCTGGGGAAGCGTATGTTACACAGGAGTTAATATTCCTTATGGTTCAATGGCATCTGCAATTTCAGATAACCCAACAGACAGAACATCACTTTCTAACTGGAGAACAATTGGTGCAACACTTGCACAGACAGCTATAGGTGTTATATTACCACTTGTAGTATATTATACAGATGCAGCCGGTAATTCAGTATTATCTGGTGAAAAGATGATGATTGGAGCATTAATCTGTTCAATAGGCGCAGTTATATGTTATATGCTCTGCTATCATATGACAACAGAAAGAGTTAAGGTAGAACAGAATACACAGAAGTTCTCATTTAAGGAACTTATTAAGCAGCTTGTTCATAATAAGTCATTAATAGGAATTATAGTATGTGCATTAGTATTCTTACTTGCACAGTTATCATTAAGTAACATGAATGCTTATGTATATCCTAATTACTTTGGTAATATAAAGGCTATGTCTATAGCAAGTCTTGCAGGAACAGTTGTTATACTTGCACTTTCAACATTTATAGTAAAGCTTGCTTCAAAGATAGGTAAAAAAGAATTATCAATGATAGGATGCTTTATAAGTGCAGCTTCCTTCATACTATTATTCATAATTCATACACACAATGTATTGGTATGGGTAGGATTAATAATCGTAGCTACAATAGGAACTTCAATGTTTAATATGGTTATATGGGCTATGATTACAGATGTAATTGATGAGTCAGAGGTTCAGACAGGAGTCCGTCAGGATGGAACAATTTATTCAGTATATTCATTTGCAAGAAAGCTTGGACAGGCTTGTTCATCAGGTTTATCAGGAGTGCTTCTTTCAATAATAGGATATACTTCAGTAACAGCCTTTGATCCAAAGGTAGTAGATGGAATATATAATATTACCTGCCTTGTACCAGCAGGAGGAATGATATTACTTTTACTTGCTTTATGGTTCTTATATCCTCTTAATAAGAAGAGAGTTGAAGAGAATGCAGAGAAGCTTAGAATTAAGAGAAATGAAAATGCATAGTGCAAAACAATATGTAGGTATAAAGTCGGGGCGTCTGACCCCGGCATCATCTGAAAAATAAAATTATTATACAAATTATTATACAAAATTTTAAAATTACAGGAGGAATCAATTATGTTATATCCAATTTTAACAGAATCAAGATTATTAAGTGACTTAAGTGGAGTATGGGATTTTAAGTTAGACAATGGCAATGGCTTTGATGAGAAATGGTATGAAGCACCATTAAAGGATGCAGATACTATGCCAGTTCCAGCTTCATACAACGATTTAAAGGAAGGAGCTGATTTCAGGGATCATTACGGATGGGTATTCTATCAGAGAAACATTTCAGTTCCATCATATGTAAAGAGCCAGAGAATTGTATTAAGATGTGCAGCAGTAACACATTATGCAAAGATTTATCTTAATGGTAATTTAATATGTGAGCATAAGGGCGGCTTCCTTCCATTTGAGGTTGAGTTAAATGATGTGTTAGAGGATGGTGATAATCTTCTTACAATCGCAGTTAATAATGTTATTGATTATACAACTCTTCCGGTTGGTGGTAAGGCTAATATGATGAGCGGTCTTATGGGTGGAATAGGTGCAGGAGCATCTGAAAAGCCTCAGAACAATCCTAACTTTGACTTCTTTAACTACTGCGGCATCACAAGACCAGTTAAGATATATACAACACCTAAGACTTATATCAATGATATAACGGTAACATCAGATATTGACTTTGGAAAGGAAACACCATCAGCAGTACTTAACTATGCTGTTGATATTGAGGGTGTGGATAAGGATAGCACGGCTTGTAAGGTTGAGGTGTTTGATGCTGAGGGTAACAAGGTTGCAGAGGCAGCAGGAACACAGGGAAAGCTTGAGCTTGAGAATGTAAAGCTATGGCAGCCATTAAATTCTTATCTTTACCAGATAAAGGTTACAGCAGGAGAAGATGTATATACTCTTCCATATGGTGTAAGAAGCGTAAGAGTAGATGGAGTTAAGTTCCTTGTAAATGAAAAGCCATTTTACTTTAAGGGCTATGGAAAGCATGAGGATACATTCCCTAATGGACGAGGAATTAATCTTCCTATGAACACAAAGGATATATCTATTATGAAGTGGCAGCATGCTAACAGCTTCAGAACAAGCCATTATCCATACAGTGAAGAGATGATGAGATTATGTGACGAGGAAGGTATCGTTGTTATTGATGAAACAACAGCAGTAGGTGTTAATCTTCAGTTTGGTGGCGGTGCTAACTTTGGTGGAGAAAGAATCGGTACATTTGATAAAGAACATGGTGTTCAGACACAGGAGCATCATAAGGATGTTATAAAAGACCTTATTTCAAGAGACAAGAACCATGCCTGTGTTGTTATGTGGAGTATTGCCAACGAGCCAGACTCAGCAGCAGAGGGAGCATATGATTACTTTAAACCATTGTTTGACCTTGCAAGGGAAATCGATCCACAGAAACGTCCTTGTACATTAGTAAGTGTTCAGGGAACAACTGCTGATACTGATTGTTCTTCTAAATTAAGCGATGTTATATGCCTTAACCGTTATTATGGCTGGTATTTTGGTGGACCAGACCTTGAAATCTCTGAAAAAGGACTTCGCAAGGAACTTTCAGATTGGGGCAAGCTTGGAAAGCCAGTAATGTTTACAGAATATGGTGCAGATACTGTCAGCGGACTTCACGATACAACATCTGTTATGTATACAGAGGAATATCAGGTTGAGTATTATGAGATGAACAATAAGGTATTTGATGAATTCGAATTCGTAGTTGGTGAGCAGGCATGGAACTTTGCAGATTTTGCTACAAGCCAGAGCTTACTCAGAGTACAGGGTAACAAGAAGGGCTTATTCACAAGGGATAGAAAGCCTAAGATGGTAGCTCATTACTTCCGTAACAGATGGAGCAATATTCCAGAATTTGGATATAAGAAGTAATATACAAATAAACAATCAGGTAAATATAATAAGTGATTCACATTAAAACTTTCTCAATTTTATAGTAACAATAAAAAGGGGTGTCGCATTAAGAAATTAGTGCGGCGCCTCTTTCTATACATCAAAAACAATTATATGAAATGTAGTTAATGAAAGAGACTGATATTGACAAAGATAGTGAAAAACTATTAGACTATAACTATATTAAATAGTAGTTTGGAAATGGAGATTAAGATGGCAGAAGTCAGAGTTATTAAATTAAATGAAAGTGTGTATTCTAAGAATGATGATCAGGCGGATATGACACGCCGTATGTTAAATGATAAGAAGGTGTTTTTCGTTAATATTATGTCATCACCGGGAAGTGGTAAGACTACTATGCTGTCAAGACTTATCAATATGCTTAAAGATGATTACCGCATAGGTGAGATGGACGTTGATATTGAGTCTGATATAGATGCAAGAAGAGTAGCAGAGTCAACTGGTGTAAAGACAATGCAGATACATAACGGAGGTTTGTGTCATATAGATGCCAAGATGACGGCAGATGCAATAAGCGAGTATGGTGTAGATGACCTTGATATACTATTTCTTGAAAATATAGGTAATCTTGTGTGCCCTGCTGAGTTCGATACAGGGGCACACCGTAATGTTATGATACTGTCAGTTCCTGAGGGTGATGATAAGCCGCTTAAGTATCCGCTTATGTTCTCAGTATGTAATGTTGTACTTGTTAATAAGATAGATACTCTGAAAGCATTTGATTTTGATATGCAGAAGTTTACTAATCATGTTAAAGAACTTAATCCAAATGCTATAATTATGCCAATAAGTGCAAAGACAGGTGAAGGTATGGAACAGTTTGTAACATGGCTTGCAGATGAACGTAAAAAGTTAACTGAGAAAATTTGATGGGGCTGATTATATCGAAAAACTGCCAACAGTTACAGCATTATGCAGCGCTGTAAAAAATGGACACGCAATTATATTTTATTTAGATATCGATAGTGACAGCGTTCAGGTGATTAAGTCATTTGATGAATATGTTAATATTTCAGAAGTGTATTTTGAATGTTTTGCAATTGTTCAAGATGTAGATGGATATTACGGAGTAATAAGAGATAAGAAACAAGATGGATTGAGGAAGAATAATATGATTAATAATTTAGGTGAGGGCAGTATACCTAAGCTTATGGCAAAGCTTGCAATTCCAGCGGTTGTAGCTCAGGTAGTGAATTTGCTCTATAATATAGTTGACAGGATATATATAGGACATATACCACAGATAGGTGCAGATGCACTTACAGGTGTTGGCTTATTTACGCCGGTTCTTATGCTTCTTAATGCATTTGCAATGCTTGCCGGTTCGGGTGGAGCACCAAGGGCTGCTATTTATATGGGTAAGAAAGATAATGCTACGGCAGAGAAAATTGTCGGGAACTGTTTTACATTTTTAGTGATATGTGCAGTCGTGCTTACAGCAGGATTTTATGGGACATTGCCAGTGCTTCTTAAATGGTTCGGTGCAAGCAGTGTTACAATGCCATATGCTCTTTCATATGCAAGGATATATGTGCTTGGGAGTATATTTGTTCTTATTGTATTAGGAATGAATTTGTTTATTACAACACAGGGTTTTGCGAAGATTAGTATGATGACGACAGTTATCGGGGCAGTTATTAATATTATATTAGACCCAATATTTATATTTGTATTCAATATGGGCGTTCAAGGTGCAGCTCTTGCAACAGTGCTTAGTCAGGCAGTTGGTGCAGTATGGATATTGCATTTTCTTACAGGAGATAAGACCATTTTAAGACTTAGAAAATGTAATCTGAAGCTTAAAAGCACTATAATAATGCCCTGCCTTGCACTTGGAATATCAAGCTTTGTAATGCTTTCAACAGAGAGCATATTATCTGTAAGCTTTACATCAAGTCTGTCACGTTATGGCGGTGATCTGGCGGTTGGTGCTATGACAATTATAACAAGCACTAACCAGCTTGTTCTTATGCCATTGCAGGGAATATGTCAGGGTGGACAGCCTATTATGAGTTATAATTACGGTGCCAAGAACTATGACAGGGTTAAGAGGGCATTTTTTACACAGTTTAAGGTATGTATTATATTTACAATTGCAAGCTGGGCAGTTATGATGCTTGTGCCTCAGGTATTTGCCGGAATGTTTACAAGTAATGCAGACTTAAGGCAATATACAGTGTGGACGTTAAGAGTGTATATGGCAGGAATATTTGCACTGGGATTTCAGATATGCTGTCAGCAGAGCTTTATGGCGCTTGGACAGGCAAAGGTCAGCCTTATTATGGCCTGCCTTAGAAAGCTGATACTGCTTATACCACTTATATTTATACTTCCGTTATTTATAAGCAATAAGGTGTTTGCGGTATTTCTTGCTGAACCTGTAAGTGACATTATAGCAGCAGTGGTTACCACAAGTGTATTTATGGTTAAATTTAAGAAACTGCTGGTAGAGGATAATAGCTGACAGTATAAATAGAAAATATTATAAATATATCAGGAGATAACAGCTAATGAAGTCACAGTATGAGCATATTATTCATCCATTTCCTCCGCTTTATGACAATAACTCTAAGATACTTATTCTTGGAAGTCTGCCATCAGTTAAATCGAGAGAGCAGATGTTTTTCTATGGACATCCGGGCAACAGGTTCTGGAAGGTTATAACGGCAGTCATTAATAATAGTGGAATGAATGATAAGAATATTGAAGTCCCAGTTACAATAGAGGAGAAGAAGATGATGCTTCATAATAATCATATAGCTTTATGGGATACTATATATAGCTGCGATATAATTGGTTCAAGTGACAGCAGTATTAAAAATGTCGTACCAACGGATTTAGGACAGATTATAAGCAATTCCCGGATTGAGCGTGTATACTGTAATGGTGCAGCTTCAGGTAATTATTACAAAAAGTACCAGCAGAAAGTACTTGGTATTGAAGCAGAGGTTCTTCCGTCCACAAGCCCTGCAAATGCTGCGTATTCATTGGACAGGATCATTGGAATATGGAGTGGAACAATAAATATATAAGTAATATGGAAAGTAAGGACAGATATTTGGATAATAATAATCATAAATATAAAAAAGATATAATATTAATTGCAGCATTTGTTATCATAGCAGTTATTGCATTTGTTGTGATTAATCATTTTGTTAAGAAAGATGGTGCATTTGTGCAGATAAAGGTTGACGGACAGGTGGTAAATACAATACCTGTCAATCAGAATGAAACACTGACTATAGAAGGATATCAGGGTGGAAGCAATATTGTCACAATAGAAAATGGTGGTGTGACAATGACAGATGCTGATTGCCCTGACAAGTTATGTGTTAAGACAGGAAGGATAAGCAAGACAGGTGAAACAATAGTCTGTCTTCCGCACCGTGTGGTTGTAGAGATTATAGGAGCGGCGGCTGATGATAGCGGGGTCGATTCAATAGTAAGATAGTAATATAAGTAAGGCAGTTAGAAAAAAGTGCAATAGTGTGTTCGTAAATGCAGAATAGGATGAAAAGAAAATTATTATATAATAGTTGAAGGAGTAAATACATTAAAGAATATGACAAAAGAACATAAAAAGAACAACAGCACATATAACATTGCTATGTGCGGGGTGCTTACGGCACTGGCTATGATATTCAGCTATATTGAGAGTATTATACCAGTTCCAATACCAGTTCCAGGAATTAAGCTTGGAGTTGCCAATATAGCAGTTATCACAATTCTTTATACATTGGGAATTAAGGAAGCGGTTATAATTAATATTTTAAGAATATCACTGACTGCAATGCTTTTTGGTAATCTTAACAGCTTTTTGTTTAGTATTGCGGGAGCAGTGCTTAGTATGGTAACGATGATTGTTCTAAAAAAAATAGACAGTTTTTCGTATATCGGTGTGAGTGTAAGTGGAGCAATTATGCATAATGTCGGACAGATAATCGCGGCAATATTTATAATGGGAAGCAGTGCTATAATATATTATCTGCCAGTGCTTATAATAGCTGGTGTAATAACAGGTATTATTATAGGAATTGTGTCAGGAATAGTAGTTAAATATGTAAAAAAAGGGGGCATCGCACTAATTTCTTAGTGCGACAGCCCCTTTGTGGTAATAGGGTAATTAATAATTTATATTTCACATGCTACATCATATGCTGATTTAATAGCATGCTCAATATTACTTGGACGTTCTCCAGCACAATCACCAATATAGTGAAGTGGAAGAGGACAATCAGAAAGCTCTGGAAGGTTCTTTCTTGCACCAACAGCCATTACAACAAAGTCTGAAGCAATTTCTACTGTTGATGTATTGTCGTCTATTGTTTTTTCAACAACTACAGAATCATCTTTGATTTCTGATAATTTTGCAGATGTTACTATTTGAACATTATAATGCTCTAATTCCCTCATTAGAGTAGGTAAAATAGTGTTACTTTCTTCTTTTGCAATCTGATCCATCATTTCAATAATTGTAACCTTACATCCGCGTGAAGCCAGATATTCAGCGGTTTCAACACCTACAAGACCACCACCGATTACAGAAACATTACCGAATACGATTTCTTTCTTGGCAAGTACATCCCATGCACTTGCTACAGTTGGAAGATCTTTGCCAGGAACAGGGATTATTGCATTGTTTGCTCCTGTTGCCACAATTACTTCATCGAATGAATTATAATCCTGGGATGTGAATTCCTGACCAAGCCTGAATGTTACATCCAATTCAGGAAGTACATTTGTATAATAATTAATGCTTCTCATCATTTCTTCTTTTCTTGGAGGTACACTAGCAATAAGTAACTGACCACCAATCTGAAGTGATTTCTCAAATATAGTTACATGATGTCCTCTTAATGCGGAAACACGTGCAGCTTCAAGTCCAGCAATACCAGCACCAATAATTGCTATATTCTTTGTTGATGCTGCAGGAGTAATCTGACGAGATCCTTCGTAACCATTTTCAGCATTAAGTACACAACTTAAGAAAGCACGATTCTGAATATTATCTGTACATCCTTTATTACACATCATACATGTTCTGACATTACAGCAATGTCCATCTGCACATTTGTTTGCAAAGTCAGGGTCTGTGAGAAGAGAACGACCTAATCCAATGATATCAGCAGAACCATTTGCAATAACTGCTTCAGCAGCTTCTGGTGTAACGATACGGCCTACTACAGATACAGGAATAGATACAAACTCTTTGATTTTTTTAGAATAAGAAACCATAAATCCGTATGGCTGTGTTCCCATGGCAGGGATTGTATCACCCATATTTCCAGTATGGTTAGCCTGTGCAACATGTAATGTGTCAACACCGCAAGCTTCTAATTCTTTAGCAAAAATGCAAGCTTCATCAAGTGGAAGACCACCTTTTCCTCTAAAACTATTTTCTCCAAGAGGAGTAACTATAGGAAGCTTGTAGTCGATAACCATGTCAGGTACGATTGTTTTTAATCTTTTTACAAGTGTTAATGCAAAACGTGTACGATTAGCCAGGTCACCGCCATATTCATCAGTTCTATGATTTAAAATAGGAGAGCAGAGAGAACCAACAAGACGGTCTCCATGTACTTCAATACAATCAACACCAGCTTCGTGTGCTAAGATAGCACAGTTTTCCATATGCTTTATTATTTCATCAAGTTCTTCTGCAGTAACTTCATTTACAAAGTGCTGCATATCATGGTGAAGTTTAGCTCTTGCTTCCTGCATTTTGCCCTGATGAAACAAATCGTTTAAAGCTTTAACATTGTAGTCAGGATGGAATAACTGAATTCCAAGTTTTGCGCCATTTTCATGACATGCGTCAGCAAGTCTTTTGAAGCTTTGAACCTGCTCAGGTGAATAAAGCTTTGGTGTAGGAGAGAATGTTGGAAGTGGTGCAACATCTCCAATTACTATATATCCGACACCGCCTTTTGCGAGACGCTCGTAAAAACGAAAACTTTGTTCTCCAATTGAACCATCTTTTTCCTCATATCCTGTTGTAAGTGGTGGGAACATAATACGGTTTTTAAACTCAATATTTCCAACTTTTATAGGCTCTAATAATTTCATTGTTCATACTTCCTTTCAAATTGAATATACTATTTAAGTGGTGTTAAAAACTCTAACATTAATTTGTCTAATTCTGCTCTTGCAAAAGCACTGGCAAAATTGTGATTAGCGCCTTCAATTGTTTTATAATTGCATTTTCCATTGTAAAGTGACTCATATCTATGGCATGTTGCATCATCTACCAAATCATCTGCAGTTCCTCTTATAAGGAGGACTGGTCCGTTGTATCCTTCTGCTGACGAGAATGGCTCATAATTAAATAAATCATAATTAAAAGATGTTGGGAAAGTGAGTCCTTCAATATCGGCCTTGGTGATCCCCTTAGCTTCCATGGCTTCAGCACGATCCTTACATCCAAACCACATTCCAGCACCTGGACACATAAGCATGAGAGCATAAGGATTAACAATAGGAGCGGCAGTAGCAGCTGCGTATCCTCCCATACTCTGACCAGATAAGATAATCTTATCTGGATTGGCAAAATCTTGTGTTTTAGTCCAGTTTATAATATCCTCGATATCGTGTAGGATACCTGTAAAGGTCATGTCCTCGAATTCACCATCACTTTCACCATTTCCGTATAAATCAAAACGGACACTGGCAAATCCATGTTCAGCTAATAATCTGGCTGTGTGCGTATAAATACTTTTGTAACCGCTTTTATTCCCTGTAAAGCCATGTACATTTACAATAGCAGGAAATCTTGTGCCATCTTCTGGAATGTTAACTATTCCGCGTAAGATGTGTCCATCACGGTTTGTGATTTCTACTTGTTTTGTCATTTTAAAATACCTCAATTTCTAATTTTATTCTGCAGTAGTAGCATTTCGCTTGTCAGCTAAATCCTGTAACATTTCAGCTGTTTTCTCTTTTGTAAGAGGGTAGATAAATTTTAATACCAGAACAGCTAATAAATATCCTACAACATATAAACCTGTATATGTTTTCCAAAGATGTCCTGAGAATGCTTCATTCTGGACAGCTTCATTAACCTGGAATCCAGCAATTGCAAGTGCAAAACTACTCATACTTCCTGATACAGCATTAGCAAGTTTACGGAAGAATGTATATGCCGAATATACAATTCCTTCATTACGTTTTCCTGTCTGAAGTTCTTGATAATCAATTGCATCATTTACAAGTGCCCAAACTAATACTTGGAAACCACTTACTCCAAGATAGCAGATTCCGTTGATGATAATAAAGAGCAAAGGATTTTCAAGTGGGAAGAAGAATAAAATAGCATAAACAACAACTGAGAAAGTTGCACTGTACATAATCCATTCTTTCTTTCCAAATTTCTTAGCAACAAATTTTGTGCCTACGAATGCAATAAGTGACCAGAGTACACTTAACATACCTGAAACTGCCATGATGGCAACATTTCCAAAATAATCGCGGAATAAATAAGTATTTAATCCGTTAACCATACCTGCTCCAACAATACCGATAAAGCTTGATAACATAACTCCGAGTAATGCTTTGTTTTTAGTAATATCTTTAATTACCTGGAAGTAGTTAAACTTTTCTTTTTTCTCAACAACTGGCTCTGTAATAATACGCTCTTTACACCAATGAGATGTAAACATAAGACAGATTAATCCAATAACTGCACAGATTGCTGACATAATAAGGAAATGGCTAGGTACTGGCTGGTTATCTTTATATAAGAATAATGGTCCAGCAATAACGATAACTGTCATAAAAATTGTACCGCCAAGACTTCTGAAACGAGAAAGGTCAGTACGTTGGTTAACATCATCAGTCATTACACTTGAAAGACTACCAAATGGAACGTTGACACATGTGTACATAATTTCGTAAACAATATATGTAATGAACATATAAGCAATACGTGCACCATAAGCGAAATTGCTTACGTTAACAAATCCTAATATACAGAGTACTGCAGTTGGAAAAGCAAAGAATTTAATCCAAGGAATAAATTTTCCTTTTCCTTTGTTTTTGTGGCTATCAACAAGTGCACCAATTAAAGGGTCATTTATAGCATCCCAAAACTTTGTAACAAGCATAAGGATTCCTACGTGTACTGGATTAACTTTTAATACCAGTGTATAAAAAATAGCAAGATACATGGCACGGAACTGCTCAGTACAGCAACATCCCAAATCGCCAAGAGTGTAACCAATTTTGTCCTTCATGGAAAAAGGTCTTGTTTCTTTCATGATAATTTACCTCCAAACATTTATATTGTTTTAGTAGCTACAATCTTATTATATTGGGGTTATGCTGATATCCATATACAAATATTGCTTGCAAACTACGAAAAATTGATATATTGTATATTTTGACGAAATGAACAAAAAATATAATAGGAAAGTGTACAAAATAGACATATGAAAAAGCAAGGCTACAAAATGGAATATTTGAAAATATTGGATAGTGCCCAGCGAAGCTTTGGGCAAAAGGAGAGCTATACAATTGTATTTATAGCTGGTGGGATAGGGTATATGCACCAGGAGGATGATAATATTGTATGTACTATGGAGGATTTGATATTTATTAAGCCAGGTAATAAAGTAAAGCTTGAATATCGTAAAAATAAGTATCCTCTTGAAGTTTATGTTCTTTATATAGGTGGAGAACTTTTAAGGAAATTGTCAGATGAAGAAACAAGACTTGATGAAGCGTTTGATTTTGTTCCGTATCAAGTTAAGATTGTTCATTCTGAGACTGAATCGGCTATGCTTATAAAGAATATATCAAAAAAGCTCTATTCGATGAATAATGAGCCGCCTAAATTTGCCCACTCATTATACGAGAAAAGCCTATTAACTATGATTCTTGTACTTGCACTTCGCTCATCTGTTCAGGATGATGTACAGATCAAGACGAAGAAGAAAAAACACGTTGTAATGGATGATATTTTTATTTATATCAGAGAACATTTGACAGAAGATATCTCGTTGGAGCGCTTGGAAAATGAATTTTATATAAGCCGTTATCATATAGTAAGAGAGTTTAAAAAATTGACAGGTGAGACACCTCATTCATACATTGTAAAGAGCAAACTTGATTTATGCCGCCATTATATAGAGCAGGGGAAAAGTATTCATGAGGTATATGAGCTTGGTGGATTTGGAGGGTATAATCATTTTTTTAGAGCATTTAAGAAAGAATATGGTGTTACTCCAATGCAATATTACAAAGATTTAAAGATTGACAGGAATGAAAAGTAATGATTGTGTTTGTAGAATAAAGCAAATAAGGGGCATCGCACTAATTTCTTAGTGCGACAGCCCCTTTTTTTTATATCATTATTTAGTTTAAATTCTTAATAGAATTACTGCTTATACTGTGTCATTGATAAATCATCAATAGTCTTAACAACAGTATGAGGAATTGGCTTCCATTCAACCTTCTTAAATAACGCTACAATTGAGATTGGAATATATGTAGCTATAAAGAGAGGAAAAGAGAAAAGATACATAATCTTCTTTCTTGCAGGTGCAAGAATCTTCTTCCACTCAGTTATTAAAGTTATAAGTCCTATTACTAAAAGCATCATATAGAAATTAAAGAAACCAAGTAAAATAGCCTGAACAGTTGGACCAGCAATCTGCTTGAATAATGTAGGATTAAGACCACCACATAATAATATTATTACATTAAGAAGTATTGTTCCAAGTGTAAATAAAGTAGCAGGTGCAAGTGTCATTATCATATCATAGCAGGATACGAACATTCTCTTTTCCTTGAACATTGTCCTGAATAAGTCTCTGCCATACTTAAATAATACCTGATAGAAGCCTTTTGTCCAACGCATACGCTGATTCCAAGACTGTTTAAATGTTGTTGGTTGTTCATCATAGAACATAGCATCTTCGCAATAACCAACCTTTTCGCCATCAAGAATATTAGTTACAGTAAATTCAATATCCTCTGTTAAAAGATTGCATTTCCAGCCGTGGTTCTTCTTGATAATAGAGCTGTCTACAAGATAGCCAGTTCCGGATACAGCACAGCTTGTCTTAATCATCATTCGTGGGTTGTTAAGATATTTAGCTTCTCTTATAAACCATAAAGAATAACCGGCTGTAATCCAGTTAGTGTCATAATTCTTAGAGTTACGATAGCTTGTGACAACTTTGTACCCACTGTCGAATACTTTGTTCATCTCTCTGACGTAATTGACATCGATAATATTATCTGCATCGAATACGAAATAACCGTCATAACAAGTGTAATCACCGCGTTCTTCACATATCTTATTAAAGACATAGTCCATAGCATAGCCTTTACCAATAAGTATATTGTTGAAACGCTCATAAACAATGGCACCGTGTTGTCTTGAAATCTCGGCAGTATTATCAGTACAATTATCAGCTACTACGATAACATCAATAAGCTCAGAAGGATAATTCTGGTTCTTAATACTGTCAATTAAATTGCCAATAACAGCATTTTCATTACGTGCGGCAATGATAAATGCGTATTTGTGAAGAGTCTTAGCTTCGGTGTTGTAATTCTTTTTTTTCTTTTTACCAAGCAATGCGATAATAACGTATATTCCCTGATAACAATAGAAGATGGTCAATACAATATACACAAATGCGTTGATATCTGATACGATTTTCATTTGAAATCCTCACTAATCATTAAAAAATAAAAGCCTGTTAAAACTTTTACAAACTTTTGCAAAGTTCTTTACAGATTATATCATTAGTTCGTTAGCTGTCAATAGTTAATCGAACTAATATTTCTAAAAAAAGTGACAAAATTCGCTCTCAATGTGATATTATATGTGTTATTATATAAAAGTTACATATACACATTGGCGAAAGGAATACTAAAATGTATAAAGAAATATCTCAATTAATTATGTATGGAAATCTCGATAACAGTTCTATTTTATCATCAATGGCAGATATATTCAATCGTTTTGATAACAAATTATCATCAAAAGAAGAGCTGGTTACAGATATATATACTCAGGTAAAAAGAATTTTAGAAGTTGCAACAGATTATGGTTTCGATAAGAATTTATGGCAGAATTATCTTACATATTTTCTTATTACTAATGAGAATCCATTCAGCATTACCTGTGAAAAGGTAGGAGCTAATGACGGAAGTGTTAATGTATTTGCAAAGAATGACTTTAAAGTATTCTACAATCTTTTCCATTATGATTTTTCATTTATAGAGAAAGAACTCGGCATTGACTGTTTCTCTATAATCTCTGATTATAAGGCAATCGTTAAGAAGGAGCTGATGTATAATAAAAATGTAAGTGAAAAGGTTCAGGCATTAAGCGAAAAGCTTGCCAAAGCTGCTAATGCAGATGAATTCTTTGATATAGTTACAGAATTCTATAAAGCATATGGCGTAGGTATGTTCGGACTTAACAAGGCGTTCAGAATATCTGCAACAGAGAATGGAAAGCTTACATTTAACCCTATTAATAATATGGATAAGGTTGTATTAGATGATCTTATTGGATATGAGATACAAAAAAAGAAGCTTGTTGAGAATACAGAGAACTTTGTTCAGGGCAGAAAAGCCAATAATGCTCTTTTATTTGGTGACAGCGGAACTGGTAAGTCTACAAGTATCAAGGCTATCGTTAATGAATATTATGACCAGGGCTTAAGAATGATAGAGATATATAAGCATCAGTTTAAGGATTTATCAAATGTAATAGCGGCCATTAAGAACAGAAACTACAAGTTCATTATATATATGGATGATTTATCATTTGAAGAATTTGAGATTGAGTACAAGTTCTTAAAGGCAGTCATTGAGGGTGGCGTTGAAACTAAGCCTGACAATATTCTTATATATGCGACATCTAACAGAAGACATCTTATCAAAGAAACATGGAACGACAGCCGTTCGGCTGATCGTGGAACCAGCCGCAGTTCTGGAAGGCCCAAGAACCGACGTGGGTCACGTTCTTTTCCAGCTCGCCGAAATCCGTCAGCGCGGCGCAGCCGGAGAAGCAGCCATCTCCGATCTGGCGGACATTCCTGCCGCCCTTGACGGAGCGCAGACGGGCGCAGCCGCTGAACACACCGTCGCCGAGGGTGATGAGCGAATCCGGCAGCGTCACGCTCTCGAGCGCAACGCAGTCGCTGAGCGCGCCGCCCGTCAGAATGCGGACGTTCTTCAGGTCGATCGACTTGAGGTTGGAGTTGCCGTCCTTGTTGTTGTAGGGGTCGCCGTTGGAGATCGGGCCGCGCACCTCGAGCACGTCGTCGGGCAGAACCACGTGCGCCGTCCTGCCGACGCTAAGGCCCTTCAGCGTCGTATTGCCCTTCGGGATGGTCAGATTCTTGATCTGGTAACAGCCGGAAAAGCAGCTCTCCTCCAGAACCGCCGTCGTCGGCAGCTTGAGGTCGGTCAGATGGGCAAATTTTCGGAGATTGATGTAATGGACGCTCTCCGGAACGGTAAGCTTGGCGATGCTGCCGCCGCCTTCCGTGATGCTGAGCGATTCCAGCCCGTCGGGCAGGATCAGCTCGTTCACGCCGGCCAGACCGTCCTGCTCGATGCGCACCATTTTTGTGCCGGGACGGACGGTCAGCTTGGAGGGGTATTTTTGCCCCTTGCAGCCGAGGAACACGCTGCCGCAGTATAGCTCCGTGCCGTCGGCAAGCCCCTCATACCACTTCGAGGTGTAGATGCTGGAGTCTTCCATATCGGTCAGCGACTTGGGGAAGGTGAAGCGCTCGATATTCTCGCAGTCGTAAAACGCCCGCTCCTCCAGCGTGGTCAGCCCCTCGGGCAGGACGAGGCTCGTCAGCCCCTCGCAGTCGTTGAAGCCGCCCTCGCCGATAACCTTCAGCCCCTTGTTCAGCTTGACGGAGGTCATGCCGGTGCAGTCGCAGAAGGCGTTGTTGTCAATGCGCTCAACGCTGCCGGGGATGTCCACAGAGGTCAGGGAGGCGCACTCATAGAACGCCGACGCGCCGATCAGCTTGACGCTCGACGGGATGGTCACGCCGGTGATGTCCGACCGCCAGAACGCCGCCGCGCCGATGACCTTCACGGTGTCAGGGATGACGGGCATCTTGCTCGTGCCCCTGTAGTCCAAGAGCTGCCCCTGCCAGATAAAGAAGTCTGAGGCGCTGTCGTCATACAGCCACTGCTGGTGCAGCTCTCTGAGCTTTCCGGCAAAGGCGCCGACGCTGTAGCCGCTCTTCTCGCCGAACGCGCCGCCATGCAGGAGGGTGTTCTCGCCGCGGATGGTGATGTCGGACAGATTCTGGCACTTTGCGAAGGCACCCGCGCCGATCTCCGTCACGCCGGCGGGAATGTCGATCTTTTGCAGGTAGTAGTTGTGGTAAAACGCATTTTTGCCGATGGTTTTCAGGCTCTGCGGCAGGACGATCTCGCGCAGCTCAAAGTGGGTCTTCGCTGACCAGTCGTCGTTGTCGTAGAATGCACCGTCTGCGATGTACGTCACCGTTTCGGGCAGGACAACCTTGCGGACAAAGATATTGGGGTTGCTGTAGCCCTCCTCGTTGTGGAAGCTTTGGATACCCACGACGGTATAGCCGTCGATGGTCGAGGGGACGGTGACCTCCGCCTCGTAGCCGTAGTAAGCGGTGATCTCAATGGTCGTTGGTGAGACGAATGCGTAGGTAAAGCCGTAGCCCGCCTCGCCGGGCAGCTTTTCCTCGCCGGGGATGCCCGCCGCATTCACCGCCGGAAGCAGGGAAAGCGTCAGGGACAGGGTAAAATTGAAGAAAGTTAAAAAACTTTACAGGTTAAAAATTAGGCATTAAAATAA
>OGYW01001153.1_pt1 | contig 23956 bp, 14 predicted proteins | sample 1576621 | NCBI WGS metagenome assembly OGYW01 (sample SAMEA3541528, study PRJEB24748) | human gut metagenome | biome: human gut; feature: human-associated habitat; material: faeces | place: China | collected 2012 | reverse complement strand
TCTTTCATTTGAACTGCATCATCTTACTGATATACTTACCGACAATGTCGAACTCAAGATTGACGACCGTACCTTTTTCGATCTGGCAGAAGTTGGTGTTGTCATGCGTATACGGAATGATCGCTACCTGAAAACTATTCTGCTTCGAATTACAGACAGTCAGGCTCACACCATTGACACAGACGGAACCTTTCTCGACAGTTATATATCCCTGCTGCGCCATCTCTTGGTCGAACGGATATTCGAACGTATAATACCAGCTTCCATTTGCATCTTCCACACTTGTACAAACGGCAGTCTGGTCGACATGCCCCTGCACGATATGTCCGTCCAGACGTCCGTTCATCATCATACTGCGTTCCAAATTCACGAGCGAACCTGGTTTCAGCAGCCCCAAGTTGGAACGTTCCAGAGTTTCTCGCATGGCTGTAGTTGTGAATGTATCCCTATCTTTGCGAACCACAGTCAGGCAAACGCCATTGTGGGCCACACTCTGATCTATTTTCAATTCATCGACAAAAGAACACTTCATAGTGATATGAATGTTGTCCTTGTCATGCTCAATCGCCACGACCTGAGCTGTTTCTTCTACAATTCCTGAAAACATAAGATTGTTGTTTTAATGATTATCGAAGTCCAAAGATACGGAAAAACCTTATATTTGCCACATATAACAATAATACTTAATATTATATGGAAGCAGATAAAGTAGACAAATTTCTTCTTGCCAATGAAAGCAAATTTCCTGATTATGAAATTCCTATCCATCGACTGCTCGACCTTCCTCCTGAAAAAGAGGCGATTTTAGCAAAAAACCATTTCAAAAGCCCGATCTGTATGTTGTCCGTTTCTTGTTTCTTAGGATACTTCGGTTTGGATCGTTTCCTGATCGGGGACTGGGGTAAAGGTATCATTAAACTGCTCACAGGCGGTGGTCTGGGAATCTGGTACATCATCGACTGGTTCCTGATCGTGAGAGCGACAAAGAGGAAGAATATGGAAAGATTAGAAGAGATCATAAATCACCCCTAACTATCATTTTAGCTGTTTTACCAGACATAGAAGTACGCTAAAAGCATTAAAAGTGGAACGTTTTCAGAAAAGAATAAGCCTTTTCTGTCGAAACACGTTACTTTTTAGACAAAAGACGCCTGATGTTTTTCTCAAAATGCCCGTCAGAGCGCCTTTTACACCCCCATCTGAAAGCTATCGAAACCCTGGTCTGCAGATAACTGAGATCCGGATCTCGACAGACAAAAGCAACTACATATCTGATAATAAACCATATAGTACGCGTAAAAAAGCGATCACACCCATGATAGTACAATCATAGAAAAACAACTGTCATGCCAACTATCATTTTATGTGGGGCTTGACATTCATAGTTTCAACAGCAAAGCATGATAGTATGACAATAAAATAGAGGTAAAGCTAAGTGCCTTACCTCTATCATTATTGATTGATTATATATCGTCAGATATATTATTGAGCTTGTTCCAACTGCAATGTCTTAGTCGGTTCGTCGCAAACTTCAGTCGGACCAAAATACTGGATAGGACCAGGATAAACATAGCTTGTCGTCATAGCCCATTCATCGCGGTTAGCAGCAAATTTCTTGAAAGGAGCGCCGTCGAGCTTAACCAAAGCTTTCTGGATAACAGGTTTCATTTCGCCGTGGCGTTTTTCCATGTTCATCATCATAGTTACAGGGATACCACCAGCGATCCACTTGTCAGCCGGAGCTGTCGTGTTGCGTACGGAAGACATATAACCAGTCTTGCCGGCGGCGATCAGGCAAGAAGCCGTATAACCCAAAGAATAGCAGTAGTCCGCATCATAGTTGGATGGAGCAGCGCAACGGCCTTCGTAACCGAAGAAGTGGTGCTGTGCAGCAAACTTGCCGACATATTTGCCTTCGGCCTTCCATTCTGACAACTTCTTGCCAACCATTTCTGACAGCAATTTTTCTGTTTCGATCAGAGAAACCTGTACGTTTCCATGCGGGTCGCGATCGAGTGACAACTGACGTGCCACACCTTCCGGCAGGGAAGCATACAAGTCGGAATTTTCTTTTGTCAACTTGCTGATGATGTAAGCACGTTGTTCGCTCTTCTTGATCATCTTGAATTCGGCATCGTGTTTAGCAAGGAAGTCGTTCAGCTCAGCGATCAGGCGTTTCATAGCCGGAACGAATTCGATCAGACCTTCGGGAATCAGCACCGTACCGAAGTTGTGGCCTTCGGCAGCACGTTTTGCTACAATTCCGGCGATGTAAGTCACGATATCGTCCAAAGACATGTTCTTTTCCTCAACTTCTTCGGAGATGATACAAATATTCGGCTGAGTCTGCAAAGCGCATTCCAAAGCGATGTGAGAAGCAGAACGTCCCATCAGCTTGATGAAGTGCCAGTACTTCTGTGCCGAGTTGCAGTCACGCTGGATATTACCGATAACTTCGGAATAAACCTTACAAGCCGTGTCGAAACCGAAAGAAGTTTCGATCTGCTCGTTCTTCAGGTCACCGTCGATCGTCTTCGGACAGCCGATTACCTGAACACCGGCCCCCGTAGCCTTGTAGTATTCGGCCAGTACGCAAGCATTTGTGTTGGAGTCGTCGCCACCAATGATAACCAGTGCCTTGATGTCCAGTTCTTTCAGAATTTCCAGCCCCTTGTCGAACTGTTCTTTTGTTTCCAGTTTGGTACGGCCTGAACCAATCATATCAAAACCACCCGTGTTGCGGTACTCGTCAATAATGTCAGCAGTCAGTTCCATATATTTATGATCGATCAGACCACCAGGTCCGAGGATAAAGCCATACAGACGAGAAGCTGCGTTGTTAGCCTTGATACCGTCGAACAGACCTGCAATCACGTTATGACCACCAGGAGCCTGACCACCGGAAAGGATCACACCGACATTCATTGCCGGCAGTTCTTTCTTTTCGTTGCTCTTTTCAAAAGTAACGACAGGCATTCCGTACGTGTTCGGGAATAACTTTTTGATTTCGTCCTGATCGGCAACTGATTGTGTATACTCACCATCTACGGCTTTTACAGCTCCTTTCAATGCAGCGGGAACCTTTGGCTGGTAAGCTGCTCTTGCAATTTGTAATGCACTCTTTGTCATTTCTTAATCTGATTTATTTAGAAAGTATCTGATTCCTAATTAAAGGCGGTGCAAATATAGAAATTTTTCTGTATTCGCGAAAGAAGATAATACGATATAGCCCTTTATTCCGCATTTTTCTTCAGCCATTCACCAACAGCCTGTTTTCCTGAACAGGCCTAACCACATAAGTCAGTTCCTTACCCGTCAATTCCAAATACATAAAACCGCTGGATAAGATGATTTCCATTTTATTATCAATCACGATATATCGATCATGATGGGTCAACAGTGAATCATCCAAAGAAAAAGACCATTGAGGATTATACTTTTGCAAATCAGCAACAGCACTATCATTCAAATGCTTCGAATGATAGACAAGTTCTACTTTTTTGTTCGGCAAAATCAATTTCAAGACATCCTTGCAGGCATTCAGGTATTGATCGTACAGGCATATTTTTTTCGCATCCTGGCATAGTGCTCTTATGTGCCTGATCGCCTTGTCTCTATGGGCATTTCTATAAAAACAACCGGTGATATGGCTACTGATCTGATCGGACATGATATTGACATACGGATAATCCGTTCTGTCATCACACAATATCAATTTATAGTCAGTCTTTCTTGCCAGTTCTTCCAAAGTCTGCTTTGTTAACCGGGCATGCTTTAAAGAGTCATAAAGACTTTTCGACACACGATCGCCAATCCCGATATCATCTAATTGTCTGGTATTGGTCAGAAACTCGCCACAACGAAACTTAAGCAAGTGCAAGAGTATATCTTTATCATAGTCCTGATGCTCCTTAAACAAATAATATTGCTTATACAAAGTATCAGACAACACAAAACTATATTTCCCCATATTATTCCATTTCAAGTAGTTCAGCTAAAGTCGCATCGAAAAAACCTTCCGGGAAGTCACGAGTAAACTTGCCATCCTCTTTAAAACCAAGTACAATGAACGGATTCTGGATGCCCTCTTTATACAAAATGGTCACATCATCTTTCAAAAAACGCTTTTTATAAATCTCATAACCGACCTTATATATAAGGTGTTCGCAATGTGTTTCTATGATTACCTGTATACCGGCTCTAACAATAAAGGCCAAGAATTCACCAACCTTTGCCTGGCTGGCCGGATGAAGATGGATTTCCGGATTTTCGATAAGAATAACATCATTCTTTTTTGCCCGCAAGCACATGATTAACATTTTGGTAAGATAACTTACGCCAGCTCCCAACTGGAAAGGCGAAATATTCCCCAACCCGTCACTTTTATACTGTACCTCGACCACATCATCCAAACGGCGTTCCGTCTGCAACTCCGTCGGTATATCTAAAATATAAGACAACCAATAATTCACCTGAGCAGATAAAGTATAAGAGGAATCATCTTTAATCAATTCCGGCATTAAAGGATTAGATTTTTCTTTTTCAAATGAACCTACTATATACTCACCGACTACGCCCACTTTAAACTGTGGCGAAATTTTGGAATGCAACTCCGCCCCGATTCTATTGGCAGACAAATAGTATAAATTTTGCTCTATGTCGATCGGCATGCTGGCATCCTCTTCCGAAGGAAGAAAAACCAAAGAGAGTTCATTTGTTCCGTGATAGGAAATATGCACATTATCGATATCGATATCGACCCTGACACTTTTTGCATTATAATACTTATTTCTAATCGTATCGAATGTCAGATTCACAATAGTATCCAGTAAAATTTGTCCATTTTTTCCTATCCTGCGAACAGGAAGTAATACCGACTGTATCAAACTTGACTTACCTGCCGAGTTAACACCCGTTACAATTGTAAAAGGCTTTATCTCCAAGTTCTCATCATGAAGACATTTATAGTCTTTTATTTGTATATGTTTTATCATAACTGAATCCTGTTTATTATTTTATCCATTCGATCAAACCTGAAAGAGACACTTGTAGTCGAGTCTATATTACCGGAAAAATAACGGGAATCATCAAACTCTTCCTTTACAGATTCTATATCCAGTATGAGTCTTGACGCCCATGTGTAATCAATTTTCTCAGGGACAAAAGAAAACAAATAACTTAATGCCTCAAAGAGAGGCATGTTTATAGGTCTTCTAATCCCATTTCCCGAAAAACGAAAACCATTTTCTCCTAAAAGATCATAACTGATCTGCATACAGCGAATAAATAGATTCTCATAATCTACAATCAATTTTTCAGGTGCATTATCATTCACATAAACCATAAAACGAGCCAGAAAATCATCTATATCCCCCCGGTATTGGAGAGCCGGAATATCTTTAAACTCTCCACGATGCAACATAAGAAAGGCGATTGCCCGCAAAACGACATATTGGTCTTTCATCCTTTCTTTATTAATAGAGCGCCCTGTCGCAATCAAAAATTCGGGAGAACAGCAAAGTTTATCCAACATCCGTGTGCAACGTCCACGGTATAAGGCATTCCTCATTTCCTGCTTATTCAACGGAGTCCCTCCCCGATTTACCCGATCAAAGATATCATACTTTACCCGCTCAGGAGTCGGAGGCTGTATAATGTAAAAAAGTAATTGAAAGTCTTCAATAACTCCCTGTTGCTTCAAATCCAAATCCGCAAAACAACATCCATTAAACTGCTTCAATATTCTCAGATTATTCAATTTGAACTTTCCTTCCAGAAAATCCAGAATAGCACTTATCCTTTGTCGCCCGTCAACAACTTGCTTCTTCCCATTCTTATCCTCAAATAAATACATTAATGGTATAGGAATTCCCATTAGGATCGATTCGATCAACTCGGACTTCTGCCTTTGTTTCCAGACATCATGCCTCTGGAAATCCGGATCAATTATTAATTCTTTCCGCTTCAGGCAAAGTGTATGCAAATGCATAATACTATATTGAGCCTTTTCCACCCTCACTTCGGCATTCGGATATATGGTATATGAATCATCTCCGTTTATTGACAGATCGGCTTGTTCCACATCGCTAACCACATTTTCATCACTGTTTATTATTGATGCTTCATCTTTTATATCCATATTTCCCATATATTTATCCTGATTTACGATTGAGCAATAGTCTTTAAATTAATAAAGAGATAAATGTTTCATGCAAAGATATTGAGATTTATCGGAAAATCGAATAGAAATCGTCCATTTACTTGCTATCAGATATCTGGTAAAACATCGTTTTGCCCGGTGACGACAACGAGGCGGGACGGGCGTCCGCCGAAACGGCACGTTTGTAGTTCGGTTTGCCGCTCATCACAAAGTGCAGGGTAATTCCTGCTTGCACATCCTCATAGGTCAGATATGATTTATCATATTTCTTTCCGTTGACATATAGCTCCTTGATATAAACGTTCTCTTCCGACCAGTTTTCCGTGGTCATCTTTATTTCCTTTCCGTTGCTCATCCGGATCGAAAGCGCCTCTACACAAGGGGAGCCGATGTTATAGATATTGCTGGAAGGGGCTACCGGATAAAAGCCTGCGCAGTTGAACATATACCAGGCCGACATCTGCCCGCAGTCGTCATTCCCGCTCAACGATCCCGGTTCATTTCCATAAAAACGAGCAACGATCTCCCTGATCCACTTCTGGCATTTCCAGGGTTTGCCTAAATAGTTGTACAGATAAGCGATGTGGTGGCAAGGTTCGTTGCCATGCCAGTAGCCACCGATACGCCCCTGGATGTCATGCGCTCCCGGAATATCGTCCGGCAATTCGACCGTAAAGAGATCGTCTAGTCGCTTCTCGAAAAGTTTCTTCCCTGCCAAATTGATATATCCCTGCACATCATGCGGAACTGTCCATGTATATTGCATTGTAAAACCTTCGGTAATATCTCCCCAACCGTTCACCGATCCCGGTCCTTGATAAGCTACCGGAGTAAACGGAGTACGCCAATTACCCTGGCTGTCACGACCACGCATATACTTCGTTTCCGGGTCGATCAGAGTCTGATAAGAAAGAGAACGATTCAGAAAATACTGATAATCGTCCATCTTGCCCAAAGCTTTGGCAGCCTGTGCGATACAATAGTCGTCATAGGCATATTCCAATGTTTTGGAAACCGACTCCGCCTCTTTGTCAAACGGGACGTAGCCATTCCGCATATAGTCGGGCAAACAGTCGTAATGTTCGTTCAAGGCAGTCGTTTTCATCGCCTCATACGCCCGTTCGTAGTCGAAACCTTTCACACCTTTGACGATCATATCCGCCAGGACGGAGACCGCATGATAGCCGATCATGCACCAAGTCTCGTTTCCGTAAAAAGACCAGATCGGGAGCATTTTCTCCACGCTCTTGTCAAAGTGGGCCAGCATCGAATTGGCGATGTCGGCATTTATGTCCTGATGCACTAAATTGAACCAGGGATGCAAAGCCCGGTAGGTGTCCCACAAAGAAAAAGTCGTATAGTTGGTAAAGCCTTTCGCTTGCTCGATATTCTTGTCCAACCCCCTGAAACGGCCATCCACATCCTGGAAAACAAACGGATGGAGAGCGGCATGGTAGGCAGAAGTATAAAACGTTTCCTTTGTCTTCCGGTCGGTAGTTATCCGGTATTTTTGCAATTCTTTCTCCCAAAGTTCCTCCCCTTTCTCTTTGAGGCTGTCAAATGTCAGTCCGTCCAGTTCCTGCATATTCATCTTCGCCCCGGAGGTACTGACGGAAGAGATGGCCGTTTTCACGATCACTTCCTCCCCTTCCCCAGTTGCGAAAGAAAGGCAAGCCATCAGGTTCTTCCCCCAAGCCTCACGTTCGCTCCTGAACCGGGATGTATTATAGATCACCGGCTTCTTGTCCTGCATGAAGCGCAGACCCGTCAATTTTCTGGAAAAGACAGCTGCAAAATAGACATGGCGTTCAGGTCCCCACCCTTTCACCAACTTATAGCCAGTGATGGTCGAATCGTTTTCCATGCGCAGGTTGGCCCATTCGCACGACTGCCAAAGCGTATGGTTCATATCAATCATGATAAATGATTTTTCCGATTCGGGATAAGTAAAACGGAACATGCCACTCCGTACCCCTGCCGTCATCTCCGCCTTCACGCCGTAGTCTTGCAAGCGGACGGCATAATAGTTCGGAGTAGCCTGTTCCTCGTCGTGCGTGTATCGGGAACGATAGCCCTCATCGGGATTCTCACGGCTTCCGGGTTCCAGTTTCATCTCTCCGGTTCCGGGGATAAACAGAAAATCTCCCAAGTCAGGAATACCGGTCCCGCTAAGATGCGTCAGGCTAAAGCCCAGGATAGAAGTGTGGTTATATTTATAACCGGCAGCCGCATCATAATATTTAGCATCCGTATCCGGGCTGATCTGGATCCCTCCGAACGGGATCTGCGCTCCCGGATACACATTGCCATAACCATCCGTTCCTACCAGCGGATTGACGTATTCCGTCAACTTTTCATTCTGTGCCGTGCCGGATAAGGCGGCACACGACACAGCGATCAAAGTACAAATTCGTAATTTCATATTCAAACTATTGTCGTTATAAATAAAAAGGACTATCTGAAACAAGGTCCAAATAGCCCTTTTGATTATAGTTAGACTGAAAGTCCTATTATAATTAAGTGCTTATGTTAATATTAATGCTTCCAGCCATCTATATGCAATCTTATTTATTTTCCCAATTCATTGGAGAATGAGTAAGGAACGTCACTGTCCTGCGTACCCCGGCTCTTGTTCGGTGTGGCCGACATATTATAAAGAATGTTCATGCCACGCATCAGGTCGCCATGTATCAGATAATTCTTCGTATAGTTCTTGCCATTCACTTTCATAGACGAGATGTAACGGTTCGCCTCGCCATTATTGTTGGCCTTGATCACGACCTTCTTGCCGTTTTCCAGATTCAGCGTCACGCTTTTGAACAGCGGAGACCCCAAGATATACTGGTCCGTACCCGGACAAACCGGATAGAAGCCGAGAGCCGAGAATACATACCATGCCGAAGTCTGCCCGTTATCCTCATCACCGCAATAGCCGTCGGGAGTCGCGAAATAGAGCTTGTCCATCACTTCACGCACCCAATACTGTGCTTTCCAGGGTTCGCCGGAATAGTTGTATAGGTAGATCATGTGCTGGATCGGCTGGTTGCCATGCGCATAATTACCCATATTCATAATCTGCATTTCGCGGATTTCATGGATCACGCCACCGTAATAACTGTCATCGAACAAAGGCGGGACATTGAATACGGAATCCATCATGGCATTGAAACCTGTCTTTCCTCCCATCAAGTCGATCAGTCCCTGCGGATCATGGAAGACCGACCAGGTATAATGCCAACTGTTACCTTCCGTAAAAGCGTCTCCCCATTTCAGCGGATTGAAAGGAGACTGGAACGAACCGTCCTCGTTACGGCCACGCATCAACTTGGTTTCAGGATCGAATAGGTTCTTATAATTCATAGCATGTTTCGCGAAAACGGCAATTTCGGATTCAGGTTTGCCCAAAGCCTTACCTAGTTTATAGATAGCCCAGTCATCATAAGCATATTCCAACGTACGAGCGGCACTTTCGTTGATTTTCACGTTATAAGGCACATAGCCCAATTTATTGTAATATTCATATCCCAGACGTCCGGTCGATTTCACCTTCGGATGTACACTGTTAGCCCCATGCACGACAGCCTCCCAAAGCGTCTCGATATCATATCCGCGAAGCCCTTTCAGGTAAGCATCCGCCACAACAGAAGCCGAGTTATTACCGACCATGCAGCCACGATGTCCCGGACTTGCCCATTCCGGCAGGAAGCCGCTCTCCTTATAGGTATTGGCAAGCCCCTCCTGCATCTTCGTATTCATATCCGGATACATCAGGTTCAAGAAGGGGAACAGGCAACGGAACGTATCCCAAAAACCGGTATCGGTAAACATATACCCCGGCAGCACTTCTCCGTTATACGGACTGTAATGTACAACTTTTCCGTTTGCATCAAGTTCGTAGAAACTGCGCGGGAAAAGTAGCGAACGGTACAGGCAGGAATAGAATGTGCGTAGTTTGTCCACATCGTCGTCTTCCACGGCGATACGTCCTAAAGTTTCATTCCACACTTGGCGACCAGCCTCGGCTATTTCGTCAAACGAACGATCGCCCAATTCTTTCAGGTTCAGTTCAGCCTGTTCAGGGCTGATAAAAGAAGAAGCTACGCGAGCATGGACAATCTCGCCCTTGCGGGTGGAAAAACCGACAATGGCACCGGTATGGTTCTCTTTCGCTTCAGTCTCACCTTTGCGGATCTCATCATCACCGACAGTCGCCTTATAAGTAAAAGGCTTGTCAAACACGACGACGAAATAGTTGCGGAAGTTCTGAGGCACCCCTCCGCTGTTACGAGTCGTATAGCCAATGATCTTGTTTTCTTCGGGTATGATCTTGACATAAGAACCACGGTCGAAAGCATCGACAATCACATACGAGTTGTCCGATTCGGGGAAAGTGAAGCGAAACATGGCGGCACGTTCCGTCGGCGTGATTTCCGTCACAACGTCATGGTCAGCCAGATACACCCGGTAATAATTCGGTTTTGCCACTTCCGCCTTATGGGAAAACCAGCTGGCACGTTTATCTTGGTTAAACACCACTTTACCGGTAACGGGCATAATGGCAAACTGTCCGTAATCGTTGATCCAAGGGCTGGGTTGGTGAGTCTGCTTGAAACCACGGATCTTGTCCGCGTCGTATGTGTACGCCCAGCCGTCTCCCATCTTTCCGGTCTGTGGCATCCAGAAATTCATACCCCAGGGCATGGCAATTGCCGGATAAGTATTACCTGTCGAGAGAGAAATTTTCGACTGGCTCCCGACCAGCGGATTCACGTAATCCACCAGGTCCTTTTTGTCAGCCGCATCCACCGTAAAGAGGCTGCTGCAAAGCGTAATCGCTAAAATTAATAATTTCTTCATGGATAGAATATGTTTAATTAATTTGAAGACAAAGAATAGGGTCTGTCTGTCCCGTTAAAAACACGTTTTTTATTAGGAGAAGAGGTCATTTCGAACGTCAGCGTACCACCATCCATAATGTCCTGCTGAGTAATGAACCCTTTCGTATAGGGCTTGCCATTCAACTTGACCGACTTGACATAACGGTTTTTGTCGCTCACCTTGTCGGCCTTTACCTCAAAAGTCTTTCCGTTTTCCAGCATAACCTTCATATAAGGCAAGTAAGGAGCTCCCAGCACATACTGGTCCGTACCCGGACAAACCGGATAGAACCCCATCGAAGACAGGATATACCAGGCAGACATCTGGCCGCAATCGTCGTTACCGCACAGGCCGTCGATATTATTGCGGTACATTTTATTCATGATTTCACGCTGCCAATATTGCGTTTTCCAAGGTTGCGAGGTCCAGGCATACAGGAACGGGATATGATGGCTCGGTTCGTTGCCATGCACATAGCCGCCCAGCAAGCCTTCCTCCGTCACATCCTCGGTCTGGGCGAAAAACTCGGCAGGCAGGTGCATCGTAAACAGGGAATCGAGCTTGGAGACAAAGGACTTGTCGCCTCCCATCAGGCGGATCATATTGTCCACATCCTGCGGCACGTAGAAAGAATAGTTCAAGGCATTTCCTTCGATAAAACCTTCACCATGCGTGTTCAGCAAGTTGAAATTTTCTTTCCAGCGTCCGTCGGCATAACGAGGACGGGCATAGCCCATATTCGTATCAAAAACATTCGTATAATTGGCCGCCCGTTTTTTATACGTATCGGCAACAGAACGGTTGCCGGCCAAAAGCGCCGTGTGGTAGATGGTCCAGTCGTCATAGGCATATTCCAACGTCAGGGAAGCGGCGCTGCCGTTATGGTCAAGTGCGACATACCCTTTTTCCATATATTCGCCAGTCCCGTCCAGGTAAGGAATCGTGGAACTACTCACCATCGCTTTCAAAACCTCTTCCTTGTCTAACGGAAGACCTTTCGCCACGGCATCGGCCAAAACGGAAACGGAATGATATCCGATCATGCACCAGTTTTCATTTGCCATATGGCTCCAGATAGGCAAAGCCTTATGCACGCTTTGCTCGCAATGCTTCAGCATGGAGCGGGCGATATCCGTATTTACCCGGCGGTTGATGATGTTGAACAGCGGATGCAGGGCACGATAGGTGTCCCAAACGGAAAAGACCGTGTAATTCGTGAAATCGTCCGCCTTGTGGATATTATGATCCAGCCCGCGATACTGTCCGTCCACATCCGTATAGACACAAGGATTGATCATGGTGTGATACAAAGAGGTGTACAGCATCGCCAACTGGTCGTCCGTACCATTGGCTTCGATAACGGACAATTCCTTATTCCAGGTTTCACCGGCACGAGCCGCCAACCGGTCGAAACTATAGCCGGAGGCTTCAGCCCGCAGATTTTTCAAAGCGCCATCCGTGCTTACGCCGGAAAGCGCCACTTTCACTTCCAATTCCTCGGAAACCGCCGGATCGAAATCGAAATAAGCAACGATCTTGCGTCCGCCTATATCCGGAAAGTTTTCTTTCATATTGAATTTGCCGTATCCACCCCGGTAATTAACTTTTGCTTTTTCCTCGCATCCGTAATGAACGACCGGTTTGGAGAAAGACATGGCAAAGTAGGTATAGTTGGTACGCGCCCATCCGTTCGTGATACGATAGCCTGTGACCAGCGTATCGTTTTCGACCCGGATATTCGTCCAAAGGACTTTTCCGTCGTAATTGTAGATACCATGAATCATATCCAAGATGATTCGCTGGTTCTTCGCTTCTTTCGGGAACGTATATTTATGCACACCCACCCGCTTGGTTGCCGTCAGTTGTGCTTTCACGCCGTAGTCGGCCAGCATCACTTCATAGTAGCCGGGACGGGATACCTCCGTATCGTGTGAGAAACGCGAACGGTAGCCGCCATCCGGGTCGGTTGCCGTTCCGGGATTCAGTTTCAATTCGCCGGTAGCCGGCATAATCAGGATATCGCCGAGGTCGGAATGTCCGGTTCCGCTGAAATGCGTATGGCTGAACCCGACGATACTGCTGTCCTTATGTTGATAGCCGGCACAATATTCATAGGCACGCGGCTGATACTTGCCATCCACGTTATGAGGGATCGTGTCCGTGTCCGGGCTCAACTGGACCAGTCCGAAAGGCACGCAAGCCCCCGGAAACGTATGTCCCATCCCGTTTGTCCCAATAATCGGATTCACCAATGCTGCCTTATCTTGGGCGGACAAGTTCCCAAAGATCAGCAAAGCTGAAAATAAAAGAATTGTCTTCTTCATGATATCTTGTTTCTATATTTATTTTGATAAAAAGGCTTGATACTCATTCCACAGCCCTTCAATGCTGGCATCATCGCCGAACATACGCTTCATCGCCTTGTCGAAACTCCATTCGTCGAGGTCGCGGACCGTCTCATGGAACTTGCGGATGGCATCCGGGTCTTTGGTCGTCAGCCATTGGATAAAAAAGCCGGTCGTACGATAACCGTCCATCCAGTTACCGCCCGGTTTACGGGTACTCATATCGAAATATCCTGCTTGGGCACGGACTGCATCCGCCAGCCCTTCGATACAAGCCCAGAATGTTTTGTTGGTTGAATAGGAACCGATTCCTTTCGGTTCGAACTGATAGGCGTGTACCAACTCATGAAACAGGACACCACGTGTTTCAAAGTCGAGCTTATAGAGGGATTCGTTCGCTGATTTCTCAATATGCTGAGTGCTGTAAACAATCGAGGTATTGGCCGGATTACCACTCTTGGCTGAAACTCCGTCATAATCTTTCAACGTATAATGAACCTTTTGAACATCATTCATCGTATCTTTTGCCGAATAGAAAAGAATTTCGGCTACCTTTCGAGCGTGATAACGTATGTATTCGTCCGGATTCTGGACAAGATCCGCATAAATGGCAGCCCCCTTAGTTTCCGGATCAATCACTTCGTAATCGATTTCCGGATATTTGAAATCCTCCCAGCCGGCATTCAGATTCTCATCGAACAACACCACATCTCCCAACACCAATGTATCACCAACTGCCGTAGCAGCTTCCAGCATATACTGTTTATAATTGGAAGGTTTGGTTATCGAACAAAGAATTTCCTGATAGCGTGAACAGAACGTCTGGTCTTTCCGTTCATCCACAACCACCCAGTTCTTCCCGTCATAGGAACCTTTCAATGTCCAGGCAGACGGATCGTGAACAGGCGTCTCGCCGGACGAATAGATTTTATAACTTTGGATGGGAACAGTATATTGTTCATCAAAAATCACTTTATTTACCCCTTCCGTTCCCACGAAACAGGTTGTCGGATTCCCATCTGACAATTCAGGAACATTCACCGGTAATTTTGCCTGACAAGAACACAATAATAAACTTATCGATACTAATATATAACTCTTCATGCTTTCAAAAATATTTCAGTTTTTACTTATTCGACAACTTAATGAAAATACTCCGCTGGAAATACTAAATCATCTCCAGCGGAGATTAAAACTAAAAACACAAACTCCCCATTATTTTTTACATCAGTGAAAAATTCTTTACTTTACCAAATTCATCACAATATTAAAAATTCTCCTCTATACAAGAGTAACACTCAAATGCCAAAAGAATACCACAATTGACATTGATCAATTATGATACTATTTAGGAAATCTACGACACCTTCTATACTTTGTAAAGACAAACCAGAGCACCAAAATCATAAAGCATCCATCTGTTTTCGACACCGATACGGACTAATCACATAACTGTTTTGCAAAACCAACCATCATACTATCATATCCGTCTATATACAACTTTAAACCAATAAGTTACAGCATGACAGTTGCCGTTTTTTACTATCATTCATCTGTCATAACCATCATGGCGAAAAAACGATAACATCCAGTGTATCAATTATACGACAAAAACAGAGACCGTCCGGAAACAGGTACAAAACATGTTAAAACAGCTTCATTTTTCATCAAGACCGGCTTTTCTTTTGTCAAAAACGGCTTGCAGAGCCGCTTGAGACCCGGGTGTAAGAGCCACGGAGACCCGGGTGTGGGAGAGGTGCAGACCCGGGTCTGTGCAAGGCCTTTCCGTGGATGCGTGGATGTTTATCCGCCATGCCGTGGGTGTTTTTATGCCTCGTTTTTGCATCTTGTCCGGCAAACAAGGTCGTTTTAACACAAAAACGTTCTCGTTTTATCGATGACCATTTGGGCTTATATAAATGCAAACATCCCATTATCAACCATATAAATAAACCGACAAGTAAAAATCATGATAGATGCATGATGGTAGAATGATAGTGAAAAACAGCAACTGTCATACTTTAACATACTGTAAAGCAACAGTTAACAACCAGAAATGACAGTATGATGGTTGGTATGCGAAATTTTCATAAGGGAAAAGAGATGATCCCGGATAGTAATTTTGATTGCCCTAAAAACAAACAAGCCTGCCAAGAAAAACTCAGCAGACTCGTTATATTATTCTGAAAAAATAGCCTATTATAATTAAGTGCTACATTAATATTCAAAATAGCCATTCTTTCAGTCAGCCATGCACCATTATTCCCAACCCGGAGTTGTCTGTTTCAGGATCGGACTTGCATTCAGTTGGTTTTGAGGAATAGGGAAATAGCTATATTCTTTGTCTGTAGCATCTTTTCCCTTATTCCACCATTCTTCATGGAATTTATTCCAACGAATCAAATCAATACGGCGGCGGCGTTCACCGATGAACTCACGTCCCCACTCATCTAAAAATTCAGAATCCGTCAACTTATCCAGATTTGCCACATAGCTATATTTCGACCATTCTTCCGCAGGGTAATTTCTTACCCGTACATAATCCAATAGTTCAGCTGCTTTTGCCTTATTTCCTTCCCTGTAATAGCATTCTGCCAATGAGTAATACATTTCAGACAAGCGCATCTCAGGAGTAGACTGAGAACGGAACAAACCATCATGATCCGGTAAATAAGGGAATTTATTGAAACGGAAACCGGAATTTTCTTCACCGGTAGTCACCTGAGAACCTTTCGCGATCACATCAGCATCATTACAAATGAAATATCCCCCACGGGCAGCAGCATCCAACAAGGCTTGTTTCTTGTTTTCGGCGTTCAACGACTTATCTTCTGAAAAACGTCCTACCTGGTCGACAAACACCAACGGGAAACCCATCCATTCTTCGGAGCCATTCACATTTTCATCTGTAAAACCATATTGCTTCGACTCGTCATATTTCATCTGTGCCCCTTGCAAGAAGAAACCTTCATAACCACCTTTCGCATCTGTCGTATGGAAAGGAATTACACGATAGTCACACTTCGCATATTTTTCAAATGGATTTCCGAGTCCGCTGGCAAACTGATACACATTTCCTTGGAAGTCACGAGAAGGCTGCAAATGGATACCGTTGTTGCCACCACCATCGCTACCAATCGTCTGGGCTGCAGAATAGTGCATACCATCTGCCCACATCGTCTGTTGTTCCAAACGACCGCGTTCGTGCCAAAACTCGAACATATTCTCAGGAGACTGATATTTATTGATACCAGAACGGAACGGATCACGATAATCTTGTTGGTTTATGCTGTATGTACCATATTTACCGGCAATAATATCTTCCGCCCATTGCTTACAATCAGCATAATGATCCTCACCAATCCACACCTTGGCATTCAAATAAAGACGAACCAACAAACCGGCTGCCGGTCCCTGTGTCCAACGTCCGAGACGTTTTTCTTTCGGCAATGTAGGGATACATTCTTTCAATTCCGACTCAATGAAATCATAAACCTCTTTTGCTGTACTCTGAGGCACGATTTCATCAGAAGCCTGTTGTTCCGTAGCGATTGGAACCTGACGGTAAAAATCCAACAAAAACATGTAGTACCAAGCCCGCAATACACGTAAGTCACTATAATAAGCAGCCTTCTCTTCATCAGTAACACCGATCGCACTAAAATCAACCGTATTGAAATCACGCAACACCGTGTTTACCTGACTGATACACTGGTAAGATGCCACCCAAGCACCGTTGATCTGTCCTTGAATATAGTTCCATTTATGTTCGTGCAGGCGAATCCATTGGCCATCGTCATATCCGTGCCGTCCTTTCTGTGTCCAGACAAAATGGTCACCTGTCAATTCCTGCAACTTCCAGATATCACCGCGCCACGTAACATTGTCACTATGTTCGAAACAACGAACCACGGCAGCTTCAACAGACAATTTATCCGTATAATAATTGTCTCTCACTAAATCTGAATATACTTTTTCTGTCAGATCCGTACAAGATGTCATGGCAAGAGCACCCAACAAACCTGCAGCACATAATAATTTAATTTTTTTCATGTTCTGTCTCTTAATTTAATTAATAAGTGATTTGTACGCCAAATGTCAGATTCCTTGCGGTCGGATAGACCTCCATTCCACCGATTCCCGGCCACAAGCCTGTAGTCGTCACCGTCGTCGGATCTACCCCCGAATACTTAGTCAATGTAAACACGTTCTTCAACGTACCATACACACGTAAATTAGAAATCCACTTCGTATTCAATTTCGGAGTCCAACCCAATGTGATATTGTCCAAACGTAAATAATTACCATTCTGCAAGAAATAGTCACAAATCACTTTCGGGCCTTTGATATGAGCATTTTCTTCATAAGCGGAAGATAACTTGTTATCGCCGGAAACCACTTGCAGACCATAATACATTTCATACTGGTTCATCACTTTATAGCGAAAACGTCCACGGAAGAACAAAGACAAATCAAAGTCTTTATATCTGAACGTATTTCCCCAAGACAACTCCCACTTGGGAACACCTGTTCCATCCAGATAAACCTTATCCTGTTCATTACCATCGGCTCCCAACTTCGTTACTCCACCTTCTTCACCTTTTTCCCAAATCAGGATATTACCTGCATCATCGACACCTGCATAACGGAATCCATAAAAAGAACCTATCTCGATTCCGTCTTCTAGACGCTGAGCCGAACCAGGATTACCCGGAGAGGGGAATCCATCACCTTCTATATACCCCAACTGATACTTTTCGTTAGAGAATGATTTCAGTTTGGATTTTGTATAAGCCAAATTCAAATTTGTAGAATAAGAAAAATCTTTTGTTTGTACTGCATCCCAATTCACTTGGAACTCAAAACCTTTAGATGTAGTTGTACCCACATTTGCATAAATTTTATCATGCAGATACGGTGGCAAAGGAACAGGATATTCACCGATTACATCACGACCTTCACGAATGAATGCATCAAAGCTACCCGACAGACGAGAGTTAAATAAAGTATAATCAATACCCAAGTTGTAAGAAATCTGTTTTTCCCAAGCCAAATCATAATTTGGGTTATTACCTGGTCCATACCCCATGATAAATTTACCATAAGTATCACTATAGTACTGTCCGAATCCAGAATATTTGGCCTGTGCCGTATAACGGTCGAACCCGGAACGTCCGGTTACACCATACGAAAAACGAAGTTTTAAATCGTCAACGGCAGAACTGTTTTCAAACACCGGCAATTTGGACACACGCCAAGCAGCCGATGCTGCCGGGAAAAGTCCCCATTTATGATCTTCACCAAACTTAGAGTTACCTTCATGGCGTAAAGATCCTGTAAACAAGAATACGTCATTCCAGTTATAATTAATACGCCCCAAAAACGCGATTGTTTTTTCTTCTTCTTTATGGGATTCCATACCCAAGCGGCCATTCACCTTTTCGTACTCACCGCCTTGAAGATAGTTATATAAGAATGCATCGGAAGGAAAATCACGGTTCGATGCTGAGAACCATTCGTAATCGAATTGCTGATAGGAATAACCGCCCATAATTTTGAAATCATGTTCATCATTGATTTTGAACGAATAATTTCCCAACCATTCCAATGTCCAATCTGTCCAAGCTTCCTGTTTCAAGAGTGCATAACCATTATAATTTCCATTAATACAATCTTTATGTGTCTTGAACTTATACTGAGACTGTTTCTTGTTATGTCCTTGGCGACCAAGCTTTAATTCTGTATTCAGATTTTTCAGAATGTTCAGTTTCAAGTTCAAATCGATTGTGGAATATTCCTGTTTTGCACCATTCTCCTGCTCCGTCAAATTTTTGACAGGATTAAAGGAATAACTATTACCTTTGAATGCATCCATCTCATCCACACTGAACGTCGGATTCAACTGAACAGCCTGCTTGAACGAAGCATAATCCGTATAATCTTCGTCAGCTATACGATAAGAGAAATTACCGCCTACTTCCAACAACCCCTCCAAAGTCGTATGCTTAAAGTTTCCACGTAAACCGTATTCTTTACGATCAGAAGCGATATCCAATCCTTCCTTACCTTTAAAGTTAGCAGACATACGGAAAATAGTTGTTTCGCTACCACCGGACAATGAAATATTGTGATTATGACCAAAATTATTTTTATTGATCAACTCATCATACCAATTGGTTCGATGCCCGTAATCAACAGCACCTGTAACCTTGTCCAAATAGGCTTCTGCATCCAAAACATCCGGTTTGCTTGCCACAAAATCATGTTCGACATAGCCATCATACGTAATGGTCGTCTTACCCGCCTTTCCCTGTTTGGTCGTTACTAAGATTACACCATTTGCACCACGAGAACCATAGATAGCTGCAGCAGAACCATCTTTCAATACGGTAATAGACTCGATATCCGACTGTGCCAAATTACGCAAATCTCCTCCCGGCATACCATCAATCACAATCAACGGACTGTTACCGGCCTTCAAAGAAGAAGCTCCACGCACTTGAATACTACCACTCGTATTCGGGTCAGCAGCGGCAACACTATTAACCACGACTCCGGCTACTTTTCCATCCACCATCTGCATCGGATCATTCACGGCACCAGCCAAAAAATCTTTGCTACTTACACTCGTAACTGCCGTAGTCAAATCCTTCTTCACAGAAGAACCATAACCGACCACCACTACTTCCTGCAAGTTCTCAGTGTCTTCTTGCAATGTAATATTAAAGGTTGTCTGACCTTTTACCGGCACTTCCAATGTCTTAAAACCGATATAAGAGATTTGCAATACAGCATCATCCGGTACATTTTCAACAGTAAATGTACCGTTCACATCGGTAACATTACCGATCGTTGTTCCTTTGACGATCACATTGGCACCAATAACAGGGTCTCCAAAATTATCAACCACAGTACCCGTCAAAGTCCGACCTTGTTGTATAACCATCACTTCACGATCCAATACCGGAACAGCAAATGCGGCATTAACAGAAAAAGCAGACATTAATAAGCATAAGGCTGAGGCCTTCACTATCCCATTTGGGGATAATAGCTTAGATTCATTCATCATTTTTTTGCTTTTAATTTAACATGAACACATTAAAATTCAGAAAATTGAAAGAACTATCTTCTAATCTATATTTTTTAATTTTATTTTTTGTAATTCAATGACAATATTAGCCGATCTTAACACAATTACAGTAACACAGGGCAGCAAAAAGAGTATCATATTCAACCTATGACCGATTATGACACTCTTTTGTACAATCAGGACACTACACAAAAAAACAATAAAAGATTATTTCGCATTTGTAAAGTCTGTCGACAGATCAACCCCTGCATCCAAATGACACGCCAAACACTTGACATGTAATGACACTCCAAAATCGGAAAGACAAGAAAAACGACAATTCAAGACGAACCGATATTTCAACAGAAATAGAAATATGACCAAAAAGGGGGTATTGTCTGCTTTATCCAATTATATCGGATAAACCGAATTAAAGACTACGAATAAAAATCAGTTACATTTGGAAACGCCCTATTGCATCCGTCGATACTCTCCCGGTGTAACTCCGTATTTGGCTGAAAACTCACGATAAAAATAGGACTTGTTGGAAATTCCGACCTGATAGATGATTTCTTGCACACTCAGGTTCGTCGTGACTAAAAGCCGGGCAGCATGCATCATGCGGTAGTCCTTGATAAAATCACTCGGTGTCAACGGTGAAATTTTTTTAAAACGACGATACAAAGCACGGGTATTCATGCCTAATTTGTCGGCTATAAGTTCAGGACGCAACGTATCCTGAGCAAGGTTTTCCTTAATTATAGCTGTCACGGAATCCATAAACTCCTTATCTTCCTGATGGATCAACTGGCCGCCGGACTGCTCATAAGCGCTTTCCGGAGAATAATAATAGTCTTTCAGTTCTTTTTTATTCGCCATCAATCTGTTCACAACGGAATGGAGCACTACGGATGAGAATGGCTTGGTCAGGTATACATCGGCACCCAGATCCAATCCTTCCGCCTGTTCGCTTTCCGAGACTTTTGCCGATACTACGATTAAAGGTATATGCCGGGTGAACTTATCAGACTTGATACGGCTGATCAACGCAAACCCATCCATACTCGGCATCATGATATCCGTAATAATCAAATCAGGAGTTTGCTGGTCCATCAAGGCCAAAGCCTCTTCTGCATTAAATGCCTCCCGAACGGCATATTCGGACGATAAAGTTTCCTTAATCAGCCAAACGATATCCCGGTTATCATCAACCACCAAGATAACCGGATTACCGATATTCCCAGTGGTTTCGGCAGCCACTGCCGAAACCACTGGTTGTGCAACCGGAACCTCTTCATCGGCTTGTTCGTCTAAATCCATTTCCTCGACCTCCAGATAAGGCAACGTAACGATAAATCCGGCAGATTCCCCCTCCTTGCTTTCCACATTTATCTCACCACGAAGCAACTGGACCATACTATGGCAGATGAAAAGTCCTAATCCGTTTCTGGAAGTCATCTGAGTATAATTATTTCCATCCAAATCTCCTAAGATATGAAAACGATCAAAAATCGTTTTCAAGTCAGCTTCCGCTATCCCCTTACCCGTATTATATACCTTTATTATCAGAGACTCATTTTCTATCCGGACAGAAACATCAATCGTACCTTTCTGTTCCGTGTACTTGAATGCATTCGACACCAAATTGCGTATAATCTTTTTCAAACTGGGTACATCCGTATTCCAATAAACCGGTTTATCAACATCACTGAAGGTAAAATTGATCCCGTTCTGCTCCGCAACAGGTATAAACGATTCGCATTGCTTCCGGATCAAACTGCTTACGGACACCCGTTTGATCTGTATATGACTGAATCCGACCTCCTCGATCTTTCTGATATCCAAAATTTCCTGGATCAACTCATTCAGATTTGTGACATTCTCACCCAGGATACGGGCATACTTCTCCAATTTCCCATCAGCCAATCGGTCAGCGGATATCTTGATATAATCATTTACGCCATTAATCAAAGTCAAAGGCGTACAAAGCTCATGCGTGATGTTGGCAAAGAAATTCAACTTCGCTTCATATAGTTTTTCTTTTTGCTCTTCTCTGATTTTCCGGGCGACTTCGGCCTGTTTTTCCACAATCCGGCGGCGCAGCCAATACACGATACCCAAACATATGGTCGCCAGTACCAAACCATAGGCAATCATGGCCCAAGAACCGCGATACCAGGGAGGCAACACCCGTATATGCAAAAAATACTCCTTGGCATCCGAATCGAACACATCATTCTTGTAACGGACTTTCAAAACATAATTGCCATAAGGTAACTTCGTAAAAACAACCTCGTTATCTTTCTGCAGTTCGGTCCATGATGTATTATAGTTTTCCAATAAGTACGAATACTCATAGTTTTCCCCGTGTATATAGTCGGTCGCCACAAAAGAAATCGAAAATGTGGATATGTTGGGGGGAATGGTCACATATCCGGTTTTCTGATCCGTATAGTCATACAAACTATGCGTTTCATGCCCCATCTTCATTTCAAAAAAATGTAAGGCCGGCTTATAATTCTCCTGCCGGTCGTTTTGCGGATCTACCCATATCACCCCGTTAATCCCACCGAAGAACAGTTTTCCCGTGTAAGGGCACTTCCAATAAGCATCATCCGAGAATTCCGTCACATCCAGATCAGGACTTTCATAATTATGAAAAAAACGATTGTGAGGATTATATTTGGTATAGATGTGATCGCGGGGCAGGGCACCATCGCGATGGAAATCCTCCATCAGTACCAGCCTTCTGACGGTGACCAGATCGACGCGGTCTTCTGCGCGATCGGCGGCGGCGGACTGATTTCCGGCATCGCGACCTACATCAAGTCGCTTTACCCCGGCATCCAGGTGATCGGTGTGCAGACGAAGGACTCCTGCGCGATGAAGAAGTCGATCGACGCGGGACATCCGGTGGATCTTTCACAGGTCGGTCTCTTCTCGGATGGTACCGCGGTGAAGGCGGTGGGCGATGAGACCTTCCGCGTCTGCAGCGAGTATGTGGATGACATCGTTCTCGTCGATTCGGACGAAGTGTGCGCGGCCATCAAGGACATTTTTGATGACACCCGCTCGATCGTTGAACCCGCGGGCGCTGGCTTCCAGGTAGTCCCGTTCCAGCTCGGCAATGAGCTCATCATCTTCCACGATCAGAATCTTCTCCATGTGCATCTCCCTCTCTCTTATCCAGCGGCAGCGTGATCACCAGCACAAGGCCGTGGTCATTTTCCGCATGGATCTGTCCACCATGTCCCTGCACGATCTGCCGGACAATGGCCAGGCCCAGACCGCTGCCCTCCCCGCTCTTCGTGCGGGCATCGTCCAGGCGGCAAAAGCTTTCAAAAATCCGCTCCAGGCAGTCGTCCGGAACGCCAGGCCCGTCATCCCGGATACGAAGCTCTGCGGTTTTTCCATCTTCCCGGAGAGAAACCGCCATCACCGTCTGCGGTTTTTCCCGATATTTCACAGAGTTGCTCACCGCATTGTCCAGGATCCGCTGGAATT
>OGYW01001147.1_pt1 | contig 24052 bp, 29 predicted proteins | sample 1576621 | NCBI WGS metagenome assembly OGYW01 (sample SAMEA3541528, study PRJEB24748) | human gut metagenome | biome: human gut; feature: human-associated habitat; material: faeces | place: China | collected 2012 | reverse complement strand
AATGTATCAGATGGTGATCGGAAAATGCTTAATGGTATTTGGGATTATTATGCTATGGAGAGTGAATAGATTCCGAATGACAGAGGAATGAAAATAATTGGAGGAAACGAAAATGAGTATAGCAGGAATTAACGGTTATAATTATTCAAATTATTATACAGGAACAAAAAGAAACACTGCGAAAGCAAACGGTATGAATTCCGGTTTGTTATCAAATGTAAGCAGTACATCTTCTAATATTACATTACATATGTCGGGAACAGAAGATAGTGGAAATGCATTAACAGCAGTAGGATTTCCGGATGGCAGTAGTGCATCTGTATATAAATCAGATGCATATGATTCGGCAAACCCAGAATACAGGGTAAGATATTGGGACAAAGAAGGAAATTACACAGATACAAATGTACAGATAAATGATGTTGATCCAAGAAATGCAAGTTATTTGGAAATGCTTGCATATACAACATATAGTGATGTAGAAGGCTTTACGAAAAATGCTTTTGGAGATTTCATGAATGCGGCTGGTGGTGTGAATGGCAACATCACTTATGATTCTGACAGCATAAATGAAAAGAAAGACTATATGAGCATGATTAAAGAATTTATGCAGTTACAATATGATTCGAACAACTTATCAGGTTATCTGTCATATAAGGAATTGTATGATTACATAAATGACAGAACAGAGAGGTGATTCAATTAAATGGAAATATCAAATAATTATAGCACAGCAAAAGTGTGGAACACATCGAATAAAAATGTTTCTAAATCTTCTGAAAAAAACAAATGGAAATTAACGGATTCTTTAAAAGAGAAGATTGTTGATCTGGCAAAAAAAGATGCACAGGACAATGTATATATGGGAAATGCATTTATGAATTTGAGAAAGACGGAAGTAAGCAAAGTAGCCCCGAATAGAGCTGCTTTAATTGGAAAGTTTAGTCAATCAATGAATTCAGGTAATATGTCAGCAATGAAAGAAGTTGAGGAAGCAGACAAAAAATGGCTCTGTATGCTGTTTGGAATACCTTATGAGGCAAAATATCAGGGAACAGGGACAGGCTCGGCAATTCATGTATACAATGAAGATGGCGAAGAAGTTTTGACCTATACAGGGGGAGTAGGCTGGCAGGAAAAAGAAACAAAAGCAGAGTCACAGGTTCATTCAGCATTAAAAATGACATATTATGAGGCATTTAGTGAGGCGAGAAAAGCATTAAATAGTGAAGAAAAGGCTGGCAGTATAAACGAAGACATAATATCACAAGGCAACTTCGATATGAAAGCGTAAAATGTGTGATTTAATAATGTGTCTTATATGGGAATGAGCAATGTATGGCAATGTTCAGGGAACAAAAAATCTAATGAGTCATTATGAAAGTGACGGTGATTATGTTAATTATAAAGTGTCACGTGATTAATAAGGAGGACTTGCACTATGCAGATTAATGCTAATTATTCTGTGAATGGCGTGCCGTATGATAATAAACGTAAGCAGAATAATATCCCTCAATTTAGTACGGAATGTGCGGTTCAGGAAAATGAAAATATAAATCCATATATGGCAGAAGCAGACTTTGATGAAAAAGCATTTGATATGATTGGACCGAATGCTCCACAGGATGTAAAAGATGCATGGATGGAAGCTGCTAAGGATATAAATGCAAACGGCATGGGAATAAAGAAAAATGGAATGTTGAGTCATATATCGCAGATGATGGTACAAAGGCTGAATAAACAGCTTAAAGGAGATGGAGATGCTGATAACATCGACATTTTGGGAAATACAACAGAGTCTGCAATTCAGGCAACGAGTCAGGCTCTTTACGATTTAGATCACCCACGGGAATATGTTCCGAAAAGTATCGAAGTTCAGCGAGCTTGTATGAAAGAAAGAGAGTTTTATGTTGCTTTTCTGGAAAAATTAGAAAAACTAAAAGTAAAAATTTAATTATAGGTTTATTAACTGAAAATTCGTACATACATACTTGACAATATCCCTTTGAGGCGAACAATAATTCGGCTGTTACTATAAAGGGAAGATAAAATAGCAAAAAATGCAATGGATATGTGTATGTTAGTGTTAAGGTAGCTGGATATGGAAAAAATATTTATACGACATATGATGGAATGCAGTGTAGCGTAGTATCAATAGAGCTTCATCTGGATGCATCTATTGATAAGCTGGATAATATGGCAATGAATGTGCAGCTTGATAAGGAAAAGCACATGGAGAATGCGAAAGCATAGGAACAGACAGAGCCGGAGAGGGCAGAAGTTGAGCGAGTGGAAGCGGAGATTGTATACTCTCCAATTGTTGCTGAACCGCAGGAGTATCAGTATAATGCAGATGCATTTGAGGCTAGAGGTGTGAATGAGGTGAAGCAGGAAGTGGCACATAAGGAAGTAGCGAAGGTAAGATAAAGCTAGATAGTTTTGAGGACGTGGGAGAGATTCTGCGTCCTTTTTTTGTGCAGTTTCATCGAAATACAGAACATTAATTCGATGTGCAAGAGATGATTATTGGACAGTATAAAGTGCTATAAATAAAGCATAAGGAACAGATGGAATAAATGATGATAAATGAGTTAAAGATGAGCTTTTACGGAGGTGGCAGTTATGCATATACTAGCGTTTATTTTAATATTTGTAGTCGGTTCAATCATTGCTGCTTGTGATGGGGATTATTCAGGAATAGCTGCAATAGGTAAGTTTGTAGGATTTTTTGTATTGCTATTTGCAGTATTATGGTTATTTACCCAGCCTGTTTTATTGATAATTGCTATTGTTGTACTGGTTTTAATTGTGATAGCTTTCTCTGCAAAGTAGCATAGGCAGATTAAATATAATGGTGTACTGACATTAGGACTTGCAGTAATTATATATCTTCTCTTATATGGTTATTTATGGTATCATATAAGAAAATTTTTTTGCTTTATCTGGAAGTTTGGAGGTGCATTATGCCTAAATCATCAAATCAGAAATTGAAACTGATATATCTTATGAAAATTCTTCTGGAGCGGACTGATGAAACGCACAGTATTACCATGCCAGAGATTATTGAAGCACTCGCAGCATATGATATAAGTGCGGAACGCAAAAGTTTGTATAATGATATTGAAAATTTAAGGGTGTATGGTCTGGATGTTATAGGAACGCAGGAAGACAGGACATATTCATATCATATAGGGAACAGACAGTTTGAACTTGCAGAATTAAAATTATTGGTTGATTCTGTGCAGTCGGCAAAATTTATCACGGCTAAGAAATCAAATGAGCTTATAAAAAAGATTGAAGGGCTTGCCAGCAAATATGAGGCTTCGCAGCTTCAACGACAGGTATTTGTGGCAGGTCGTGTAAAGACAATGAATGAAAGTATCTATTATAATGTGGACAGGATACATACAGCAATAGCAGAAAATTCGAGGATAACATTCCAATATTTTCAATGGAATGTTGACAAGAAGATGGAACTGCGCCATGATGGAGCACTTTATGAGGTCAGTCCATGGTCATTATCCTGGGATGATGAAAATTATTACTTAATTGCGTATGACAGTAATGAGGGAATAATTAAACATTTTCGAGTAGATAAAATGCTTTATATCAAGTCAAATGGCAAAGGAAGAGAAGGAAGGCAGGCATTTAAATCATTTGATATGGCTGCATACGCCAGAAAAATGTTTGGTATGTATGGGGGCAAAGAAGAGTGGGTGCGCATTGAGTGCGACAATTCTTTTGCGGGTGTAATGATAGACCGCTTTGGAAAAGAAGTGTCAATGATCAGATTGGATGATAAACGCTTTGTGGTCAATGTGGAGGTTGCGGTCAGCAGGCAGTTTTTGGCGTGGATTATAGGTCTTGGTGAGGGAGTAACGCTTGCAGGACCGGATAGTGTTGTTGAAATGATGAATGCTGAAATTGACAGATTGATAAAACAATATAAAAAATAAGAATAAAAATTCGATATGCAAGGTGGGTTTATGGGACACCTTAGTTTTTATAATAAGAATCAGATAAGAGATAAACTCTTACTGGTTCTTATTTTTTTGTGCAGGTGAGGTGGAAGAGTGGCAAGGTTATGGTATTGGATTAGAAAAACAATATTATATGCTAAGGAATGCAGAGGATGCTGCATTATGTGTGAATATTACGATGTATGCAGAAATGATGGGGCATTAGAATAGGAGGTGCCAGTTAAAACAAAACAAAGGTTCGATATACAAGGGATGATTATAGGACAGCTAAGGTAGTATCATAGAATCAGAAAGAAACAAATAATCACATAAATGAATGGAGAAATAAAAGTATGACAGATATCGTAAAGAACGAAATGTAAAAGAATTGGAAAGATGTGTTGAGCTGATAATACCATATACAAACACTGCGGAAGAAATAATAAGATTAAACTTTGAATCAATAAGAATGTTAGTAGATTATTGTGAAGGATTATCCTTGGAAGGTGAACCTGCGATGGAAAGATGGCTGACATCACCACGATTAGCAAAGTTTAAGGAAAATATTAAAAATGAGGAGGTATAGCAATGAGAGATTGGGTGGATTTAAATGGAGATGGCAAAATTGATGGCTCAGAAATGATGTCCGCGGAAGAAATGCTTTGAAGAGCATGAAGCATTATTTGGAGATGCCGGAGACTTTGAGGATGAGACAAAGGAGAATTTTGAGATTGATGCAATGGCAGCAGGACTTGATGTTGATGAATTAGAACTTATGGATCCTGATGACAGAGCAGAGGCATTGGAAGAAGCAGGGTTAGATCAGAATGATTATGATTTTGACTAATTTTTTTGCAAGGGAGGTTGATTTGTATGAAAAAGAATTCATTTGGACAGGGACTGGCAATATTCTTTGTGATAATAGGTGTTTTGTTTGTAATAGGTTCAATAGGTGAAGCAAGTGAGCCTAAGTGCATTAAGTCAGGATGTGATAATAAGCAGGCAAGTGGAAGCAGTTATTGTTATCTGCATAAACCATATACGGGAAGTAGTACATCCCATAGCAGTTCATCATATAGCAATAAATCGTCGAGTAGTACTTCTAAGAGTAGTACAAGTAGCTCTGGTTCAAGCAGTAGTTACAATAGTAAATCAAATTCAACAAACAAGTCATCATATAGCAGCGGCACAAAAAAGAGTACAACGACAAAGAAGCGTACATATGATTCTTATGATGATGGCTATGATGATATCTATATGGATGGCGATTATGACTATGACAGATATGACAGAGACAGCGATTATGCTGATGGTGTAGATGATGCAATGGATGAGTACGGAGAAGACTGGTAAAGCCGATAAAGTTTTGCGGAAAGGAGATCACTATGGAAGAACTTTATTTTACAATAGCAGGTTGTAGCCACTATTTTGGCAGTGATTTTATGGAAAAAGGAATGAAAGTAAAACTTGAAAAAGAGCCGGATAATGAGTACGACAAAGAAGCAATACAGGTAAAGATAAAAGGACTTGGAAAGATAGGATATGTGGCTAACAGTCCTTTTACTGTTAAAGGTGAGTCTATGAGTGCTGGCAGGCTTTATGACAAAATTGGAGATAAGGCGAAGGGAAAGGTAGTGTTTGTAGTTGATAGTGGGGTTGTGTGCAGAATAATTAACACAGGTAAAGAGCAAAATCTGGTAATAGAAAAAGAACAAAATAGCGATTGAGTCGTAAGGCAATAGGTTGGTTAGGATAGCCAACCTATTGCTATAATATTTGAAATATAGAAATTTATAAAAATAAAATCAATCTTTATATATCTAAAGATTGCGCTGGCGGAATTAGTATAAACATGATATAATGTAGATCAGGTATATAATCTGCAATTAAGATGAAAGGTGTTAATTATGGCAGTATCATATAATGGTCTATGGAAAATTTTAATTGACAAAAAACTACAAAAAAAAGATCTTACGGAACAGTTAAATATTAGTTCTACAACTATCGCAAAGATGGGAAAGGGCGAAAAGGTGTCTATGGATGTCTTGGAACGAATTTGTAGATATTTGAATTGCGATTTAGGAGATATTGCAAGTTTTGAGATAGAGGAGAATGACAATGGTTGTAAATAAGCATGGCAGTTTTTATATGAGAAGTGGATGGGGAACAAAAATCATTCAGGCAGTAGAGCAAGATGCCATGATTTTTACTCCTAGTAGTGAACAAGAGGCAATTGATAATATTGGATTAGGTCGAGTAATGATAAAAGCTCTTAGATATTGGTCTGATGCTATGGGGTTAACTCACGAGGAAAAGGAACAGGGAGGCATACGTTTGGTACCAGAGCCGATCTATTATAGCATATTAAATCACGACTTGTATTTTCAAAGATTGGGTTCATTACTTCTATTACATAGAAACTTGGCATTGAATGAAGAAAATGCTACTGCGTGGTATTGGTTGTTTAATGAATGGAAACAAAATGTATTTACAAAGGATGCATTTGTAGATGGATTCCATTCATTCCTGTCAGTAAATGGAATGAAAGTGAAAAAGACTGCAGTAGATAAAGAATTTAATTGCTTAAAAAACACATATATTGGTGAAGGAAAATTCGACAAAAACAGCATAATGGATGAAGATACATATCCGTTCTTGGCACCTTTACAGATTTTAAAAGAGACTGGTAAAAATACATATGAGAAAAGAAGTCTTACAGGTAAGGAAGTGCCATTGGAAATACTTATATATTCAATAGCAATGGATAATATAGATGAGAGTTCTAGTGGAAGACAGATAAACATTGATAAATTAATGGAAGAAAAAAGGCAGATTGGTAAGTATTTTGGAATGAAATATTCTAAACTGTTGGAGTTGCTTGTTGAGGCGGAAAATAAAAAATATATAAACCTTAATAACAACTTTGGAAATAGATTCATTGAATTTAATGGTTATGATTACGCTGGTTTGGTAGAACAATATTATGTTGATAAGGAACGATAAATAATGAATTATACAAATTTAGTTAAAAAAAAGAAACAATATAAGTATTCTGCTAATATTTGTTTTGATATGAAAGATGAGGAAAAGTTGGCAGGATTTATTCCTAATATCACTACAACAGAAATACTCAGAGAATATTTGCTAGGCATTATCAATGGAAATGCAGATGTTCATTCAAGAATATTATATGGTTCATATGGAACAGGAAAATCTCATTTACTGACAGTATTTAGTGATTTGTTAGGACATGTAAATACTAATGGAAAAGGTATCGTTGAGTTTTTAAATGCAATATCAAAATATGATAAGGAACTTGCATCAGAAATAAAAAAGTATGTAAAAGAAGAGAAACCATATCTTGTGGTGCCAATTTATGCTAATTTTGGAGATTTCGATAAATGTATAACTTATTCGCTTAAGAAAGAATTAGAAAGAAATAAAATTGATATTTGTTTCAAAAGTTATTTTGATGATGCGTTGAAATTGATAAATAAATGGAATTGTGGACAGGAATCGAATAAGAGACTCAGAGAAATATATAAGAATCATAAAATAAGTGAATCAGAATTGATAAATGGATTGCAGAATTATGATTCTAAATCGGAAAAAGACTTTAATGTAGTATTTAGAGCAATGACATATGGAGCAGAGTTTGTTAGTGAAGCAGGTAATATGATTGATAATATTACTCTTGCTAATTCAACTATTGCAGACAATTACAGAGGAATAATATTTGTATTCGATGAATTTGGCAGATATATAGAGGACATAGGAGAAAATATAAAAGTAAAAGATGTACAGGACTTAGCAGAGTTTTGTGATCATTCGGATTTTGATGATTATCTTATACTAGTGTCTCATAAGCAATTATCACTTTATACAGATAAGATGAAAAAATCTATAAGTGATGAGTGGAAAAAAATTGAAGGAAGGTTTAAATCAACTTCAATAAATATTAAATATGATCAGTGTTTATCATTAATTCCTCATATTATACCTAAAACCAAGGAATGGAATAGTTTTAAACGTAAATACCAAGAAAAATTGAATGAATTGTATACGCAGGCATATGACTTTAAAGGATTCTTGTTACCGCCTGAGAATGAAGGTATAAACCCATTTGAAGGAGGATATCCATTACATCCGATTACATTATATGCTTTAGATAGATTATCTAAGCGTGTGGCTCAAAATGAAAGGACTTTCTTTACATATTTGGCAAGCGACGAAGATTATTCATTATTTTCGCAGCTTGAAAAATTGAATTTGGAAGAATTTCATTTTGTTGGTCTTGATTCAATATATGATTACTTTGAAGAAAATATATGTTCATATCGGGGTGGTGAAGCAAGAGAAGTATATAAGAAATATCAAGTTGCAGTAAACAAGCTTGGGAGTACTACAGATAAAAATATTGAAATAAAAATCTTAAAAGCGATGGCAGTCATTTACATAATAAATGATTTAGGAACATTAACTCCAGATATAGAAACATTGATAAATGTAATAGATGCAGATAAAAATTTGATAAAAGAGTCTATTGAAAAATTGGAAAAAACAAAAATTATAAAATTCATGCGTCAGTATGGATATTATGATTTTTTGGATAGTAGTATTTATGATTTCGACTCTATGATAGACGAGAGGTTGGCATTTGTTACAGATGAGACAGCAATATCTATTTTAAATGAAGAATTTTCAGATTTTGTGATTTATCCATATGATTATAATTGGCATTATCATATGAATCGTATTTTTTTGCCAATATTTGCGCTAAAGCCAGATTTAACAAAAAAGGCATTAATGCGTTTCCTTCCGAAGTATTATGATGGAATGATAGCATTTGTTTTAGATAAGAAGTTTGAAATTGCAGAGTATTTGAGTAATGAAAATATGCCTGATCGAGTTATTTTAGTTATTAATCAGAAAGAGGATGAAATTTTATATGAAGTCAAACGATACGTTGCTATAAAATACTATTATTCAATAAGAGATGAGTTGAAGAAAGATGATCCAACAGTAGAAAAAGAATTAGAATTATATTTGAATGAGCAAAAAAGTGTTCTCCATGAGATTATTGCAAGTTGGAGAAATATTGAATCAGATAGTATTGCGGTTGTGTCAAAGGGACAAGAATATATTGCGAGAAGTGATAAAGATGTTGCTGAGATTGCATCCACGATTATGATGAATAGTTATCCACGAGCAATAATTGTTAATAATGATTTAATTAATAAAAATACTGTATCAGGGGCGATTAGGCTAGCACGAACAAAAGCTCTTTCATATATTATGAATAACAAAGATAATATGCTTAAGGAGTGTAGTTTGTTGTCTCCAGAACACTCAATTATTCGATCTGTTTTGTCTAAGAATGGCTTATATGACGGAGAAGAAAATATAGGAGTATTAAATATTCTTCCTAGTGGAGAAACTTCTGGATATTTTGTGTCTCAAGAGATTAGCAAATACATCACAAAATGTTTGAAAGGGCAAACAGGTATTAAAGAATTATATGATGTACTCAAAAAACCGCCTTATGGATTAAGAGATGGATATATTCCAATTTTACTTGCGTATGAGCTTAGGCAGTATGACAATATATCTATTTATTTTCATGGCTCTGAGCACGATTATTGTGAAGAAGAACTGTTAAAAGCGTTGGAAAGTCCTGAAGACTATAGTTTATACATTTGTAACTGGTCCGAAGCAGAAACTGTATATATAGATAGCTTAGAAAAGATTTTTTCGCATTATGTAGATAAAAATGCAAGAAACAGACTAAAAGAATTGTATGAAGCAATGAATAAACATTTTGTAGCGATTTCTAAGGCGGCTAGAACAACAAACAAATATGTGTCAGAGAAAGCAAAGCAATATAGGGAAATTATGAGCATATCACATAAGGATTATAATAAGTTTTTCTTTGAGACTTTGTTACAATTGGATGATGATTTATCAGAACTTTCAATGATCATACAAAAAATTGTTTTGGAACTTGAGAGCGTGACAGAACTTCAAATTCAAACTATTGAAAAGGCAGTGAGAACGGTTTTAGAGATTGAATCAGATATTTCAATTACAGCTGAGTTAAATAGGTTATATGAATCAGAATGGAAAGAAAAACGATTTAAGTCCTTTGATTATCAGACAAGCATGATGTTAGATTATTTAGCAAATATGAATTTGTCAACAAGTGATGAAGAAATTGTTCAAGAGATAGGCAGAGTAGTTACAGGATTTGAGATAGAGTATTGGAATGATTCAAAAATAGAGGATTTTTATGAAGCTTTCTCAAAAATGGTAAAACAATTGAATGATTATCAGGTACAAGATAGTGTTGGTGCTGATGAAATTAAGGTTACAATTAGTACAGGAAATGATGAGGAAAAGATTACTCAGTTCAACAAAGGTGAATTATCAGGAAATAGTCAGCTTATGTTTAATAAGATTAAGTCGACTATTGATAATTTTGGAGAATCATTAAGTTATGATGAGAAAATGCAAGTATTAGCAAAAATCTTTTCTGAAATAATGTAGATTGGAGGATTATAATGATCTACTGGTGTGAAAAGTGTAGCGAACCGGTATTCGATAAGAAGTTGCACGAATTAACATGCAAAGGAAAATTGAAAAAATTATCTGAAGGATCTATTTGCAATCCAGTATTTGTTCAAGAAAGAAAATTATTGAGCAAAATTGTGGGAGAAGATTTAACAGATAAAAAGGTATGGTATTTTGGATCCAGTAGATATCTTTACGATGGAGAAATTCAGAGAATACCATACATAGAATGGTACAAGAACAAGAGCCATCTTAAATATGCAGACGAACTAAGAAACAATATCGAAATAGAACGTGACTACACACCATATATTGGAGTAGTAAAAGCAAATGAAGCATATATTAAGGGTTTAGTTTATGAAGCTGAAAAATATATAGTAGACATTTATGAAAAATATTCTACAGGAGAATATGCCGAAAATAAGTATATTCCTACCGTATCGTTTTCAGGTGGAAAAGATTCTACAGTTGTTAGTAGATTGGTAAGAGATGCATTACAGGATAATTCTATCGTACATTTTTTTGGTGATACAACTTTGGAATTTAGAGAGACATATGAGTATGTGCAAGATAAATTTCGAAGAGAAAATCCGCAAGTACCAATGATTCCTAGTGAAACAGAAAATGATTTCTTTAAACTGTGCAAAGTGTTTGGACCTCCTAGTCAACATGAAAGATGGTGCTGTACAATTTTTAAGACGAGTAATCTTAATAAAGAATTGGAAAACTTGCCAGGTAGCAGTCTTTCTTTTTTGGGAATAAGACATAGTGAGTCAGCGGCGCGAAAAGGATATGAAAGAACACAAGAGCATTCAAAGATATCCACACAGGTAAATGCAATGCCAATTATTGAATGGACTGATTATGATGTATGGCTATATATATTATATAAAAATATATTGATAAATGAATGCTACGAGTATGGTTATAAGAGAGTTGGTTGCTGGTGCTGTCCTAATAATTCAGACTGGTCAATGATGTTGACGGAAATATATCATCCGGAAGATATGAAAAAATGGAAAGGCATGGTACTAGATTTTGCAGTGCGTGCAAATAAATCAGATCCGGAAGATTATTATGAAGATGGTAAGTGGAAAGTTAGGAGAGGTGCAAGCGGTTTAAAAGTAAAAAATGTGTCTATTATGGATACAGCTTGTAATCTATCTGATAAAGCGAGAAATATTATAATTGATAAAAAACTGAATAGAGACGTAATTGAGCTATTTAAACCATTTGGGGATTTGAAAGTCGTTGAAAAAAAGGATGCTACATATATTTCAGTATTTGACAATGACAAGTCAGGTGAGTATAGGAAATGTTTTGAATTAATAATAACATATGGAACAAATGTTGTGAAAGTATTGCCAGAAGAAAGAATTGATGTAACAAACCTTGTTAATAGACTGAAATGCCAATTGAGAAAATATCAGTTTTGTATTCGCTGCTCAGCATGTGATTCTGTTTGCCCGCACGGAGCGATAGATACAATACATGGACAATATAAAATTGATGAGAATAAATGCGAACATTGCAAAAAGTGTATTGCTAAGTTTTACAACGGATGCATTATTTGTGATAAGGTTGCAGGAAAGAAGGGATAACGTATGATTAGAGAAGATAGACCTAAAGAACTTCCAATTGTAAGATTACTCGCAGGAATAAGGAATATGGGGTATACATTTGAAAGTGCTATATTAGACATTGTGGATAATTCAGTTACGGCTAAGGCAAAAAATATACACATACTTATTCAAGGTGAAAATAAAGTAGATAGTAAAATTGAAAAAGTAATTATATGTGATGATGGAAAAGGAATGAATTGTGATGAGGTTTTTAATGCCTTAGAATTGGGGTCGCCAGAAAGTGTTTATCACGATAATTCACTTTCAAAGTATGGATTTGGACTTAAAAGTGCAGGTTTGTCACAAGCAAATGATATTTACGTAGTTTCAAAACACGATGATGAAAATGATTGGAACAAGGCATCTATTAGTTGGAAAGATATAAAAGAGAACAATAGATACATTGTGGATGAAAATCTTGAACTCTCAGAAGAGGAAAAATCATATATTAAAAAGTTCAATTTATCTAACGGAACAATTGTAATTTTGGATGAATTAATAAAGGTAAGTAAGGTAAAAAAGAATTTAGCTGTAAAGAAGATTTATGAAAAATGTGCAATTACTTTTCATAGGTTTATGGAAAAGGATGATTTAAAGATATATGTAAATAGTGATAATGCAATAAAACCATATGATCCATTATTTTGTAGTGAAATAGGTGATAATTTGATGACTCATTATGATGGAAAACATGTATGTAATTATTTTCCGTCAAGTTATCCATTAGTAATTAATCCAAAGACAAAATCAAAAGCTACTATAAGGGCAGTCTTATTGCCAAATCCTCCATTATACGAAAGGGAGGGATTACAAAAGAAAATAAATCAAGAATATCATATACTGCAAAAAAATATAGGATTTTATATTTACAGAAATGATAGGCTGATTGTAGAAGCTACAACATTATCGTTATTTTCAAGAAGTGAACCAAGGTTATTGGCATCAAGAATGAGCATTGATTTAGATACAAATTGTGATGATGATGTGAATCTTGATGTTAAGAAAACTCAATTAGTATTTCCAGAGCATTTTATGGAACAATTGAGAGATTTATTAAATCCGTATTTACGAAGATCAAAAGATTTATGGGATGAAATGAAAATTAGAAAAGCCAATGAGTTACAGGAATCACCAACTGATTCAGATACATTGCATTCGAGAAGTAATGAGATGCTTAAAGGAGTATCTCCAGTTGTTTGCGATCCTCAAACAGGTGATGTTAAACCTATGCAGGACGCAGTTGTTAATAATATTGCGGATTTGAAGGAACAGTACGGTATAGATGATACCGTCATTGAAGAATTAAAGAGGAAAAATAAGCAAAGAGTAGTTACTGTGAGTGAATTACCAAAAGGAATGTTATGGAAACCTGGAATTGGAGGAGAAAATAATTGTCAGGTTATTGTGGAATTATCACGACAGCATCCTTTTTATGAAAAGATATATAAAAAATTGGAAGTTGGCTCAGATGCGGTTGTGATTTTGGATGCATTCTTTTTGAATATGGCTATGGCAGAAATGGGAATTAATTGTGATGACAACAAGTATGCAAAAATATTTGAAAAACTGCGCCAGTCGGTATCACATCAATTAGAGAATTTTATTGATTTAGAACTGGATGAGGATGATGAAGATGATGAAAGCTTATGAAGCAATGGTATCGTCTCCATGTATAGCTAACAGACATCCCTTTATTTACATTTTATATACTACAGTAGATGATAACGCTTTTTTATATGTGGGAGAGACTGAAGAACGCAATGGAGCAATTGGAAGATTATCTGGACATTTAAATTATAATCCTCCTGGAACATTTTTATCTAAAATAATGGAATATTCTACATATCAAGTTAGTGAAATAGGTAAAATAAATGTAATTGCATTTGATGTTAGTGAATTTAAAATTTTTTCCGGAGATATTAATAAAACTAAAAGAAGAGCGTTAGAATATGTAATTCATTTTGAAATGTTAAGGTATTCATGTGCGGATGAAGTTACTATTCCGTATACTGTTATATCACATGTACAAGCACAAGAAAGATATATTAATGATAGTAAGATTAGAGCTATATCACAAGAAATTTTAAAAAAGATTATAGATATGATACCATTTAATAAATAGTGAGGTAGATATGATATATTTAGATAATGCTGCGACAACTAAATATAAACCGGAAGAAGTATATAATGCATTTAATTATTATGTGAGAGAGATAGGTGTAAGTCCAGGACGAGGAAGTTATAAACTGGGTATAGAGGCATCAAGAATGCTCTATCAGGCTAGAAAAACAGTAGCAAAGTATTTTGGAATGTCAGAGCCAAATGTGATATTTACGAAGAACTCAACAGAAGCCATTAATCTTTTTTTAAGAGGATTGTTAAATAATGGAGATCATGTAGTTATTAGTTGTTATGAACATAATGCAGTTTTGAGACCACTGCATGAAATGAAACAAGAAGGCATTATTGATTATTCTATAGTTAGTAGAGAAGATTTGGAGCTTACACCACAAGAGATTTACAATAAATATGTAAAAACTAATACAGTCCTTTTTGAAACAACATTAGCAAGTAATTTAACTGGACGAATAGTACTTAATTCAGATGTGCTTCGTTATATGAAACAGAAAGGAATTACGACTTTTGTTGATTCTTCACAAGGTGCTGGAAAGATAGGAATTTCAATGTCTGAAGATGGAATAGATTATTTGGCATTTACGGGGCATAAGGACTTGTTAGCATTACCTGGTGTAGGAGGACTCGTATGCTTGAAAAAACCTATATGGAAGCCATTATTGCAAGGTGGAACAGGAGTATTAGGCGATTCGTATGTGAATCCATCGGTGTTTCCAGAAGCATATGAAGCAGGAACATTAAATATGCCAGCTATATGGTCACTTAAAGTTGCATTGGATTGGATAAATGAAAATAAAGAAAGAAATTTAAAAAAAGAGAAGGAACTAACCGACTATTTTGTTAAAGAATTAGATAAAATTAGTGATGTGACAATATATGATAAAGATTTTCAACGTGTAGGTGTTATCGGTTTAAATATAGATGGTATGAAGTCAAATGAGGTAGTGCAGTATTTAGATGAAAATGATGTTTGCACTAGAGGTGGAATACACTGTGCCATATTAGCACACGAAGCATTAAATACTAAGGAAATAGGCATAGTAAGATTCAGTTTGGGTATGAATATTAGCAAAACAGATATTGATAAAGTCTTAGAACTTATAAAAAGTAGGTGATTAGAAATGTATATTGTTTTTTTCAGTACAAGTTATGTGTTTGAAACGGAAGAAAGATTAAATAATCAAGGCATAGCGTGTAAAATTGTACCAACGCCAGTGACAGATAAAGCATATTGTGGAGTATGTATTGAAACAGAAAGTAAAGATATAGAGAACTACATTGAAGATATGGAACATAATATCATAGATTAGAAGGCAGGTGAGCGTGGTGGCATTTACAGATTTAAATTTATTAAAACATTATAAGACATATAAACATAATATTGTGAAAGAATTTTATACGCCTGTATTACAGGAATCTGTATTATACCAACGCTCAGTAGGCTTTTTCTCATCTACTGCCTTAATTGAGTTGACAAAAGGAATTGCAGGTATTGTAAAAAATGGTGGAAAAATACAGTTTATTGTTTCTCCGTATTTAAGTGAGGAAGACGTGGAGGCAATACAGAAGGGGTATGAAAAAAAGAAAATTATAGAACAAGCACTTTTAAGAGAGTATAAAGAACCAGAGAATTATTTTCAGGAGGAAAGATTAAATTTATTATCCCACCTTATTGAAAATGGAAATTTAGAAATTAAAGTAGCGTTTACACCACCCAATAAGTCAAATGGAATGTATCACGAGAAAGTCGGGATTGTAACAGATGCGGAAGGGAATAAGATAGTATTTACAGGTTCGCTTAATGAGACAATAAATGCATTTTACAATAATTATGAATCTATTGTGGTATTTACTTCGTGGGAAGAATCAAGGCAATATGCGGAGGAAATGCAAAATGATTTTGATACATTATGGAATAATGAGGATACAGACTTAGAGATAATAGAATTTCCGGAAGTAGTAAAAGAAAAGATAAAACTAAATCAAAAACCAAAGATAAATTACGATATTGATGAAGAGGAAATGGTAGAGGAAAGTCCTGTACAAAAAGGGGTACCTCGTATGCCTCCCGGATTTGATTTGCGTGATTATCAAAAGGATGCGATAGAAAAGTGGGAAGAAAATAATTATTGTGGAATTTTTGATATGGCGACAGGTACAGGGAAAACATATACGGGACTCGGTGCTGTAACAAAACTTTATGAAGCGAAGAAGAGATTGGCAATAATTATTGTGTGTCCATATCAACACCTGGTGGAACAATGGGTAGAGGATATTGAATTGTTTAATTTGCTACCAACAATAGGCTATTCTTCGTCAAAACAAAAAAATTGGAAAAAGAGATTAGAGGATGATATCTTAGATTTTTCAATTGGTGTCATAGACTGCTTTTGTTTTGTGACCACAAATGCAACGTATTCATCAAAATTTGTGTGTGAACAGATGAAGTATTTAGGAAAAGATACATTGCTTATTGTTGATGAGGCTCACAACTTTGGGTCACCTAATTTGAGAAATAAGTTATATCTGAATGTAGAGTATAGATTAGCATTATCGGCTACATTAGATAGACATGGTGATGAGGAGGGCACGGATTGTCTGAAAACTTATTTTGGGGAGAAATGTATACAATATGATTTGAAAAGGGCTATTAAAGAGGGAAAATTAACACCATATTATTATTATCCAGTAGTTGTATATTTGGATGAAGATGAGATGGAGCAATATCGAGATATATCATATAGGGTATCAAAGGAGTGTCATAAGGACAAGCATGGTAATTTGAAAATTACTGATAAAGGCAAGAGACTTTTGCTTCAACGTGCTAGAATTGTGGCAGGTGCCAAAAGCAAATTAGTAGAGCTAAAGAAACTTATGCAAAATTATAAAAATGATACACATATTTTGGTATATTGCGGCGCAACAAGGGTACAGACATTTGAATATGATCAATCAGAACATGACGAAGAAGGTGAACGTCAGATAGTAGCTGTGTCTAAAATATTGGGAAACGAACTTGGAATGAAAGTAACACATTTTACTTCAAATGAGTCTGCTGAAGAAAGAGAAGTGATAAAAAGAAGATTTGCTTCAGCAGATCCATATCAAGCTATAGTTGCTATAAAATGCTTGGATGAAGGGGTAAATATACCAAGTATCAAAACAGCATTTATTTTGGCAAGTACAACTAACCCTAAAGAATATATTCAAAGAAGGGGAAGAGTTTTACGTTTGGCAAGTAATAAGCCATACGCTGTGATATATGATTTTGTAACATTAGTAAGACCATTGGAAGAAGTTAACCCGTATAGTACAGATTATAATTGTGAGAGAGCTTTAGCCAAAAGAGAATTAGCAAGAATAAAGGAATTTGGAGAAATAGCATTGAATTCTCGTGATTCTGATGAATTAATTAATGATTTGGAATGTGCGTACGAATTAAGCATTGACGAATTGGAGGATATTGATGATGGATCAGAATTTAGATGAAAAAAAATTGGATACTATTAAACTACGCATTTTAGAAATGGAAACAGACAATATTGTGAAAAAAGAATCTAATCCCGCTATGGAGAATAAGATCCGAGGACTCATAATGACGGAGGTAGATAAAAAATGATTTTACAAAAGTTGGAAATGAATAATTTTAGACAGTATATTGGGGAGCAGACTGTTGAATTTTCAATAGATCCCGAAAAGAATGTTACAGTTTTAATTGGAGTAAATACTTCTGGTAAAACCACGATTGTACGTGCATTTGAATGGTGTCTATATGGTAAAAATGGATTTGACGATCCTGTATTACTTAACAGCGAAGTTAGAGATAATATGAATGAGGGGGATTCTCAATCAGTGTCTGTAGCGGTTACATTTGAGCATAATAGTATGATCTACACTTTAAAAAGACTATATAAATACTTATGCAATGAAAGAAAATGGGAAGATGGGAAGGTGGTTGTTAATTTAAATAAAAAACCTGAAGAAAAATTAACATTAGAGTACCTTCAAAGTGATGGGCAGACAAAAACACCAATTGATGCATCAAATATTGCGGAATCTATGGATAGAGTATTACCAAAGGACTTATCGGATTATTTCTTTTTTGGTGGAGAGCGTATATCAGGTATAGCAAATCGTACAGATTTGTCTAAAGCAGTAAGAGGGTTGATGCGACTGGATGTTCTTGAAAATGCAAAAACACATTTAAATAGTGTTGTAAAAACTTTTGAATCGAAAATTGACACGACTGGTGATGTAAATGCACAAAAAGCAAAGGATAGTTTAGAAACATATAAAGTAAAAAGAGCACAGCAAGAAGAAGAAAAAAAGAATTTTGATGAGCAGATGCAATATTGGCATAGTAAAGAAAATGAGTATAACGTATTACTTGCTAAAAGTAATATAGAACAGGTGAAACAGGCAAAAAGGGAAAGGGATAGAGTTGAAGCAACATTAAATTCTGAAAAAGCAAAACTTGAAATGGCGAAGACAGACATGGTCAAGAAATTTAATAATAGACCATATGCATACTTTGGATTGCCGTTAATTAATAAAACATTAGATATGTTAGAAAAACTTCAAGAACAGACAGGACATGTGGAATGTGTTCCGGATATGGAACAGGGAGCTATAGATTATCTTGTCAAAAGAGGATATTGCTTATGTGGTACACATCTTGATCAAGGTTCTATACCATATTTAAAAGTGATGGAAGAAAGAAAGATATTACCTCCAGAGTATATAGGTGCATCTGTTCAAGCATACAAAACAAAAGCAGAAGGATATTTAGCAGGCGCTGAGAATTTTAAGAATATTATAGAGGAGAAGTATAAAGAAATAAGAAGTCTTCAGAGAAATATAGGTATTCTTGAAGATGAAAAGAAAAAACAGTCAGAACTCATTATTGATGATACCGATGCAAAGGAAATTGAAAAGAAAAGACGAGAAGCACATACAAAATATGTCGAAGCAAAAACGGATTATGATGCATGTGTAGCCAAAATAGGCGGATTTGATTCTAACATAAAAAATTGTGAAAATGCGATTGATAAATATGCAAAAAGTAGCACAAAAAATGCTAAAGTAGCGCGTTATATTATGTATGCACAAAAGGTATATGAGTGGTTGAGAGAAACATATAAGAGTAAGGAAGAGGTAGTAAGGGCAGAATTGCAGAAAAGAGTTAATGAAAACTTTGCTAAAATGTATCATGGAGAACGTTCAATACTTATAGATGATAAATATAGGGTGAAATATAGCGATGTTACAACAGAAGAGTCTGATGGTTTAAAAGCTGTTAAAAGTTTTGCTTTTATAGCGAGCTTAGTATCAATGGCTAAAGATAAAATTTTAGATGATGCTGAAATGAAACTGGGACAAGTATATCCGCTTGTTATGGATGCTCCATTTTCTAACGTGGATGAAATACATATTGATAATATTTGTAAAATACTGCCTAATACAGCAAATCAGGTTGTAATGGCAGTAATGCAGAAAGATTGGGAGTATGCATCTTCAAATCTTCAACAGTATGTTGGAAAAAGTTATGTGATTGAAAAAGATCGAGACGCAGAAGGTAAAGAGATTGATACATCTACACATATTAAGTAAGGAGGTACTAATATGTTTGATAAGGACTTTAAGATTTCAGGTAAACATGCTAATTACTGGAAAGATTTGTGCGAATTAGCTGGGAATGTTCCTGATAGGGAGCAACATTCAAATTTTAAAATATTTAATGCCTATATTGATGCCTATATACTTTGCACTTTAATCGGATATCAATATAGTAGAAAAGGGGTAATAGATAATAGTATACCTGGCGATGCTGGAATGTTATCGGAAGTTATTATAAAAAGAAAAAATGAATTGAAATTTATTTATCAAATAATTATGCTTTCTGATGAGGAGTCAGAGCCGGATCCAGATAAAAGAATATATCGAGCTACTACCTTTTCGGAAGAGAAGCCAGAAGATAGAGAAATGATAAAGAATAATATGAAAATATTTAATTCTTATTTTCTAGGAGGATTGGAAGTAATGCATGAGCAGTTTGTAGATCAGTGTATTACTGACGATGATTATTTGAAAAGAATATTTGATTATGTGAGACAATTTGACGAAGAACAAGATGGGGAATCATTGAAGTCTTCCATTGATAAGATTCTTAATAAGTGATGGTGAAATTTTATGGTAAACTTTAATGGGGATGCCGATAAAATTCCTTTCTATGAAACTTTTGAATTTACTAGGCAAAATATTGCACATTTGTTGCAATACATGGGGTTAGCGAATGCTCAGGAATCATATCAAATTGAGCATATGGATAAATTTATTTTTCTTTATGGTGATGAGCAGGAAGTATATAACAAAGATGAAAGAAATTTTATTGAGAATGCAGGGGATGTATACATATATAAAGAGTTTTATAAAAGAACTAAGCGTGGTGTTATGCCATGTCGAATTATAGCTACGGAAATTAGTGGTATTAATGGAATAAAAAATTCTCTTTTTTTTATGAAGGAAATTAATAAGGCTATAGGTGGATTTACTATATTTTTTATCAAAGCGGGTGTTAATTACTATATTGGAATTAGGGCATTTAATAAAGATGTAAATGATGATTGTATAATTTCAAAACCAATAGTGCTGACTGAGGATTTTGAAGAAATAACTGATAAATTGTTCTATGTGGCAGATTCAGATGATTTTATTGACTACTACAGAACATTAGTTGATGCAATAGAGGAGAATAACTTAGCATTAACAGATTATGATAGGCAGATAGAAATTAAGAGAGGAATTCAATATTCTTATCTTAATATGTTGAGTGAAATTTCTCATATATATAAAGTTAGTTTTTCTGGGGAAATAGAAAGATATTATAAATCATTTGAAGGTATTGAGGAAAATAATTATTTATCTATTGTAAAAGAGTGCATTGCAGAACTAAGTTTTATTAAATCATTTAAAGCAAATACTATGGAAATGTTGTTTGAGGCAGATGAAATGATGGAATTGGCTAAAAAGACAGAAGAAGAGAATGAGATCTTTATTGGAAATCAAAATGAAAAGAATTATAACGAAGAGAATGATTCTGATATGATGAGATATCTTGATAATCCGGAACTCATGATAAAAATGCTGAAACAACGAAAGGGAATATAATATATGAGTGGATACGATTTATCAGAAGGTGTGTTTAGAACTGGAAATTATTCAGAAGAGCAACTATGGAAAGCTTTTAGAAATGTTTTTTTTACTAAAACACAGAATAGTTCTAGCTATAAATTTGTATTTTTGAAATCAATTATTGATTGTATGCATCAATATAAGAATAGAACTGAGTATACTTTTTTTGAATTGTTTGAGCAATTTACTAAAATATACTGGATATTAATAGTTAAATATGGGCTAGCACAGAATAATTCAAGAACCAAAGAAACATATATAGAACAAATTTTGAAAGAATATGTAGGTTTTTCAAATGGAGATAAAAAAGTTACTATTTGCTTTTCTGATTTGACTACCGAAGCAAAAAATAAGCTTGTATATCAAGTGATAAAAAAATGTAAGAAATATGTAGTGGGTGCTCTATATGGAGATACAAATGAATTAATGTATTCTTTTTCAAAGAAAAAAGAGATAATACAATTGAATCCACAGATGAAAGATTTTGTATTACGGCATGAAGGCTCTATTGAAGAATTGAATTATTTTGAATTGGCAAAATTTTTAGATAAAGTAAATTCTAGAGATAAAGTTAATAGCATTATTAAAGATAACAAATATAATAAAAAGGATTCATTAGAAGCGTATAGACAACTATTATATGATGAATTTGAAACGGAATGTGCTAGCAGCGACTACACTTTGCAGAATGTAAATACAATTGAGTTATTAATTGAATCAGAGGATAAGTATTCTCAATCAAATATAGTAGAGAAAGAGAATGCATATTATAAAAAATTATATAATAAGGAAGAAATTATAAATAAAGACTCTGAATACATGAAATTATATCTTGATGATCCAGAAAGAGTTATTAAGATGATTAAAGTGAGACATGGGATAAATTGTTAATATAGATAATGTGACAGTGAACATATAAAATTTTAAGTCATAACGATTTACGATAAGGACTTTAGAGATTAAGTACTTAGACTATGAAAAAACAGTAAATTTCTAAGTATAAGAGTGGGATAAGCAGTTCAGAGTTTATACTATTTTGCATATATTTGAAAGGATAGGTTTATGAGTAACGAAAAAAATATGCAACGGAAATGGGATCGAGAAGAGGTTATTATTCTTGTTACAGAATATTATAAGAATAGAAATCTATCGGCAGAAAAAATTGATGAATCCTATCATAGATTAGCAAATTCTTGCGGCAAAGAGAAGAACTTTGCACTGGAAAATCGGTTTCAGATATGTTTAGAAATTATGCAGGAATACGTATGCAATCAGCACGTATACGATGTCTAGATTCAGAAAGTAATTTACATGGTATGCAGGGGACAAGATTGCAAAAGGAGATAGTAAAGGAATTTTTACAAGATCCAGCATTAATGTATGCAGAAGCAGAAACAATATATAAAAAATACTCTAGAGAATAGATATATTTATCAGAAAACAGTAAAGTATTTGATAAGTTAAAAGGACAATTATACGATAGAAAATTAATTTGAAGATGATTAGGTAGATAAAATGAATTCAAGTGATATTTATGTGTGGGGGGGGGTACAGTCTGAATTTGCGGAGTTGTATGGAGACAAAAGATGGTAAGATTTTATGATCCATCAGGAAATCTTATAGAAGTGCGAATACAGGTTAAACGTAACTGATATGAAGTGAATTTGAGGAAAATATGCAGATATTTGTAGATGCAGATGCATGTCCGGTAGTAGACATTGTAGAAGAAATAGCAGAGAAATATAATATTCCAACCACCTTGCTGTGTGATACGAATCATATTTTGTATTCTGATTACAGTGAGGTGATTGTAGTAGGTGCAGGAGCAGATGCAGTAGATTATAAACTGATCAGCATTTGTCATAAAGGGGATGTAGTAGTATCGCAGGATTATGGTGTCGCTGCAATGGCACTTGGAAAAGGAGTATATGCTATTCACCAATTTGGTAAGTGGTACACGAATGAGAACATAGATCAGATGCTTATGGAGCGGCATCTTAACAAAAAGGCAAGACGCAGCTCTCATAAGAATCATATGAAAGGACCGAGAAAGCGTACAGAAGAAGATGATGTACGCTTTGCACAGTCATTTGAAAAACTAATACTGATGGCAAAGTCAAAAGAAGGTGCTCAGAGTGGGACTATTTAAGAAAAAGACAGTTGCAAAGACTTATGATAAAGAAAATAAGAAACCGGTAATCAAGGCGAGCATATGTAATGGCGAGCAGGTTGCAGGCTTTAAGGACATTCATACAGGGAAGATAGAAGAGGTTATGCTGATTAAGAACCCGGCAGACCTTGATACATTCAAAAAAATGTATGGAATAGATGATGAGATAGAGAAGGAATATTAAACAATGTATTTGATTAAAACGATAAAAGGTGACATAACAAAAGTAACAGATGTGCAGGCAATCGTTAATGCTGCAAATAATTCTCTGCTTGGCGGAGGTGGTGTAGATGGAGCGATTCATAGAGCAGCAGGACCGGAGCTTTTGGTAGAATGCAGGACACTTCACGGGTGTGAGACTGGAGAAGCAAAGATAACAAAAGCCTATAATCTGCCATGTGATTATG
>OGYW01001146.1_pt1 | contig 24074 bp, 27 predicted proteins | sample 1576621 | NCBI WGS metagenome assembly OGYW01 (sample SAMEA3541528, study PRJEB24748) | human gut metagenome | biome: human gut; feature: human-associated habitat; material: faeces | place: China | collected 2012 | reverse complement strand
ATAAAACAGTCTTTCAATATTTCAAGATTGCAATATGGAAAGAATGATTGAAAGCCCGAGATCCATTTCGAGGACGATGCGCCGCTGGATGAGGAAGTCAACTGACTGCCGCTTAACCGCACACCTGAACCGCCGCCGGATGTTCCGGCGGCGGGTTTGCGTTTTGCCGAAAATTTTTCCCACACAATGCGCTCCCGGTGTTCCCGGCGGGTGCTTTTTCCCGGTTTGGCGGCATATCTTGTGCCGCCATTTCCTTTTTTCGGCGCGAAACGCAAAGCCTTGTGACCGGGAAAACAACGGTCGAATCGCCAGAAATGTCGGAAATTGCAAGAAATGGGCGGGAATTTCTCCTTGCAATTTTTCCGCCTTGCCACTATAATGAGGATACCGTGTGGGGCGAAGTGGTTTAAAAGGGCGCAAAACCCCACGCGAGAGGTGCGTAGGTACACGATTCCGGAGAAGGGGGGATGCAGCATGACCGGTATCTATCAGCACACGCTGGACGCCAAAGGCCGTCTGTTCATCCCGGCCAAGCTCCGCGAAGAACTCGGCGAAACGTTTTATGTGACGATCTCGCCCGAGAAGTGTCTGTCTGCTTACAGCCAGGAAAACTGGGACGACGTCGCCCGCAGGGTGGCGGCCATGACCAACGTGCAGCAGCGCAAGATGCGTCCGCTGTTCGCGTATGCCGCACGCTGCGAGCTGGACGGGCAGGGGCGTATCCTCCTGCCGCAGCACCTGCGTGAATTTGCGGGTCTCACCAAGAGCGTCACCGTGGTCGGCAGCAACAACCACGCGGAATTCTGGGACAGCGCGCGCTGGGACGAGATCTGCCCGCTTGAGGCGCTGCCGGAGAACATCGCCGCCGTGATGGAGGAGTTGGATTTCTGATGGACGCCCTGCATGTCTCCGTGCTGCTGCACGAGTGTATTGATAATCTGAACATCCGGCCGGACGGCATCTATGTTGACGGCACGCTCGGCATGGGCGGCCACTCCGAGCAGATCGCCGCGCGCCTCACGACCGGAAAGCTCATCGGCATTGACCGCGATGAGACGGCCATCGAGCGCGCCGGTGCGCGTCTGGCGCCGTTTGGAGACCGTGTGCAGCTCGTGCACGGCAACTTCCGTGACGCGGCCGCCATTCTTGACCGCCTCGGCATCGACGCCGTGGACGGTATGCTCTTTGACCTCGGTGTTTCCTCGCCGCAGCTCGACGAGTCGGAGCGCGGCTTTTCCTATATGCACGACGCGCCGCTTGATATGCGCATGGACGCGACCGAGGGGCTGAGCGCATGGAACGTTGTCAACGAGTGGCCGGAGGGTGAGCTCAAGCGCATTTTGTATGAATACGGCGAGGAGCGCTACGCGCCTCGCATCGCCGGGGCGATCGTTCGCGCCCGGGCGCAGCAGCCGATCGCGACCACGATGGAGCTGGTCGACGTGATCCGCTCGGCCATGCCGAGTGCGGCGCTGCGCGAAAAGCAGCATCCTGCCAAGCGCAGCTTTCAGGCGATCCGCATCGCCGTGAATGATGAGCTGGCGGCGGTGCGCGAGATGATGGACACCGCGCCCGACAAGCTTCGCACCGGGGGGCGGCTGTGCGTCATCAGTTTCCATTCCCTCGAGGACCGGATCGTCAAGGCCGGCATCGCCCGGCGGGAGCACGGCTGCACCTGCCCACGCGAGGCGCCGGTGTGCACCTGCGGCTTTGTGCAGACGCTGCGCAGCGTCTCCCGCAAGCCGATCCTGCCCGGTGAGGAGGAACTCGCATCCAACCCCCGCGCCCGCAGCGCGAAACTTCGTGTCGCGGAGCGTATCTGAGAAAGGAACCCGTCATGGCATCTCCCGCTTCGAGAAAACGGAATACAGCGCGCATGGACGGCAACGCGGCGTATGACCTGCGCAGCACGGCTGCGGAGGAGTACCTGTACAGTACCGCTCCGGTAGATCTGCCGCATGCACCCCGGCCGACGGAGACCGTCGTCCCGGAGTCCGCGCCGAGACCCAAGCAGGCGATCGCCCCGATGGCGGTGCTCGGCTTTGCCATTGCCGCCGTGCTGATCGTCTTTTCGCTCGTCGCGCGCGTGCAGCTCTCGCAGGCGTCGGCGCAGGTGTCGGCGCTGGAGGACCAGTACACCGAGCTGCAGGAGCAGCAGACGCGCCTGCGCATCGACTATGAGAGCGCGTTCAACCTCACGGAGATCGAGGACTACGCTATCCATGAGCTTGGCATGCAAAAGCCGCGCAGCGATCAGCTCTACTACATCAGCAGCAGCGCCGCCGCGGATACGGCGGTGGTTCTGGACCAAACCGCGGCAGAGCCGCTGAGCCTTGCTGACCGTTTCGGCGATTTTCTTACCTCCATTGTGGAATATTTTCGATGAGCCAGCCTGTATGATAGTACCATCCCCGCAGAAACAAGGAGACAGACATGGCGAATGAAACTTCCGGGCGCCGGGATAACCGCGTGCCCTTTCGAGCAAGTACCAAAACACCGAATATCATGATGCTCCGCCGCACACGCCTGCTTTTGATTGTGTGCGGCATCCTTGCATTTGCTGTCCTTGGTATCAAGCTGTTCAGCGTCATGATCATACACCATGACGAGTATGAAAAAATGGCGATCGACCAGCAGGTACGCGAGACGGAGATCACGGCCTCGCGCGGCGCGATCTATGACACGAACGGCAAAATCCTTGCCATGAACGCCTCGGTCGACACGATTTTTATCAGCCCGGCCGAGATCGCCGCGAACAAGGAAGACCCGCAGCTGATCGCGCGAGAACTTTCCGAGATTCTGGACGTCGATTATAATAAGATCCTGAGCATGACGAAAAACGCCGACCGCTGGTATGAGGTCGTCAAGCGCAAGGTCGAGCCGGACGTGTCGGAAAAGGTGCGTGCGTTCAAAAAAGAGAAGAAGCTCATCGGCGTCAAGATTGAGCCGGACACCAAGCGGTACTATCCCTACGGCAGTCTGGCCGCGCACGTCATCGGCTTCGTCGGGCAGGACAATGAGGGGCGCTACGGTCTTGAGCAGCGCTATGACAGCTACCTCACCGGCAGCACCGGCCGCATCATCCGCGCGACGGATAACCGCGGCACGGATATGCTCTTTGTCAACTACGAGGATTATTACGACGAGACGAAGGGCAACGACATGAACCTGACCATCGACGCGACCATCCAGTATTACCTCGAAAAGCACCTGCAGCAGGCGGTCGAGGACTACGACGTGCAAAACGGCGCGGCCGCCATTGCCATGGACCCGAGCACCGGCGCGATCCTCGGCATGGTCTCGCTCGGGAATTTTGACCTGAACAACTACCAGAAGGTCAGCGACAAGGATCAGGAGGCCATTGACGCCGAGACCGATCCCGACAAGCGCTCGGAGCTGCTGACTGCCGCGCAGCAAAAGCAGTGGCGCAACAAGGCGCTCTCGGACACCTACGAGCCCGGCTCGACGTTCAAGATCATCACGCTGGCCATGGCGCTCGAGGAGGGCGTGGTCAGTGAGAGCTCGTCGTTTTACTGCGGCGGCAGCATCCCTGTGCTCGGCCGCACCGATCCGGTCAAGTGCTGGAAGACGACCGGTCACGGCAGCCAGACGCTCACGCAGGCCATGCAGCACTCGTGCAACGTCGCGCTCGTGCAGATCGGTCAGCTTGTCGGCGCGCGCACGTTCTACAAATACGCCGAGGCATTCGGCTTCCTGAATCTGACCAACAACGTCGACAGCAGCCTCACCGCCAAGACCGGCATCGACCTGTCCGGCGAGAGCGGCAGCATCTGGTGGAGCCAGAACACGTTCTACGACCCCGAAAACTTCTCGCAGCTCGCGGCGGCTTCGTTCGGCCAGACGTTTACGATCACGCCGCTGCAGCTCATCACGGCGGTCAGCGCCTGCGTCAACGGCGGCTATCTTATGAAGCCGTATGTGGTCAAGAGCATCGTCAACGGCGACGGGGAAGCGGTCGTGTCCAATTCGCCGACCGTGGTGCGCCAGGTCGTGAGCGAGCAGACGAGCGCCACCGTGCGCCAGATCCTGGAGCAGGTCGTCGGCGATCCCGTCGACGGCACCGGCAAGAACGCCTACGTCGCCGGCTACCGCATCGGCGGCAAGACCGGTACATCGGAAAAGGTCGCGCAGGACGCGGCCGGCGGCGCGAAGGAGTACATCGTCTCGTTCATCGGCTTTGCGCCGGCGGACAATCCGCAGATCGTCATCCTCGTGCTGCTCGACACGCCGAGCAGTAGTACCGGCATCTACATCAGCGGCGGCCAGATGGCTGCGCCCACTGTCGGCAAAATGATGGCGGATATCCTGCCGTACCTCGGCGTGGAACCGTCGTATTCCGAGTCGGAAAAGACATACATGGATAAGACCGTGCCGAACGTGACCGGCCTGTCCGTCGAGCAGGCGAAGGCCGCGCTCGAGGAGGTCGGACTGCAGGCGCGCGTCTACGGCGAGGGCGGCACGGTCACGGCGCAGCTTCCGGGCAGCGGCGCGGTCGTCGCCAGCGGCAGCACCATCCTGCTCTATGCGGGCAAGGAGCCCTCGGCCGACAAGGAGACCATGCCCGACCTGACCAATCTCAGCTATCAGACGGCCCGCGACCGCATGGCCGCGCTGGGTCTGTACATCAAGACCAACAGCTCCATCACGGACACTGCACAGATCGTCTCCGGCCAGACCGTGGCCGCCGGCACGCAGCTGGATCACGGCACGGTCGTGGAGGTCACGATCGTGACGAGTGATTCGAGCATGCTGGGCAGATACTGACGAACAAACGGAGGTACCATTATGAAACTCAAGCGACTGCTGTCCGTTCTGGATGTGCTGGAATGCACCGCCGATCCGGAGCTGGACGTTCGGGATATCAGCTTTGACTCGCGCACCACGCAGCCCGGCGACCTGTTCGCCGCCGTCTGCGGGTACGAGTCCGACGGGCACCGCTTCATCGGCGCAGCCGTCGCGCGCGGTGCGGCCGTCGTGCTCTGTCAGGAGCGGCCGGAGGCGGACGTCCCGTATATCCGCGTGGCCGACAGCCGCCTTGCGCTCTCGCGCATCTGCTGCGAATTTTTCGGCAACCCTTCGCGTGAGCTGACCATGATCGGCGTGACCGGCACCAACGGCAAGACCACCGTCACCACGCTCATCAAGCACATGCTCGAGCAGTGCCTGCACACGAAGGTCGGCCTGATCGGCACGAACGCGAACATCATCGGTGATGAGGTGCTGCACACCGAGCACACCACGCCCGATACCTATGAGCTGCAAAAGCTCCTGCGCCGGATGGTCGATGCCGGCTGCACGCATGCGGTCATGGAGGTGTCGTCGCACTCGCTCGTGCTGCACCGCGTGGAGGGCATCCGCTTCCGCGTGGGCATCTTCACGAACCTGTCGCAGGATCATCTGGATTTCCATAAGACCATGGAGGCCTATGCAGAGGCCAAGGCGCTGCTGTTCGCGCAGAGCGACATCGGCATCGTCAACGCCGACGATGATTGGGCGTACGTCATGCTTGAGCGCACCAAGTGCCCGATGCAGACCTACTCCGCCAAGCGCAACGACGCAGACCTTGTGGCCAAGGATATCCGCCTGAGCGCGTCCGGCGTGCGCTTTGTCGCCATGAGCGGCGATGCGATCGCGCGCATGCGCCTCGGCATCCCCGGCATGTTCTCTGTTTACAACGCGCTGAGCGTCGTCGCCTGCGCGCGCGCGCTCGGCATCTCGCTCGATGACTGCGCGGCTGCGCTCGATACGGCAAAGCCCGTCAAGGGGCGCGCCGAGCCACTCGAGACCGACGGGGACTATACCATCCTTATCGACTACGCCGTCACGCCCGACGCCATCGACAACATTCTCACGACGGTGCGCGAGTTTGCGCCCGCGCGGCTGGTGTTCCTCTTCGGCTGCGGCGGAGACCGCGACCGCGGCAAGCGCCCGAAGATGGGACGCATCGCAGGTCAGAAGGCGGATTTCGTCATCGTCACGAGCGACAACCCGCGCACGGAAGACCCGGAGGCGATCATTGCCGACATTCTCCCCGGTCTCAAGGAGACGCACACGCCCTACGTCGTGCGCCCCGACCGGCGCGAGGCCATCGCCTATGCGATCGAAAATCATTGCCCCGGCGACGTTATCATCCTCTGCGGCAAGGGCCATGAGGATTACCAGATCATCGGCAAGACGAAGGTGCACATGGATGAGCGCGAGATCGTCGCCGAAATACTCGACAAGAGGAAGAGAGAGAAAGAAAAATGACACTGAAGCTGATACTGGCGTTCGTCATCGCGTTTGCGGTGTCGGCCGTCGTCGGATTTTTCCTGGTCCCGTATCTCAAACGGATCAAGGCGGGGCAGAGCATCAAGGAAAACGGCCCTACGTGGCATATGTCCAAGCAGGGCACGCCGACCATGGGCGGACTGATGTTCATTGCCGCGATCGCGGTCGTGTGCCTGTCGGTCGGCTTTGATTGCATGGCCGAGGGTGAATACGGCCACCTGTTTTGTCTGGCGTTCGCGCTCGTGTTCGGCGCGATCGGCTTTCTGGACGACTATGAAAAGCTCAAGAAAAAGCAGAATCTCGGCCTGACGGCCGGTAAGAAGATCCTGCTGCAGCTGGCAGCGGCCGTGGCGTTCATTTTTCTCATGCGCCGCTTCGGATATGTCGCGCTCGACAGTCTCTACATCCCGTTCTGGAACAAGACCGTGCCGATCTCCGAGCCGCTGTATGTGATCTTCGCCGCCTTCGTCATCGTCGGCACGGTCAACTCCGTGAACCTCACCGACGGCGTGGACGGCCTCGCCGCGAGCACGACGATGCCGGTGTGCATCTTTTTTGCCGTGCTGTCCATCCTCTGGGGCGAGCGATTTTTGTCCCTCGGCGTGTTCGCCTCCGGCATCGCCGGCGGCCTGCTGGGCTTTTTGATCTATAACTTCAATCCGGCCAAGGTGTTCATGGGCGACACGGGCTCGCTCTTTCTCGGCGGCGCGGTCGCGGCGCTGGCCTTCGCCTACGATATGCCGCTCATCCTCGTGACGGTCGGCATTATGTACATCGTCGAGGCGCTCTCGGACATCATTCAGGTCGGCTATTTCAAGCTCACGCACGGCAAGCGCGTGTTCAGGATGTCCCCGTTCCATCACCATCTGGAGATGGGCGGCTGGACGGGCCACAAGTGGAAGGAAAAGCAGATCGTGGCGCTGTTTGCCGGCGTGACGGTGCTGTTTGCAGTTTTGTCGTTTATCGGCGTGTTCCACCGCTTCGGTGCGTGAGCGCGCCGCGGCGCAGGGAGGTGCGTTCATGAATATATCCGGTCTGAGACTTCCTGCGCGCCGGACAGGGGCGGCTGCCGGGGCAAAGCGCGGTAGCTTTGACCTGCCGTTTTTCGTGCTCACGCTGCTGCTGCTGGCGATCGGCGTCATCATGGTGCTCTCGTCGAGCTTTGCCCGCGCCTATGCGCAGGGTAAGTCGCCGACGTATTATTTCGTTCGGCAGGCGGGCTTCGCCGTTGCCGGCGTCGTGGGTATGATCCTGTTTTCCCACGTGCGCATGGCGACGTACCGCCGCTGGTCGCTGCTGCTTTTGGGCGTGAGCATTTTCCTGCTCGCCATCGTCTGGATCCCGCACATCGGCGTGGTCGGCGGCGGCGCGCGCCGGTGGCTGAGCCTCGGCTTTACGACGTTTCAGCCGTCGGAGATCGCGAAGATCGCGGTCGTGCTGTTTTTCTCGAGCATGATCTGCACATACAAAGACCAGATGCAGACGATCCGCTACGGCGTCGTGCCGTTCATGGTCATCACCGGCGGCATCGTCATCCTGCTTATGCTCGAGCCGCATCTGTCGGCGTCGATCATCATCATGGCGCTGGCGATCGTGATGATGTTTGTCGGCGGCATCAAGCTCTCGTACCTGCTCATCGGCATGGGCGGCGCGGGCGCGCTGCTGCTGATCGCGGGCAAGTTCGTGCCCTATGTGCACAAGCGCATCGTGTCGTGGCGCGATCCGTTCGCTGACACGAGTGCTGCCGGATATCAGATCGTGCAGTCGCTGTATTCCATCGGTTCGGGCGGTTTTCTCGGGCTCGGCCTCGGCCAGAGCCGGCAGAAATACCTCTACCTGCCGGAGGAGCACAATGACTACATCTTTTCCATCGTCTGTGAGGAGCTCGGCTATGTCGGCGCGGTCGCAATCCTGATCCTGTTTGCGCTGCTTATCTGCCGCGGCTATTGGATCGCCGCGCACTCGCCCGACCGCTACAGCTTCCTCGTCGGCGTCGGCATCACGACGCTGCTGTCGATCCAGGTGTTTTTGAACATCGCGGTCGTCACGAATCTCATCCCCTGCACCGGCATCTCGCTGCCGTTTTTCAGCTACGGCGGCACGGCGCTGCTCATGCAGCTCGGTGAAATGGGCATTATTCTGAGCATATCGCGCGACATTCCGACGAAGAAAGCGCGGTAGCATCCGAACTTTGCAAGCTGTCTCGGCGGTGCGTGCCGCCTGAGTTTCGATATTCCGGGAGGGACTGACTATGAATTTTCTCTTTACCTGCGGCGGTACCGCAGGCCACATCAACCCCGCGCTTGCGGTCGCGGGTGTTCTGCGCGACCGGATGCCCGACTGCGGCATCCTCTTCGTCGGCGCAAACGGCAAGATGGAGACCGACCTCGTTCCGCGCGCGGGCTATGACATCGTGACCGTGGAGGTCACGAACATCCACCGCAGCCTCAAGCCGTCGGAGATCGTGTACAACTTCCGCTCGCTGCACAATGCGCGGCAGGCGACGAAGGACGCGCGCAAGATCATTGAGGACTTCCAGCCCGATGTCGCCATCGGCACGGGCGGCTATGTGTGCTACCCCGTGCTCAAGGCGGCGGCGCAGCTCGGCATTCCGGCCATCGTGCATGAGTCCAACGCCGTACCCGGCCTGACGACGAAGATGCTCGCCGGCGCGGTCGACCGCATTCTGGTCGGCTTCGAGGAGAGCAAGCAGCACTACAGCGAGCAGGACAAGGTCGTCGTCACCGGCACGCCGGTGCGCGGCGCGTTTACGGTCTGCTCCAAGGCGGAGGCCAAGCGCCAGCTCGGGCTCGATCCCGAAAAGCCGCTGGTCGTGTCGGTGTGGGGGTCGCTCGGCGCGTCATACATGAATGAGATCATGACGGCCTTCATCACCCGCGCCGCCGTGACGGGCGCACCGTTTTCGCTCATCCACTCGGCGGGGCGCAACGGCTATGAGAAGATGCACACGGCGCTGCTGGAAAAGTGCCCGGCCGATCTCGCGGCACACGGCATGGATGTGCGGCCGTACATCTACGATATGCCGCTGGTGATGGACGCGGCCGATCTTGTGCTGTGCCGCGCAGGCGCGTCCACGCTTGCCGAGCTCACGTGCATCGGAAAGCCCGCCGTGCTTATCCCGTCGCCGAACGTCACGAACAACCATCAGGAGCGCAACGCGCGCGTGCTCGAGCGCGCCGGCGGCGCAAAGGTGCTGCTCGAAGGGTCGTTCACGGCGGACGACCTGTATAACCTCGTCAGCGACCTGCTCTCCGACGGTGCACAGCTTGCGCAGATGGCGGACAATATGCGCGCTGCCGGCGTGAGCGATGCCGCCGAGCGCATTGCCGATCTGGTACTTGAGCTGGCGGACCGGCATACAAAATGACAACTTCGCGTTTCTCTGCATAGGATGGCATGAATTTGCTGTGCGGAGGAAAGATCATGAGCATATGGCACATTTACGGCGGAAACAGGCTGACCGGGAGTACACGGGTGCAGGGCGCCAAGAATGCGGTGCTGCCGATCATGGCGGCGTCAGTGCTCTCCGGCGGTGAGACGGTTCTGCACAACGTGCCCGATCTGCGGGACGTGACGACCACGCTGCGCATCCTGCAGCATCTCGGCTGCACGGCGGTGCGCGATGGGGACACGGTACGCATCGATTCGCGCGGGATGCACTGCGATTTCATCCCGCACGCACTCATGCGGGAGCTGCGCTCGTCGGTCATCTTTCTCGGCGCGATCCTCGCGCGCTTCGGCACGGCGCGTCTGTCCATGCCGGGCGGGTGCGAGCTCGGGCCGCGGCCGGTGAACCTGCACTTGGACGCGCTGCGCGCGCTCGGCGCGGAGGTAACGGAGCGCGGCGGCGACATCATCTGCCGGGCGCACGCACTTCAGGGACGGCGCATCCTGCTGCCGTTTCCGAGCGTCGGCGCGACGGAAAACGCCATGCTTGCCGCCTGCGCTGCCGCGGGGGAGACAGTCATCTGCAACGCCGCGCGCGAGCCGGAGATCGCCGACCTGCAGTGCTATCTGCGCAAGCTCGGCGCGGATATTTCCGGCGCGGGCACGTCCACGGTCACGGTCAGCGGTTTTCATCCGCGGCCGTTTGTGGAGCACACGATCATGCCCGACCGCATCGTCGCAGCGACGATCCTGTGCGCTGCCGCCGCCTGCGGCGGTGAGGTGGAGCTGCAGGATGTAGATCCGGCACACTTTTCGACCGTTCTTGACTCGCTTTCTGAGGCGGGATGTGCTATAATCACAACGGCGTCCGCCGTGCGCCTGACATCGGATGGGCAGCTTACGGCGCCGCGCCCGGTCGTCACGCAGCCGTATCCGGGCTTTCCCACGGATGCGCAGCCGCCGCTCATGGCGGCCTGCCTGCGGGCAAAGGGCACCACGGTGTTCACCGAAAACATCTTTACCAACCGCTACCGTCATGCCGAGGAATTCCGGCGCCTGGGCGCAGCCGTCAGCATCGAGGGCCGTGTGGCGTATGTCACCGGCGTCGAGCGGCTCACCGGCGCGCCGCTCACGGCAAGCGACCTGCGCGGCGGCGCGGCCATGCTCGTGGCCGGGCTTTGCGCTGAGGGCGCGACCGAGCTTTTCGACGACGGGTATATTGACCGCGGGTACGACCGCTTTGACGCGTGCCTGTCGGCGCTGGGCGCTGACGTGCGCTGTGCCGCGCCGCGGTGAAAGGAATCTCTGCCTATGAAACAATCGAAGCAGCCCCGGCGGCGCCGTGCGCGCCGTCCGTCCGCAGGGCGTGGGAGGTCGCTGCTGCAGCCGCTGATCTTCCTGCTGATCTGCGTGGCGCTCGTGCTGGGGATGAGCGTGTTTTTCCGCGTCTCGAAGGTCGAGGTCGTCGGAAACTCCATCTACACGGCCGAGGAGGTCGTTGACGCCTCGGGTATCGGCAAGGGTGACAACCTCTTTTTCATCAACCGTTTCTCGGCGGCCAGCCGCATCTTCAGCAAGCTTCCCTATGTGGACAAAGCAAAGGTCACGCGCGCCCTGCCGAACCGCGTCACCATCACGATCCAGGAGAGCAGCGCCATGGCCTATGTCAAGGCGGACGACGGCTACTGGGTCGTCGACCAGAACTGCAAGCTGCTCAAGTCCGTCACGGACAGCGAGCTGACCGGCCTCGCCCGTATCGACGGCATCACGCCGGTGGAACCGAAGGTCGGCGAGGTGCTCAACGCCGGCGACGCCGACGCGCCGAAGGTCACGTACCTTGCGGCGATCCTCGGGCAGCTGCTCACGCGCGACATGGCGTCCAAGGTCACGGTGATCGACCTTTCGGACGCGGCGAGCCCGAGCTTTCTCTATGACGGGCGGTTCACGGTGCGCCTCGGTGCAAACGAGAATGTCGAGTATAAATTCGGCATGCTCCAGAGCGCCATATCGCAGCTCACGGCCGGCGATACCGGCACCATCGATCTGTCGATCGACAAGCGCGCGCATTTCAGCCCCGGCTGAATGTTCACAAAAAAAGATTGACCTGATAAGGAAAACGATATAAAATGGGAAAGAATAAGAACAGACAAAAGCGAAATCCGCCAAGAAACGGCCCTCAGAGCGCACACGCGCCGAGCGCTGATACAAATAGAAACAACAGGGAGGAACCGAATATGTCCTTTGCTACCGAGTCCGGTCCGGAAAATGTCGTCACCATCAAGGTCGTTGGTGTTGGCGGGGCCGGCAACAATGTCGTAAACCGCATGGTTAAGTCCGGCACTCAGGGAATTGAGTACGTGGCTGTCAATACAGATAAGCAGGCTCTGGCCGTCTCCAGCGCAGACCAGAAGATCCAGATCGGCGAGAAGCTGACCCATGGTCAGGGCGCCGGCAGCGATCCCGATGTCGGCAAGCGCAGCGCCGAGGAGAGCCGCAACAACATTGCCAAGAGCCTGGAAAATGCGGATATGGTCTTCATCACCGCCGGCATGGGCGGCGGCACCGGCACGGGCGCAGCGCCCACGATCGCGGACATCGCCCGCGAGGCCGGTATCCTGACCGTCGGCGTCGTCACCAAGCCCTTCAAGTTTGAGGGCAAGCGCCGCATGGATCAGGCCATGGTCGGCATCAACGAGCTGCTGGGCAAGGTCGACTCCCTGCTCATCATCCCGAATGACCGCCTGAAATTCGCCACCGACCAGAAGGTCACGCTGGCCAACGCCTTCGAGATCGCGGACGACGTGCTGCGTCAGGCCGTTGTGAGCATCTCCGACCTCATCAAGAACACCGGCTTTATCAACCTCGACTTTGCGGACGTCACCTGCGTCATGAAGGACGCCGGCTTCGCCCACATGGGCGTCGGCCGCGCCGCCGGCAAGGGCAAGGCGGAGGACGCTGCCCGCATGGCCGTTGCCAGCCCCCTCATGGAGACGTCGATCAACGGCGCGCGCGGCGTGCTCATCAACATCACCGGCTCCGAGGATATGGGCCTGGAGGATGTCGAGACCGCTGCCAACCTCGTTCAGGAGGCTGCGCATCCGGACGCCAACATCATCTTCGGCGCGAGCTTCGACCCCTCGCTCGACGACGAGATCCGCGTGTCCGTCATCGCCACCGGCTTTGACGAGCCGGGTAAGGCGCAGGCGGAGGCTGCTCCGGCCGCCGCTGCTGCTCCGGCTGCTGCGCCTGCCGCCGGTATGTACACCGCCGCTGCGACTGCGGCCACGGCTGCTCCGGCTCCGGCCGCTGCACCTGCCGCCCCGGCTGCCGCTCCGGCTGCGGATGCTGCCGCACCCGCGGAGGAAGATCCGTTCGACAGCATCTTCAAGATCTTCAACTCCAAGTAAGCTTCATCATCTGTCCAAAACCGCCTTCGCTCCTTGTGAAGGCGGTTTTTGCATTCTGTGAGAGGAGGCAGTCGATTGAAAGACTGGCGCATTACCCGCGTCCTTACGACCATGGCGGACACGTTTCTCACCCGCCGCGTGACGCGCTCGGCGGCTGAGATCGCCTATTACATGGTTATGGCGCTGTTTCCGGTCATTATCTGCATGTACGACCTGCTTGCGCTCATCCTGCGTGACCCGACCGCCGTGCTGCGCATCGTGGAGACGCTCGTGCTCCCGCGGGAGACGCAGGCGCTCGTGTCGGAGTTTCTCATTTATGTGTCCGGCAACACGAGTCAGGTCATGTTCATCGCGGCGCTCTTTGTCATGATCACGAGCGCGTCTGCGGCGTTTCGCGCCATGGCCGCCATCGTCAGCGAGATCCACGGCGATAAGCGCTTCGGCATCGTGAGCAGCACCGTCGTGAGCGTCGCCTTCTCGGTGGCGTTTTTGCTGGTGCTGTATCTGTGCGTCCTGCTCATGCTGACGGGCAAGCGCTTTCTGCTCTGGCTCGATGCGCTCATGCCGCGCGTGAGCATCATCTGGTCGTGGACCTGGGTGCGCTTTCTGGTTCTGTTTGCCATTTTGCTGCTGATGATCCTCGTTCTCTACCGGCTCACCACACCACGCCGGACGCCGCACCTCGTGTTTCCCGGTGCGCTGTTTTCGGCTGTCGGCATCGTGGTGATGAGTATTCTGCTCTCGTGGCTGATCGGCAACAGCGCGAAGTATTCACTCGTATACGGATCGCTTGCCTCAGTCGTGATCCTGCTGTTCTGGTTTCATGTGTTCGGACTGCTGCTCATTCTGGGCGTGGTGCTCAATCACGCGCTCGAGGTAACGGCGCCGCCGAAAAAAGAAGCGTAAAATCTGTTAAGAATGCAATTTTTTATGGTTTGCTCGCTTTACAAACTGCATTTTATCACGTAAAATATTCGGTTAAGAGGATGGAAGTGCCGAAAAACACACTTTTTTAGAGAAAATTTTTCGGAAAACATTTTTTTATGCATTAAAATTTGTTTTCAGGCATTATACTCATGTGGGGTAATTGAATATGCAAAATGACGACAAACGCACAAGTGATATAGGTGCGTCCGATGCGCGATCACCGGATGACGGCCTGATCCTGCGCATTGCGGAGGGGGACACCGCCGCGCTCGAGGTGCTGTATCGCCAGACGTCCGCGTCCGTTTACGGTTTCGCCCTGTCTATCCTGCGCGATCCGACGGCGGCTGAGGATGTGATGCAGGATACGTTCGTGAGCGTGATGCAGTCGGCATCGAGCTATCAGCCGTCGGGCAAGCCGATGGCGTGGCTGCTGACGATCGCGCGCAATCTGGCGCTTATGCGCCTGCGCAAGGCGGAAAATAAGAATATATCTTTTGATGAGCTGTTTCATGTGGAGGATCCGCATAACGCTTATCGGGAGATGGAAAATCATATGGTGCTTGATAAGGTGCTGCGCCTGCTCACGGACAGTGAGCGGCAGATCGTGATGCTGCACGCGCTCTCCGGACTCAAGCACAGGGAGGTGGCCGACCTGCTGGACATTCCGCAGGCGACGGCGATCTCGCGCTACAACCGCGCGCTGGCAAAGCTGCGCGCGTCGATGGGGGGTGACGGTCTTGACTGAACAGGAAAAGTGCAACGAGCAGCTGCTGCAGCAGCTGCGTGATGATGTCGCAGCCGTGACGCCGGATCCCTGGGACAAGATCCTCGCCCGCGTTCAGGCGGCCGAACAGCCGGAGCCGGAAACGGTTGTCCCGCTGCCGCAGCGCAGCCGCCGCGGCGGCGCATGGCGGCGCTGGGTCGCGGCGGCGGCGGTGTTTGTGCTGGTGGTGCTCGGCGGCGGATTTTACGCTGCGCAGACGCCCGGCGGCGTCGCAACGCTGGACGCGAACCCCAGTATTGAGCTGACCGTCAATAAGCTCGGCCGTGTCCTGTCCGTGCGCGCGTGCAATGCCGATGCGCAGGTCGTGCTCGACGAGCTGGAACTGCGCAACCAGCCGCTGCAGACGGCGGCCGATGCGATCGTTGCCGAGCTGCAGGCAGACGGCTATGTCTCGGCGGACACCAACTCGATCCTCGTCACGGTCGAGGCCGGCAAGGGCGATGCGCGTCTGTGTGACCGGCTGGCTTCCGCAGTCGAGGATGCGCAGAGCGACTGCGGGCTTGCCCCCGCTGTTCTGGCGCAGGTGCTGGAGCCGGATCCCGCGCTGGAGGCCGATGCCGCAGCTATGGGCGTCAGCGCAGGGAAGGCGATGCTCATCCGGAAGATCAGCGCGCAGGTGGAGGATCTCGCCGGCGAGGCGCTGGCGGGACTGCCGATCAACGACCTGAACATTCTCGCGGCGTCCAATCAGGTGACGCTTGGCGACATGATCTCGATCGGTGCTGCGAGCACCGGCGCATATATCCCATATGATCAGGCCATGGATGCGGCGCTCGCCTGCTGCGGTCTGGATGCGGACAGCGTTACGCAGGCCAGTATGCGCTTCACGCTCATTGACGGCCAGATGGTCATGGAATTCGTGCTCACGGACGGCGAGCATCACTATGTGTGCAGCGTTGACGCGCGCACGGCAGAGCTCTGCCGTCTGACCGGCGATGAGCCGCTCAAGCCGCAGACCGAGCCAGTGAAGCCGCAGCCGCGTCCCGTGCACCCCGTGACGCCGAAGCCCGTGCCGACGCCCACGCCGACGCCCACGCCGATGCCGATGCCAACGCCTACCCCAAGCCCGACGCCGACGCCGATGCCGACACCGACACCTACCCCGAGCCCGACGCCGGTGCCGACACCGACGCCTACCCCGACCCCGCCTGCGGGCCCGGTCACGCAGGAGCAGGCGCTGAAGATCGCCATTGCGGCGGCCGGCATCTCGGAGAGCGACCTTGCCGCGTGGGAAGTGCAGCTCGATGAGAGCGGCGCGCAGCCTGTCTACCGCGTGACGCTCACGACTGTGTACTACTTCCACCCGCGCTATGTCGTGGCTGTCGACCAGATGACCGGATCGGTCCTCTCAGTGGAAAAAGTGCAGCATTGATTTGCTCTAAAAAGGACGCATCCGCTTTGGATGCGTCCTTTCTTGCTGTGCCGGAAGCAGAGCAGCCCTCCGCCGTGCGGCGGAGGGCTGCTTTGGTGTTCAGCTCATGAACTTTTCGATCGCGAGATTCAGCTCGTCGATGGCCTGCTGGTCGCCGCTTTCCACAGCGTCGGTCAGGCAGTGGTCGATGTGATCTTTCAGAATGATCTTCGCCGTGTTGTTCAGCGCCGAGCGCACGGCTGCAAGCTGGATGAGCACCTCGGCGCAGTCACGCCCATCCTCGACCATGCGCTTGACCGACTCCAGATGGCCGATCGCGCGCGCCAGACGATTGATGACCGCCTTGGTCTGCGTATGGGTGTGGGTGTGTCCATGCCCGTGGCTGTGCGCGTGGTCATGTTCATGCATATGCACTTCGCCGTCGTGGCAGTGGGTGATCACGTTCCCGTTTTCGTCCACGTGCGTGTGTACGCCCGCATTGTGCGTTTGATCCGCCATGGTATCATCTCCCTCATATCTTTGCAATTCTACCTTGTTTCGACCGGTTTGTCAACGCCGCGCGGTCAGTAACCGGCCGCCAGCAGGGCGGCGCGCAGCTTTTCGATGGCTTTTTTCTCGATGCGCGACACATACGAGCGGCTGATGCCGCAGCGCTGCGCGGTCTCGCGCTGTGTCAGCGGTTCGCCGCCGCCAATGGCATAGCGCAGGCGGATGATCTCGCGCTCGCGCGCATCGAGTACCTCGCCGATGCAGCGCCGCAGCGCCTGACACATCTCGTCCGACTGCAGGCGGGCGTCCATGTCCTCATCCTCGGACAGGATGTCGAGGAGCGACAGGCTGTTGCCGTCGCCGTCCGTGTCGAGCGCGTCTGAGAGCAGCGTTTCGGCTGCGTTTTTGCGTGTGCTGCGAAAATACATCAGGATCTCGTTTTCCGCGCACTTGCTGGCGTAGGTCGCAAGGCGCACGCCCTTATCCGGACGGTAGGTGTTGATGCCCTTGATGAGCCCGATCGTGCCGATCGAGATCAGGTCGTCCGTGTCGTCGTAATGCGTGTAGTATTTCTTGATGATGTGCGCCACCAGCCGCAGGTTGCGCTCGATGAGCACGTTGCGCGCCTCCAGATCGCCCTGCAGCCATGCCTCGAGATACTTGCGCTCTTCAGCCTCGCTCAGCGGGCGCGGAAATGACCCGCCGGGGCTCAGACGCAGCATCAAAAACGCGCTGCTCATCATCAGCATCAGGGTACTGTACAGCATTTTCAGCCCTCCGTTTCTGCCTGAGGTCATTCTATTCGGCGGCGGCACGTACACTTTCCTGACACACAATTTTTCGCTTGTGCGCAAATACTACACAACATAGTGTTGACTATTGGATGAAAAATGACGGGAAGGCGAAGAAAATTTCCCGACATACTTGACAAAATAGCCAAAAAGCGTTAATCTTTGAACAACAAAGCCATTTCAATTGGGATTCGGGGAAATGGCCAATGTGTTCAAAATTGAAAGGAGAACATATTATGGATTACAAAACGCTGAGTGTTAAGACGTTCATCGAGGACATGAACGGCAAGGAAGTCATGATGAAGTCCGTTCCGAGCCTGACCAAGTACCCCCTGAAGCTCTTCTACAAGAAGACCGTTGGTGACATCGTGAATCTGGTTCGCAGCAAGAAGCTCGTCCCGGAAGAAGCCATTCAGGCTTTCATCGCCGACGTCGAGGCGCTCTGAGTTATTCGATAAGGTGTGGATCCCCCTGCCGGGCGGCAGGGGGATCTTTTTTCGTGCTTTTTGGTTTACATAATGATCGACGCGGACAAGAAGTTTGAAAAAACGCTTGCGCTGCGGGTGGTATTGTGCTATAACGTAAGAAAAGTAATACAAGTTATACCGGAGGTGACGCATATGCAGTCCATGCAGGACAAATTCATGGCCACGGTGCGCATCGGCCCAAAGGGGCAGATCGTGATCCCGAAGGAGGTGCGCGATATGTTCGGCCTCGCGCCGGGCGATTCGCTCATTCTGCTGGCTGACCGCGAGCGCGGCATCGCGCTGCAGAGCAGCAGCTATTATGACCGGTTCGTGCGCGCGGTGTTCGATCAGGGCGCGAAGGCCGCGGCGCCGGATGTGCCGGAGGCGGAGACGCAGGTGTTCGCTGCCGCGCTCGCGCAGGAGCTGAAGCGGGAGGACGGACAATGAACATTCTGGAAGTGGAGGGCCTGTGCAAGACGTATCCGGCGTTTCGGCTGCGCGACGTGTCGTTTGCCGTTGAGCCGGGCGCGATCATGGGCTTCATCGGCCGCAACGGGGCCGGAAAGAGCACGACCATCAAGGCCATGCTCAATCTCGTGCATCCGGACGGCGGCCGTGTGACGATGTTCGGCCGGGATTTTTATGCCGACAAACCCGCCTGCAAGCAGCAGCTCGGCGTGGTGCTCGGCGGCGTGGACTTTTACCCGAATAAAAAGCTGCGCAGCATCACGAACGTGACGCGCACGTTTTACGACCGCTGGGACGAGAACAAATACCGGCACTACCTGTCGCTGTTCGCGCTCGACGAGACGAAGAAGGTCTCACAGCTCTCGTCCGGTATGCGCGTAAAATATATGCTCGCGCTCGCGCTCTCACACGATGCGCGTCTGCTCATTCTCGATGAGCCGACGAGCGGGCTCGACCCCGTGTCGCGCGATGAGCTCATGGAGCTCTTTCGCGGCGTGGTGCAAAGCGGTGAGCGCAGCATCCTGTTTTCGACGCACATCACGTCCGATCTGGAAAAGTGCGCCTCGCACATCACGATGATCAAGGACGGGGAGATCCTGCGCAGCGACACGTGCGCCGGCTTTCTCGCGCACTATCGCGCACAGCTCGGCGACGCGTCGCTCTCGCTCGAGGATATTCTCGTACGCGTGGAAAGGAGAAGCTATGACGGCAAAGATTTTCTGTAAGGATCTGCGCCTTGCGGCGCACCCGATGATGTATGTGTTCGCGCTCTTCGGCGCGATGCTGCTCATCCCGAGCTATCCGTATACGGTCGCGTTTTTCTACGGCCTGCTCGGCATCTTCTTCACCTTTCTCAACGGCCGCGAGAATAAGGATGTCTATTACTGCGCCGTGCTGCCGGTCACGAAGCGCGAGCAGGTGCGCGCCCGCACATGGATGGTCGTGGCGGTCGAGCTGACGGAGCTTGTGCTCGCGGTGCCGTTTGCGGTCTTGTCGGTGCACATCAACCCCAACGGCACGAACCTCGCGGGCATCGATGCAAACGTCGCGCTCTTCGGCGCGGTGCTGCTCATTTTCGGCGTGTTCAATGCGGTGTTCCTGCCGGCGTTTTATAAGACTGCCGTGCGCGTCGGACGTTCGTTCCTGCTGGCGGTCGTCCCGATGACGGTGCTGATGGTGCTGGTCGAGGCACTGTCGCATTTTCCGGTCGTCGGACCGTATCTCGATGCGACCGACGCGGCCGGTCAGGTGCGGCAGCTGCCGGTGCTGGCCGTGGGGCTGGCGGCGTTTGCGCTGCTGTCGTGGCTGGCGTACCGGAAGGCGGCCAAAAACTACGAGCGGGTCGATCTGTGACGGGGACTTGCCGGAACGCGAAAAATATGCTATTGTGAAAAGTAGCTTTTGCGAGCTGCTTTTCATTTGCAGTTATTGAGATGCTGTGGAAAGAATTGGAGACAAAAAACAAGCAGATCGAAGATCTGAACGCAAGGCTTGCGGAGGTCAGCTCGGCGCTGGTAATGGCACAGCAGACGGCACAGGCTGCGCAGGCACTTCACGCCGGGACAATCCAGCAGCAGTTTATTGAGTGAGCCGCCGATCCGGCTCCGGAGCAATCGCAGGAATCCGAAAAGAGAAGCTGGCTCAGTCGGCTCTTTGGAAAACAGGATTGAGAGATTAATCATAATTTGTTTCTGCTTTATTGCGTCGTATTTTGGAGAATGAGTAGTATGCAAAAGCTTTTTGCATTATCCGTATTTGAAAAGGAGAATGCCCTATGTTATTGGTTGTACATCTGATAATGATAGTAGTGCTTATCCTGCTGGGAATCCTTTTTCATTTCGGCAAAGGTGCAGATTTGATTGCGGGATACAACACATTACCTGCGGAGAAAAAGGCAGAATATGATGTAAAAAAGCTTTGTAAATACATGTCTAAACTCATGTTTGCTTTGGCTGTGTGCTGGATGGTTATTGCATCAAGCGAGCTTTTCAAAACAATGGCTTTGCTGTGGATTGGGCTATGCTTGTTTATGCTCGTTGTTTTGTTCGGTGTGATTTATATGAATACGGGAAACCGATTTAAAAAGTAATGTGCTGTATGTATAAAATCCAGTGCCTGCAGGCGATTTTCTTGACGGGCATAGAGCGAAAAAATAGAAGAAGGAGAGCTGCATCAAATAGCTCTCTCTCCTTCTTCTATTTTGAGCAAATAACGGTTTTGTTTTTATCCGGGAGGGATCTGCATGAAGAACAAACGTCTCTGGCTGTCGGTGGCGCTGACGGTGCTGGTCGTCGTGTGCGCCATGCTCATTCTCTCGCGTGTCAACGAGGCGCGCAGCAATGCCGTGCCTACCGCGCCGACGGATCTGATCCTTCCGCCGGATATGCAGACGACGGCGCGCCCCAACCAGAAGACCTACGACGACCTGCCGGATGTGGATATCTCCTCGTGGGAATATCTCATTGCGAGTCAGGCGCATAATATCAGTGACTATGTGCCGGACGTGACCAAGATCAGCGGCTCGCAGTCCTCGTTTGATTCCCGCGCGGTGGACGCGCTCAACGCCCTGCTCAAGGCGGCGCGCAGCGCCGGGTGGAGTCCTTATATCTATTGTTCCTACCGCCCGTACCTGACGCAGAAGCAGCAGTACGAAAATCAGGTCGCTGAATTTATGCGCAGCGGCGACACGCGCGACGAGGCGGAGACGGCGGCGGCGCGCATCGCGGCGCCTCCCGGCACAAGCGACCACCAGACCGGCCTCGGCGCGGACGTGGTCGACCAGTACTATGACTCGCTGAGCGTGGACAAGGTCAACGCGCGCTTTCTGAGCTGGCTTGCCGACAACTGTGCGGACTACGGCTTCGTCATCCGCTACCCGTCGGACAAGGTCAGTATCACCGGCCGCAACGAGCCGTGGCACGTGCGCTACGTCGGCGAGACGGCGGCGAAGTTCATGACCGAGCATAACCTCTGCCTGGAGGAATTTGTGGCGCTGTACCAGTAAGTGCCCCGCAGCACAAAAAAAGGCTTGCATTGTCCGGCGCGGGATGGTATGATATTGCCGTACGAAGGAAGCAGGATTTGACAGAGTGGGCACCCGCCCACTCTTTTTCTTGATGTCTTTCAAAGTGTCAGAAAATGGAATGGTGATGTATGAGTAAATTGACAGACGCTGTCCTCGCGCTGGCCGAGCCTGTGGCCGCGCAGCAGGGATGTGAGATCTGGGACGTGGAATACGTCAAGGAGGCGGGCGGCCGCTATCTGCGTGTGTACATCGACAAGCCGGACGGCGTGTCGATCCAGGACTGTGAGAATTTCAGCCGGGCGCTCGATCCGATCCTCGACGAGGCTGACCCCATTCCCGACAGCTATGTGTTCGAGGTGTCGTCCGCAGGTGCGGAGCGGCAGCTCAAACGGCCGGGCGATTTTGCGCGCTTTCTCGGTGCGCAGGTCGAGGTGCGGCTCTATCAGCCGGTGGACGGCAGCAAGGTGCACATCGGCACGCTCGAGCAGTATGACAACGGGGACGTGACCGTCTCGGACGGCAGGAACAGCCGTGTCTTTCAAAAATCCGCCATCGCACAGGTGCGCCTGCACCTGACCATATAAGGAAAGGGAATTCGACCATGAACGCAGAATTTTTTGATGCAGTTGCAGATATTGAAAAGGAAAAGGGCATCCCGCGCGAATATATGTACGAGAAGATCCGTCAGGCCATGCTGACGGCGTTCCGCAAGGACACGCCCGACTGTGAGGACAATGTGGAGGTCATTCTCGACGAGACGAAAAAGAAGATCGAGATGGTTGTCAAGAAAACGGTCGTCGAGCGCGTCATCGACCCCTATGTGGAGATCAGCGAGGAGGCGGCGCACCGCATCAGCAAGCGCGCCAAGGTCGGCGACATCGTCAGCGTTCCGGTCGAGACCAAGCAGTTCGGCCGCATCGCGGCGCAGGCTGCAAAGCAGGTTATCATTCAGGGTATCCGTGAGGCGGAGCGCGGCATGATCTACGAGGAGTTCAACTCCAAGGAGCATGAGATCCTCACCGGCGTCGTCAACAAGATCGACCCGCGCACCGGCTGCGCGTTTTTGAAGATCAGCTCCAACTCCGACTATACCGAGGCCATGCTCGCCCCGGCGGAGTGCATCCGCGGCGAGGAGCTGCACGAGGGCGACCGCATCAAGGTCTACGTCGTCGAGGTGCGCAACAGCACGCGCGGACCGCAGGTACTCATCAGCCGCACGCATCCGGGTCTGGTCAAGCGCCTGTTCGAGCTTGAGGTGCCGGAGATCTTTGACGGCACGGTCGAGATCAAGTCCATCGCCCGCGAGGCCGGCAGCCGCACGAAGATGGCTGTCTGGGCGGAGGATCCCGTCATCGATCCGATCGGCGCGTGCGTCGGTCCGAAGGGCGGCCGTGTTGCGAGCGTCGTCAACGAGCTCGGCGGCGAGAAGATCGACATCGTCAAGTACAGCGAGGTGCCGGAGGAATTCATCGCGGCCGCGCTCGCACCGTCCGAGGTGCTGGAGGTGACGCTGCTTGATGAGGGTAAGAGCTGCCGCGTCATCGTGCCGGATAATCAGCTCTCGCTCGCCATCGGCAAGGAGGGGCAGAACGCCCGTCTGGCCGCCAAGCTCACCGGCTATAAGATCGACATCAAGCCCGAGAGCGAGGCATAAACCGAAAGGAGGCAGTCACCCATGCCCAAGTCCATTCCCCAGCGGCAGTGCGTCGGCTGCCGTGAAAAGAAACCCAAGCCGGAGCTCATCCGGGTGGTGCGCGCGCCCGACGGGGGCATCTCGCTCGATGCGCGCGGCAAGGCAGCGGGGCGCGGCGCGTATCTGTGCCCGGATCCCGAGTGCCTGAAAAAGGCGCGCAAGAGCCGTGCGCTCGAGCGCGCGTTCGATGCGCCGATCCCGGCGGAGATCTATGAGCAGCTCACAGCGGAACTGGAGGTGCTCCGACACGGATAAAGCAGCCAACTATCTCGGCCTCATGCGCAAGGCCGGGCGCATCGCGCTCGGCGAGTATGACGCCGGAGCGGCGGCGCGCACCGGGCAGGCATGCCTGCTGCTGCTGGCACAGGACGCGTCGGACAATGCGCGCAAGCGCGCCGAGGGATTTGCCTACACTGCGCAGGCGCCGCTTCTGCGTCTGCCGTATACAAAGCAGGTGCTCTCCGAGCGGCTCGGCAAGACCGGCTGCGCCATCGCGGCCATCACCGATCCGGGGCTTGCGAAGGCCTTTGTGTCCGCGCTGGCGCAGGCAGATCCGGAGCAGTACAGCAACACGGCGGCAGCGCTTGCCGCAAAGACGATATCAGACAAGTGCACGGCGCAGACAAGCGGCGGGCGCCACGGTAAGAGGAGGAAACAAGTATGAGCGGATTGATTAAATACAGAGTGCATGAGGTGGCAAAGGATTTCAACATGACCTCGAAGGAGATCACGCAGATCCTGACGGATTATGCCACCACTCCGAAAAATCATATGCAGGTGCTCGAGGACGCAGAGCTCAACGACATCTTTGAGTATCTCACCCAGCACCATCAGGCGGCCAGCCTGGAAGAGCTCTACAAAGTGCCCGACCAGCCCAAGGCCAAGCCGCAGGCAGCGCCCGCAACGTGTGGTATTTGCCGAAGGCATTCACCCCAATATGCTGAAAGCTGCC
>OGYW01001139.1_pt1 | contig 24157 bp, 19 predicted proteins | sample 1576621 | NCBI WGS metagenome assembly OGYW01 (sample SAMEA3541528, study PRJEB24748) | human gut metagenome | biome: human gut; feature: human-associated habitat; material: faeces | place: China | collected 2012 | reverse complement strand
TTTGCTTCAAAGAATTTGCCGCCGTCTGTTTATTCTGGAACTTTTTTGTTCTCTGATATCTCTGTAATATTACTTATCAGAGCAAAGCACGCTGTGCTTAGTGCGACAGTTCTATTTTTTCAGGAGTTTCATCTTCCGCTGGAATTACACGGAAATTTAGCCTTCCGCTAAATTTCCGGTATACAGCTGATAGTATTTGCCGTGTTTTTCGATCAGCTGATCGTGGCTGCCGCGCTCAATGACACGTCCCTGTTCCAGGACAATGATGCAGTCACTGTTGCGCACGGTCGAGAGTCGGTGCGCGATCACGAACGTGGTGCGTCCCGCCATCAGCTTATCCATACCGTCCTGCACAATCTTTTCGGTGCGGGTATCGATGGAACTTGTCGCTTCATCCAGAATCAGAACCGGTGGATCGGCGATGGCAGCTCTTGCGATGGCAAGCAGCTGGCGCTGTCCCTGGCTTAGGTTGGCACCATCGCCGGTCAGCAGGGTGTCATAGCCGTTCGGAAGCTGCTGGATAAATGTATCTGCGTTGGCGAGTCTGGCAGCTGCCATGACTTCCTCATCCGTGGCATCCAGCTTGCCGTAACGGATATTTTCCATAACCGTAGCAGTAAAAAGATGGGTGTCCTGCAGCACGATTCCGAGAGAGTGGCGCAGGTCATCTTTTTTGATCTTGTTGATATTGATGCCGTCATAGCGGATCTTGCCGTCCTGGATATCGTAGAAACGGTTGATCAGGTTGGTGATGGTCGTCTTTCCGGCGCCGGTGCTGCCGACAAAGGCAATTTTCTGACCCGGCGTAGCGTAGAGATCTACGTTGTGAAGAACGGTCTTCTCTGGAACATAGCCGAAATCGACATCATCAAATACCACGTCGCCCTTTAATTCAATATAATCGACACTGCCGTCTGCCTGATGGGTGTGCTTCCATGCCCACATACCCGTACGCTCTTTGGATTCCACAATCTGACCGTTTTCCCACTTGGCGCGGACAAGTGTGACGTAACCATCGTCCACTTCCGGCTGCTCATCGAGCAGAGCGAAGATACGCTCGGAACCGGCGAGTGCCATCACGATATTGTTAAGCTGCATGGAGAGCTGGTTGATCGGCTGCCCGAAGCTCTTATTATAGGTAAGAAAACTTGCGAGCTTTCCGAGCGTAAATCCGCCATATCCGCCCAGAGCAAGAATACCGCCGACGATCGCGCAGAGCACGTAGCTGATATTACCGATCTGTGCATTGACCGGCATTAAAATGTTACCGAACTTATTGGCATTGTCTGCACTGTGGAACAGCTGGTCATTGAGCCGGTTGAAATCGGCGATACTTTCCTCTTCATGGGTGAAGACCTTGACCACCTTCTGACCGTTCATCATCTCTTCAATGTAGCCGTTGACCGTCGCAATATCTTTCTGTTGTGCGATAAAGTAGCGGGCACTTAAGGCACCGATCTTCTTTGTGGCAAACAGTGTGACACCGACCATTACAAGTGTGACGAGCGTCAGCGGAATGTTGAGAAGAAGCATACTGATAAAGACGCTCACGATGGAGATGATGCTGTTCAAAAACTGCGGCATACTCTGGCTGATCATCTGGCGCAGGGTATCAATATCGTTGGTATAAGTTGACATAATGTCTCCATGGGAGTGTGTGTCAAAATACCGGATGGGAAGCTCTTCCATGTGGGTGAACATGTCGTCGCGCAGATGCTTTAAAGTACCCTGTGAGACATTGACCATAATTCTTGTGTATATGTAGGCTGCGATAGCGCCGATGCCGTAGAAGACGGCAACGCGTAAAATGGCGTGTGCGAGACCGGAAAAGTCCGGATCGCTCTGCTTCATCAGCGGCAGGATATAGCCGTCGATTAAGGTCTGCATAAACCAGGTTCCCTGCACACTTGCGAGAACCGTGATAAAAATACAGATCACGACAATGACGCAGTGTACGGCATAATTTTTCATAATATAGGAAAGCAGGCGCATAAAAAGCTTTCCCGGATTTTTGACATTCGGTCTTGGACCATGACCGCCGCGGCCGCCAGGTCCGCCGATCGGCTTTGCATTTTTTTCATTCTGTGGCATCAGGCAGCACCTCCTTCATCAAAATCACCGCCGCCGCCGGTCTGTGACTCGTAGACATCGCGGTAAATGGCATTGGTCTGCAATAATTCTTCGTGTGTGCCGAAACCGTTCAACTCTCCGTTATCCAGCACAATGATGCGGTCGGCATCCTGAACGGAGGAGATCCGCTGTGCGATAATCAGCTTGGTCGTGTTCGGAATCTCCGTGAGAAAAGCGCGACGGATCTTGGCATCGGTAGCGGTGTCCACCGCGCTGGTGCTGTCGTCTAAAATCAGAATCTTCGGCTTCTTTAAGAGCGCGCGGGCAATACACAGACGCTGCTTCTGACCGCCGGAGACGTTGGTTCCGCCCTGCTCGATGTAGGTGTTGTAACCATCCGGAAAACGCTCGATGAATTCGTCGGCGCATGCCAGTCTGCACGCGTGACGGCATTCTTCGTCGGTCGCATGTGCATCTCCCCAGCGCAGATTCTCATAGATGGTTCCGGAGAAGAGCACGTTGTTCTGCAATACGACAGAGACCTCGTTGCGGAGGGTGTCAAGATCGTAGGAACGGACGTCTTTTCCGCCGACGAGAACACGGCCTTCGGACACATCGTAGAGGCGGCTGATGAGGTTGACGAGCGAGGACTTGGAACTTCCGGTTCCGCCAATGATACCGATCGTCTCGCCGGATTTTATGGAGAGGTCAATATCGGAGAGCACCGGCTTTGCGGATGTCTTGCTGTAACGGAAGGTCACATGGTCAAAGGTGATGCTTCCGTCCGGCACGGTCTTATCCGCATTTTCCGGATTGGTGATGTCGCTCTTCTCATTTAATACTTCACAGATACGCTCGGCGCTTGCCACACTCATCGCCAGCATGACGAACACCATGGACAGCATCATCAGACTCATCATGATATTCATACAATAGGTAAGAAGACTCATCAGTTCTCCGGTTGTCAATGTTCCGCCGACAATCATTTTTGCGCCCACCCAGCTGATCGCAAGAATACAGCTGTAAACGGTGATCTGCATGACCGGGTTGTTGAAAGCCAGAATGCTTTCCGCCTTGACAAACATGTTGTAAATATTCTGGCTGGCTTTGCGGAACTTGTTTTTCTCGTAATCTTCACGCACATAAGCCTTGACCACGCGGATGGCGGATACGTTTTCCTGCACGGAGGCATTTAGGTCATCGTACTTTGGAAAAACTTCCATAAAATAGTGATGCGCGCGCACGGTGATGATGGCGAGAATGATGCCCAGAATGATGATGGCAACAAGATAGATGCTCGCCAGTCTCGGGCTGATGAAAAACGCCATGCACATCGCGCAGATCAGACTGATCGGCGCACGCACACACATGCGCAGCAGCATCTGGTAGGCATTCTGCAGGTTGGTCACATCTGTGGTCAGACGGGTGACAAGACCTGCGGTACTGAATTTGTCGATGTTGGAAAACGAAAAACTCTGGATGTTCTCGTACATCGCTTTTCTTAAGTTACGTGCAAAACCTGCGGAGGCTCTTGCACCGTATTTTCCGCCCATGACACCACAGAAGAGGGAGAAACAGGCGGCGACAACCATCCAGGCACCCATGACGTAGATATGGTGGATGTTGCCCGCTTCCACACCCTGATCGATAATGGAAGCCATCATCAGAGGAATGATTGTTTCCATGAAGACTTCCAGAATCATGAAGACGGGAGTAAGCAGGGAATCTTTTTTGAACTCCCTGATCTGTGCTCCAAGTGTTTTTAACATAATTTCACATCCTTTTTGAATTTTCTGTTGATTTTTAATTGTTAGTGTGCTAACAATAATGTTATACGATAATTAAAAACAGAAGTCAATGATTATTTTAGAAAACAGACAGAAGAGAGGAAGAGATGGAACGAATCAAAAGGTCAGAGACCATCGGATACAAAATACGTCTGCTCCACAATCAGATCCATAAGAATATGGAAGCAAAGCGTATGGAAAATGAGGATAACCTGACAGGAATGCAGCGCTGGATACTTGGTTTTTTGAAAGATCACAGCGACTGTGAAGTCTACCAGAAGGATATCGAGGAGGCTTTTTCCATTTCAAGAGCGACCGCTTCTAATATGCTTGGTGTGATGGAACGAAAGGGGCTGATCGAGCGCGCCCAGGTCTCACACGACGCGCGCTTAAAACGTCTGGTGCTCACAGATAAGGCCGCTGCGCTTTTGGATGGCGCGGAGCGCGATATACGGGAGATGGAAGCGCGCCTGACGGCGGGGCTTTCGGCGGAGGATGTGGAGCACCTGAAGCGCTGCCTGGATCAGATGCTACAAAATCTGGATGTGACAATAGCAGAAGACACAAGATGTTGTTGTAAACCAAAGCGATAAAAAGTGACAAAGTTTCGGGATGAATTTTGTTCAAAAGGTAAAATAACCACAGAATCTAGGAAAACGCATTGACAACAATACTAGATATTGTATAATGAAAAAGCAATTAACAGAAAGGATTCTGAACGGTTATGAAGATTATTAAGAGAAGTGGCAGCGAGGACATTTTTGACATCAGCAAGATCGAGGCTGCAATCCGCAAGGCAAACGACAGCGTCATTGATTATGAAAAGCTTGGAGACGACAAGATTCAGGCGATTCTTTCCAATGTTGAGAAAGCCTGCGAGAATATGAAGCGCTCCCCGAGTGTGGAGGAGATTCAGGATATGGTGGAGAACCAGATCATGAGTCAGAAAGCGTTTAATGTTGCCCGCAACTATATTACTTATCGTTATAAGAGAGAACTGGTGCGCAAGTCCAACTCTACCGATGAGCAGATTTTAAGTCTGCTGGAATGCAATAACGAGGAAGTAAAACAGGAGAACTCCAACAAGAATCCGACTGTAAACAGCGTACAAAGAGATTATATGGCCGGTGAGGTCAGCAAGGATATCACCAGAAGATTCCTTCTGCCACCGGAGATCGTAGAGGCGCATGAGAAAGGAATCATCCATTTTCATGACGCGGATTATTTTGCGCAGCACATGCATAACTGCTGTCTGGTCAATCTGGAGGACATGCTTCAGAACGGTACGGTCATCAGCGAGACGATGATCGATACGCCGAAGAGCTTTTCCACTGCCTGCAATATTGCTACACAGGCAATCGCGCAGATCGCAAGCTCCCAGTACGGCGGACAGAGTATTTCCCTGTCCCATCTGGCTCCGTTTGTGCAGGTGAGCCGTGAGAAGTTCCGCAAGCAGGTGCGCAAGGAGCTTGAGACTGCCGGAATCGAGGCGACGGAAGAGAAAGTCAACCAGATGGCGGAAATGCGGGTCAAAGAGGAGATTAACCGCGGTGTGCAGATGATCCAGTACCAGGTCATCACGCTGATGACGACCAACGGGCAGGCTCCGTTTATCACGGTGTTTATGTATCTGGATGAGGTGCCGGAGGGACAGCTTCGGGACGATCTGGCAGCAGTGATCGAGGAGATGCTTCATCAGAGAATTTTAGGGGTCAAGAATGAGCAGGGCGTTTATATTACGCCGGCGTTCCCGAAACTGATCTATGTGCTTGAGGAGGACAATATCAGGGAGGGGTCCAAATACTGGTACCTGACCAGGCTTGCGGCTGAGTGTACCGCAAAGCGCATGGTGCCGGATTATATCTCTGAGAAGATGATGAAAAAGTTAAAAGACGGCGACTGCTATACCTGTATGGGATGCCGTTCTTTCCTGACAGTAGACCGCACGACGGGCAATCTGGCACATGCCAAGAATTATAAAGAAGGAAAGCACAAGTATTACGGACGCTTTAACCAGGGCGTAGTGACATTGAACCTGGTGGATGCGGCATGCTCTTCCGGAGGAGATGAGAAGAAGTTCTGGGAGATCATGGATGAGCGTCTGGAAATGTGCTATCAGGCATTGATGATCCGCCACAACCGCTTAAAGGGAACACCTTCCGACGTGGCGCCGATTCTCTGGCAGAACGGTGCGCTTGCACGTCTGAAGAAAGGCGAGACGATCGATGAACTTCTCTATCACGGTTACTCGACGATTTCTCTCGGCTATGCGGGACTCTGCGAGTGCACACGCTATATGAAGGGCGTATCCCACACGGAGCCGGAAGGCACGGAATTCGCGCTTGCAGTGATGCGTCGTCTGAATGATGCATGCGCCAAGTGGAAGAAGGAGACGGACATTGATTTCAGTCTCTACGGAACCCCGCTTGAGTCGACGACTTACAAGTTTGCAAAATGCTTACAGAAGCGTTTCGGCATTATCCCGGGTGTGACGGACAAGAACTACATCACAAACAGCTATCATGTACATGTGACAGAGCAGATCAACGCGTTCGATAAGTTAAAGTTCGAGTCACAGTTCCAGGAACTGTCCCCGGGCGGAGCAATCAGCTACGTGGAGGTTCCGAATATGCAGAACAATCTGGAAGCGGTACTTTCCGTGATGCAGTACATCTATGAAAATATCATGTATGCGGAACTCAATACAAAGAGTGACTACTGCATGGAGTGCGGATATGCCGGAGAGATCAAGATTGTGACAGACCGGGACGGCAAGCTGGTATGGGAGTGCCCGAACTGCGGCAACCGCGATCAGAATAAGATGAGCGTGGCGAGACGTACCTGCGGCTATATTGGAACGCAGTTCTGGAATCAGGGCAGAACACAGGAGATCAAGGAACGGGTATTACATTTATAAAAACAGGGGGACTGTGGTGTGCACGGGATTGTGCAGCCACAGTCTTTCTTTCCCTGTTGAGGAGAAAAGATATGAATTATTCGGCAATCAAATATTGTGATATTGCAAACGGAACCGGTGTGCGCACCGTTCTCTTTGTGTCGGGCTGCAGAAATCACTGCAAAGACTGTTTTCAGCCGGAGACGTGGGCTTTTGAATACGGGAATCCTTTCACCGGAGAGGTGGAAGATGAGATCATTGCGTCCTTGAAGCCGGATTACATCCGGGGACTGACGCTGCTCGGAGGAGATCCTTTTGAACCAGAGAATCAGAAGGCGCTGCTTCCGTTTATGCGGAGAGTGAAGGCGGAGTGCCCGGGGAAGGATGTGTGGGCATACACCGGCTATGTGTTAGACCGGGATCTTGTGCCGGGCGGAAAATGCTGCACCGCAGATACCGCGGAGCTGCTTCACACGATCGATGTGCTGGTGGACGGACCGTTTGTGACGGAGCTTCATGATATATCTCTGCTGTTTAAGGGGTCTTCCAACCAGCGGGTGATCGACTGTGCAGAGTATTGCCGGTCGGGAGAGATCCGGGAGCTGATGTAGAAGAAGGAGGGATTTTGCATCTTCCTGCGGTTTGTGTTACAATAGACGCGGTATTGCAGGATCAACAAGGGAGATTAGATATGAAAATAACATGGAAGACATTGCTGGCGTTGTTTTTTTACACGCTGGGAGTTGTTGGCTGGTTCTATGTAGGAGGATGGATGATCTTAAGAGGACCGGTCAGAGGAGTGATTCTGGCGCATATGGCAGGAGATTTGTCTCTGATCAAGCTGGCGGTCGCACTGGTGCAGGGGTTTGTGTATCTCTCACTGGCGGGAGGCGTCTGGTGTATCGGCTATATGTTGAGCGATCATTTCCGGAAAGATGAGTAGGATTACAAAAAGGTGCGGCGCATGACGCACCTTTTTGCACCGTAAATGGATATAAAATGGCGCAGGAAGAGGCGCAGACAGGAGCAAACGATGATATTAAAAGTACCGTCTTACTATGAAAAGTTTCACTGTATTGCAGATCAGTGTAAGGACAATTGCTGTTACGGCTGGGAGATCGATATCGACGAGGGTACGATGGATTACTACCACAGTCTGGGCGGAGAGCTGGGAAAAGAGATTACCTCGCATATCAGGGAGGGTGAGGAGAACACCATGATTATGCGCGAGGACGGGTACTGCCCGTTTTTAAATGAAAAAAAGCTCTGCGACATCTGCATTAAGATGGGCGAGGAAGCACTGAGCGAGATCTGCACCGAGTTCCCACGCTTTACCATGGAGTATGAGGACGTCCGGGAGAAGATCTTAAGTCTGGCATGTGAGGAGGTCGGAAACATTATGTTTTCCACCGACGAGAAGATCACCTGGCAGGAGCATGAGATGCCGGATTTCTGCGGGACCGGGGACGATGCCGAGGCAGCTTATGATGCCGACGGGGCATTGTACGGTAATGATGAGGCAGCGTGTGAGGATGATACCTCCGACGGTGAGGGGTATGACGACGATGAGGAAGTGTCTGTGGATGCCGATCAGCTGAATGCCGTTTCTAAGGCGGCGGTGGCATTGCTTCAGAACCGGGAGAAGCCGGTGGCAGAGCGCGCGGCGGAGTATCTTCTATATTGTAAGAGGATGCAGCAGGAGCTTTACGGATACCACATGGACGGGGAAGTAAGCGGGCAGGAGCAGGAGCAGCGTGAGAGCCGGCTGATTGCCGAGTGCAGGGAGAAAGAGGTAACGCCTCAGGAGGCGTATGCGGCGTTTCTTGCCCGCATGGAGCGCTACGAACAACTGGAAGTGCTCGACCAGAACTGGGAGGAAGAAAAGAAACGTCTTCGTGCGGCATTCCATGAGGACAATTATCTGGAATGCATCCAGAACTTTCACACAGCGCAGCAGGGACGGGAATATGAGTATGAGCATCTGCTGGTCTACTTTACATTCCGGTATTTTATGAGATCCTATTATGATGACAACATTTTAAACAAGGCACAGTTTGCGGTGGCGGGTATTCTGATGATCCGCGATATGGATGCATTGCGTTTTCTGGAGAACGGAGGAACATTCTCCGTGGAGGACCGGGTGGCAGTGGCAAAGCTGTATTCAAAGGAAGTAGAACATTCCGAGGAAAATATGGAATTTCTGGAGGAGGATTTCCAGTTTGAGGATATTTTTGCACCGGAACAGATGATACGGCAGCTTTTCTTTGCTTCATAGGGAAGACGGAGAACATCAATGGAGCGATTCCGACCCACCCAAGGCAGGAAGCACTTTATATTTCATAAGCGTACGATCACAGGGAAAGTGGCATAGAATAGAAGGCAGGAAATCTGCCAGGATGGAGGAAAGAACATGAAAGTAATATTGGTAAACGGAAGTCCGAGGGAAAAGGGATGTACTTATACAGCGCTCTGCGAGGTGGCAGGGGCTCTCGAGAAGAACGGCATTGAGACCGAGATTTTTCAGGTGGGTGCAAAGCCGATCGCCGGCTGCATCGGCTGCAATGTCTGTCTTAAGAACGGACGCTGCTTTGTGGACGATCCGGTCAATGAATTTGTTGAGAAAGCAAAGACGGCGGACGGTTTTGTGTTCGGCTCGCCGGTGCATTATGCGGCGGCATCCGGTGCCATCACCTCGTTTCTCGACCGCGCATTCTACGGAAAGGGAAATGTGTTTGCCGGAAAGCCGGGGGCAGCAGTGGTGAGCTGCAGACGCGGCGGCGCGGCATCCGCGTTTGATCAGCTGAACAAATATTTCACGATCAATTCCATGCCGGTGGTTTCCTCCCAGTACTGGAACCAGGTACACGGAAATACGCCGGACGAGGTACGGCAGGACGCAGAGGGACTGCAGACCATGCGCACGCTGGGCAGCAATATGGCATGGCTGCTCAAATGTATTCAGGCAGGGGCGGCAGCGGGAATCACATTCCCGGAGCGGGAACCTGCAATGAAAACAAATTTTATTCGGTAAAAGTTCAGTGGAAATTAAGAGAAATTAAGACAAATTTAAAACACAGAAATTCTCATCTGATGTAAGATAAAAAAGAAGGGAAAAGCCTTCTAGTAACGACCTGTGATAAAGTGCAGGAAAGATACCGGCTTTTTCCCAGCAGCCTTGGCAGCAGTGAGATATTCTTCATAAAAGAGAACTGCTTCGCTGTAAGTCATAGTTGGATCTATGGTATATTTCATCGTGATACGCCTCCTTTCTTTTTCCTTGACAGAGTATAGCACTTGTTTTGGAAGAAAGCAACAAAAAGATAGTAAAAATTTTGTAAAAAATCACGAAAAAATTGTGTAAAATGAAAAAAGAGGCGCGCGTGGAACCGCAAAGAGAGTACGACAGGACGAACGGACAGATGGGAAGATGGAGCAATGCGAGAGGAACAGGAAGAGAAATACAGGCGCGAAGAACGGCGTAGGTATGAGGAGAAAAGGCGGAGACGGCGCAAAAGGCTTCGGAGAAGACGCCGGCTGCGCATAGTGCTTTTGATCGGCATTCCGCTGCTTTTGGTGCTGGCGGTCTGGTTTGGCACACGACAGATCAAAAAGCTTCTATATGAAGAAAAGCCGGTGATGGCGTACGAGGTAAAGTATGTGGCACAGGCACCGGACTATCAGGTAGAACTGCTGGATTACAACGAATATTCGCGACCGGGAACGGCGCTTTCCCAGGTAAACGGGATCGTGATCCACTATACTGCGAATCCGGGCACGACGGCTGAGCAGAACCGCAGCTATTTTGAGAATCTGAAGGACACAGGGGAGACATATGCCAGCAGCCATTTTGTCATCGGCATGGACGGGGAGATCGTGCAGTGCATTCCGTGCAACGAGATTGCTTACGCGTCGAATGACCGGAATGAAGACACGATAGCCATCGAGTGCTGTATTCCGGATGAGACGGGAGAGTTTACCGATGCGACCTACCAGTCGCTGATAGAGCTTACCGCCTGGCTGATGGGACGCTATGACCTGACTACGGATGATGTGATCCGCCACTATGATGTGACGGGGAAAATGTGCCCGAAATACTATGTGGAGCATGAGGATGCGTGGCTTGTGTTCAAGCAGGACCTGCTGACCTACATTGATGTGAATGGTATTGCCAAAAATGAGGAAATATCGTAGAATACCTAGTATCAAGGGTAGTAGGTATACGGTATGATTCACGAATATTATAAAGAATTACAGAACAATCAGAATATAAGAGAGAACTTGAGTCTGCTGCGAAGCGAGTGCAAGGACCCACAGGCAAGGGAAACCCTGCTGTCTCTGGTGGGAGACGGGGCACTGCTCACAGGACTGCTGGAGAGCGATGAGCCGAAGGTGCGCAAAAATGCGGCGCTTCTGCTTGGAAGTCTCGGGCTTTTACAGACGGCAGGTTCTCTTTTTCATGCATACGAGAGAGAGCAGACGCTGTTCGTAAGGAGCGCGTATCTCACGGCTTTGTCAGGGATGGAGGTATCCCCGTATCTGGAAGCGTTAAAAGAACACAGGGATGCACTTTTGGCGCGGGAGATTCCCGAGAATGAGAAAAAGCATGTGAATGAGGAACTGCGGGAACTGGAACGTATCATTACGGCGGCGGAGGGAATTACCCGTCACACGTTTGTGGGATTCACAGAGCCGCAGGATTTTCTGCTCGCGACAAACCGGGAGCAGCGCGGCGTGACGCTTGAGGAGGTAAAAGCGGTGTCCGCATCGGTCAGACGCAGTGAGAAACTGCACCCGCTCGGTGTGCTGGTTCATGCGAAGGACGTCCGCCCGTTTGCGTCGATAAGGACTTACCGCGAGTTATTGTTTCCGGTGCGCACGGCGCAGCCGGTGCCGGAAGATGCCTTAGGAGCCGCGGAGGCGGTCTGGGATTCCAATCTGCGGGAGCTCCTTACACAGGCGCACCGGGAGACGACGCCGTTTTATTTCAGACTGGAAATAAAGAGCCACATGCCGTTAGACAAAAAGAGCACGTTTGCCAGACGGTTTTCCGCGGAGCTGGAGCGGCTGTCCGGCAGGATGCTTGTGAATGCACCATCGGATTATGAGATTGAACTGCGGCTTCTGGAGAAAAGAGACGGCGGTTACGCCTGCTTTCTGAAACTTCTTACGGTTGCGCATGGACGCTTTGCCTACCGCAAAAATGCGGTGGCAGCTTCGATTCATCCGGCGACGGCGGCAATGATTGTGGCGCTGGCAGAGCCGTATTTAAAAGAAAACGCGCAGATTCTCGATCCGTTCTGCGGTGTCGGCACGATGTTGATCGAGCGGGATATCCGTGTCCCGGCACGGGAAAAATACGGAATTGATATCTTTGGCGAGGCGATCCGGGGAGCCAGGGAGAATGCATCATATGCGGGGGAGAAAATCAATTTTATCAACCGTGATTATTTTGATTTTACACATGCATATCTATTTGACGAGATCATCACCAATATGCCTGTCCGGGGAAGAAAGTCAAAGGAAGAGACGGACACTTTTTACGGCAGATTTTTTGAAAAATCAGCCGGACTTTTAAAATCAGCCGGAATTCTTGTGCTCTATTCCAATGAGCAGGGATTTATCAGAAAACAGCTTCGCATAAGAAGCGATTACCGGCTGCTTGCCGAGCAGTGTATCCGGGAAAAGGATCAGTTTTATCTGTTTGTAATTCAGTATAAAGGATGAGAAAGATATGGCACTTTCAAGGGGGATGAATCAGGAAGCGTCGCAGGATACCGATCTGGGATTGTTAGATGCGACATTGATGCAGAATCTGCAGGACCGGTTTTGCGATGCCAATAATGTGTATCTGGTGTGTCTGAGCAGAACGCGCGGAGTTGTCACAAAGGCATACGGTTCTAAGGAGGAACTGGCGTACATTCACGGACTGACCGGAGTGGAACGGCATATGACGCTCATGAACCGGCTTTTAGATGACGGAATCGAAAGTGTGCTCGAAGAGGATTGTGGAAATGATCTGGTGAAAATGTGCGGCGTGTCCATCAAGATCGGCGGGAAGACGGCGGCAATCTGGATCGTCATCGGAATCATGGATCGGGAAGGCGGGGATGTTCCATCTTATGTCATGCGCACGACGCCGGAACGGTATGATAAGTCACTGGAATTTCTGGAGACATTGTCCAAGCAGATGTTCGCCGTGAAGATGGAAGAACTGATGGCACAGGAGGCGGTGTTAAAGAGCCGCGAGTCTGAGACGCAGATGGAAGCGGAACTTCACAGGAATGAGGTGATGACTTCCATCGTAAAGATGTTAGAGTCGGAAAACAGCTTTGAGGAGATCGTGCACGACATTCTGCGGGAATGCTGCGCGTACATGGAGATTTCGCGCGGTGCGCTCTTAAAAGAGAACAAAGAGCACTCGAAGATCGAGATGATCTGTGAATATGCGGCGCCCGGAATGGACTCAGTGCGTGTGGAATGGTCCGGCGTGTCGCGTGAGAAGATGCCCTTTTTTAACGGAAAACCGTATATGATTTCTTCAAACAGTATGATGCCGGAGGTGTTCCGGCAGTTTTTTGATGCGCACGGGCTTTTGGCAGGCATTTTTCTGCCGGTCGAGGTCAATACCAGGGCGGAGATGTACCTGTGCTTTTTGGAAGAACACGAGGAGCGGAACTGGGAAGTGACGGACGTCAAGTTCGTCAACGATGTCAGACGGATTATTCAGAGTATTCTTCTGAAGCGTATTGCAAAAAATTCGTTGGCGAGTTCGTATGCGTCCCTTGAGGCGATTTTAGAGAACGTGGGCTGCGGAATCTATGTGAAGGATCCGGTCAGTGGAAGGATTCTCTACAGCAACCAGCGGCTGCGCGCATTTCTGCCGGACGATGCCGCGCCGGACATGTTGGAGAACTGCTGGCGGGAAGAATCGGGCGGCATTGATACGGACTGCTTCCACGAGATCTATCTGGAGCAGGAAAAACGCTGGTTTGACTATCACCGGACAGGAATCCACTGGGTCGACGGAAGAAGTGTATTTTTGTATACCATCTATGAGGTGACGGACAAAAAGCTGTATCAGCAGAAGATCGAACGGCAGGCAAACAACGATTTTTTGACCGGGCTTTACAACCGTATGCGGTTTGAGCAGGATCTTGCGCACTGCGTTGAACAGACAAAGGAGTTCGGCGGCGAAGGAGCGCTGCTCTACATCGATCTCGATGATTTTAAGCATATCAACGACGGACTGGGACACCAGTACGGGGATATCCTGTTAAAAAATATATCGGACAGCCTGCGTCGGATTCCGGGTGTGGAAAATAACTGTTACCGCATGGGCGGAGATGAGTTTATCATTATTCTTGCACATCGGCAGATCATGATGCTGCAGAAGATTCTGAACGACATCCGCACGCTGTTTTCCAAGCCGTGGATGCTTAAGGGGGCGGATTACTACTGTACGATGAGTATGGGCGTTGTGCGTTTCCCGACAGAGGGCGACACGGTGGAGGAGCTGATCAAGAAGGCGGATATTGCGCTTTACGCCGCAAAATGTTCCGGCAAGAACCGTGTGGAGTTCTACGATGAGAACGTGGAGTCCACATCGTTCCGCCGCCTCGATATGGAAAAAAATATGCGCAATGCGACCAACAATGCATTTTCCGAGTTTGAGGTGGTCTATCAGCCGATCGTGGATGTGACCAGGGAATCCAATCCGTGCGTGGGTGCGGAGGCGTTGATCCGCTGGAATTCCGGGGAACTGGGATTGATTGCTCCGACGGATTTTATACCGCTGGCGGAGTATCTGGGGCTGATTAACCCGATCGGTGCGTATGTCCTCGAGGAGGCGTGCAAGCGGTGCAAATACTGGAACGATATGGGGCATCCGGATTACAAGGTAAATGTCAATCTCTCCGTGGTGCAGCTGCTGCAGAATGACATTGTAGAGCAGGTGCACTCGGTCATCAAACGGACGGGGATTGTACCGGAGAATCTGACCCTGGAGGTCACGGAGGGGCTGGCGATCAACGATATGAGCCGGATGAAAAAGATTCTCTCCGAGATTCGCGCACTTGGCGTGCGTGTGGCGCTGGATGATTTCGGGACGGGGTATTCCTCACTCAATCATATCCGGGAAATGCCGATCGACGTCATCAAGATTGACCGCTGTTTTATCATTGACATCGGGAAGGATGAATTTTCCGCCGCCTTCGTGAAAATGGTGGCGGAACTTGCCCAGACGATCGGCGTTCATGTCTGTGTGGAGGGCGTCGAGACGAAAGAACAGGTTGATGCGCTCAAGCAGACGAAAATCCAGTTGATTCAGGGATTTTACTTTGGAAAGCCGCTGCATAAAGAGGAGTTTGACGAGAAATATCTGTAGTTGCACGAATTGTTTGAACAATTTATTTAAAATTTTTTGAAAAAAGCATTGACATTTTAAAATACGTTTGTTATTATTATCAAGTCGTCACGATGAGTGACCGAAATGCGGAAGTGTCGGAACTGGCAGACGAGCAAGACTAAGGATCTTGTGTTCATTGCGAACGTGTGGGTTCAAGTCCCATCTTCCGCATTACATCACAAATATTCGTGGAGATTATGCAGGAGTGGCGGAATTGGCAGACGCGCAGGCTTCAGGTGCCTGTGGTAGCAATATCGTGTGGGTTCAAGTCCCATCTCCTGCATTTTTTATTTGCGGGAAGCCTTGAGAGTGAAGGCTTCCCGCTTTTTCATTTCCTGTATTTTATATACTGCAAAATTAATTCGGCAGCTTTCTCGATACCGATTTTCCCTGTATCAATACAAAGATCATACTCATTGCCGTCGCCCCAGCGGGTTGCCGTGCACTGTTCCTGAAATGCAGAACGCTTTTCATCTACTTCCCGTAATGTCTCCGCAGCCTCTTTTTCAGATACGTGGTCGCGCTCCTGGATTCTCTTTTTCCGTATGTCCGGATCGGCGTGGAGATAAACGGACACACAGTCCGGGTCATCCTTGTAGATTATGTTTGCACATCTGCCGATGATAATACAGGATTCCTGCTCCGTGACATCCTTTACAAAACGGATATATCGTTCACGCGGATTTTTGGAACCGTAGCTCATGATAAGACTGTAAAGAAAACTGTCGATCGGTTTCTCGTTCAGAAAATTTGCGTTTTCATCATAGACGTTTCTTCTTTTAGACTCTTCGATAAATCTTTTTTTGTCAAAAATCTCCATACCCAGTTTTTCAGACAGAATGTCGGCGACTTTGTGCCCGCCGCTTCCACACTGTCTTGCGATTGTTATTTTCATGCTTATTGACCTGCCTTTCTCATTTTATAATAAATTAAAAATAAAAATCTGTTGCAATGATAGTGCCGCCGATCAGGAACCGGAGAATCCATATCGTGTAGTAATCTTTTGCGATATCTTCCGGGCAGAACATCTTCTTCGGCTTTTTCGGATGGTAGAAAATTTCACATTCTGCGCTTTTGGCTTCCGCATGCAGCTTCTTATTGTACGGATAGATGCTATGCACGTTGGTATAATCCGTGCTGTCCACCTCATAGGCATAATAGTACTGCTCCGTGGTGTACGTGGAGTGATCCGCGTCGGTGGTTGTCGATTCGTGAAATGTTCTCGTCGCTTTTGTCTGCCGGTAGTTTGTCTTGCGAAGCCAGGGGGTGCCCAGCTGGCAGTAGAGAACAAATACCACAAACGAAACCGGAACCGGGACGTTTAGGGAACTGCCCCCGATTAAAAAAAGAAAGCCGAGCAGCAGACCTCTTAGAATTCCCCACATTGGTCTCCAATATACCGAAATCATAATAAGGATGATGAGCAGAAATAAAACCATGGTACCACACTCCTTGTTCATTTGGTGGTTATAGTATAGCATTTTTAGCGCAAGGAAACATGATTTTTTCAAACTGTGTCGAAAAAAATAGAGGAAATCCACTCCGGACGCAGAATTATATATATGGAGTCACTGCGTAGTGCGTGACGAAAAAGAGGAGATAATACATGTCGATACGGGAAGAAATAGAGAGAATGGAGTGCGAGACCTTAAGTCCGTACGCCACGCTCAGCATTCATTCTAAGGGCAGAGATGTGTATGAGGAGCCGTGTGATATCAGACCGGTATTTCAGCGTGACAGAGACCGCATCCTGCACAGCAAGGCGTTCCGGCGTCTTAAGAACAAAACGCAGGTGTTCCTGACACCGAAGGGCGATCATTACCGGACGAGACTGTCCCATACACTTGAGGTATCGCAGAATGCCAGAACGATCGCAAAGGCACTGCGTCTCAATGAGGATCTGGTCGAGGCGATTGCGCTCGGACACGATATCGGGCATACGCCGTTTGGACATGCCGGCGAGTTCGTGTTAAACGGGCTCTGCGAGAATGGATTCCGGCACAACGAACAGAGTGTGCGTATCGTGGAGAAGCTGGAGAAGGATGGAAAGGGGCTGAATCTCACATGGGAAGTGCGGGACGGTATTTTGAACCATCAGTCCAGACTGATGCCGCATACGCTCGAGGGAAAGATTGTGCGTTTTTCGGATAAGATTGCCTATATCAACCACGATATTGACGATGCGATCCGTGCGCTGGTCTTAACGGAGGACGATATTCCGCTTGAACTCAGAAAGACCCTTGGTTTTTCCACCAAGCAGCGCCTCAATACGCTGATACATAACATTATCATGAACAGCAGGGAGAAGGATGACATCATGATGTCGCCGGAGATCGAGGAGGCGATGATCGATCTGCGCAAGTTCATGTTTGAGAACGTCTACAAGAACCCTGTGGCAAAGGGAGAGGAAGTCAAGGCGAAGGCGATGATCGAGCAGCTCTTTTACTTTTACAAGGAGCATCTGGATCAGCTCCCGGCAAAATATCTGCGCATGATGGACGAGGGCGAGAGCGCGGAGCGCGTGGTCGCGGACTACATCGCAGGAATGACGGATCAGTATGCCATCACCAAGTTTTCGGAGTACTTTCTCCCTCAGGCCTGGCAGGTGGACGGCTATTAAGACTGTGTCATGCCTGAGGCGTCCCAGGGCCTGGCAGGTGGACGGCTATTAGAATGGAAATAAAAAGCGGAAAGAAAGGAGCGGAAGATGCCGCGTTATTCGGATGAATTGATAGAAGAAGTGCGTTCGCGCAACGATATCGTGGACGTCATTTCGCAGTATGTGCGGCTGTCAAAAAAGGGCAGTACCTACTTCGGGCTGTGCCCTTTCCATAATGAGAAGACCGGTTCTTTTTCGGTCTCTCCCAATAAACAGATGTACTATTGTTTTGGCTGCCACGCGGGAGGCAATGTTTTTACCTTCCTGATGCAGTACGAGAATTACACGTTCGGGGAAGCGATGGAAGCGCTTGCCGAGCGGGCGGGCGTCGACCTCCCGAAGCAGGAATATACGGCGGCGCAGCGGCAGGAGGCGGACCGGAGGGCACGTCTTTTGGAGATCAACAAGGAGGCGGCAAAGTATTTTTTTGTGCTGCTTCGCGGGGAACGCGGGAAACGTGCGCTTGATTATTTTAAAAAGAGGGCGCTGTCCGATGAGACGATCCACAAGTTCGGGCTGGGATATTCGGATCAGTACAGCGATGATCTGTACCGGTATCTGCGGTCGAAGGGCTATGACGACGAGATTCTAAAGGATTCCGGTCTTGTCACGATCGATGAGGTGCGGGGCGGACATGATAAGTTCTGGAACCGTGCCATGTTTCCGATCATGGATGTGCACAATAAGGTGATCGGATTTGGCGGGCGCGTCATGGGAGATGGAGAGCCAAAGTATCTCAATTCCCCCGAGACGAAGATATTCGACAAGAGCCGCAATCTTTACGGACTCAATTTCGCACGGGCGACAAAAAAGCCGCAGCTGCTCTTGTGCGAGGGATATATGGATGTGATTGCACTGCATCAGGCAGGATTTGACAATGCCGTGGCGTCGCTCGGTACGGCGCTCACAAGCGGTCATGCCAATCTGCTCAAGCGCTATACCAAGGAAGTCTATCTGACGTATGACAGCGACGGGGCGGGGATCAAGGCGGCGCTCAGGGCCATCCCGATTTTAAAAGAAGTCGGAATCACGACCAAGATCATCAACATGAAGCCGTATAAGGATCCCGATGAGTTTATCAAGGCGCTTGGTGCGGAGGCGTATCAGGAGCGCATCGACCAGGCGGAGAACAGTTTTCTGTTTGAGGTGCGCATGGAAGAGCAGCAGCACGACATGCACGATCCGGAGGGCAAGACGGCCTTTTACAATGCGGTCGCGAAGATGCTTTGCGGATTTACGGAGAAGTTAGAGCGCGATAATTATATCGAGGCGGTTGCAGCCAAATACATGATCTCGCCGGACGATTTGAGAAGGCTGGTCAACCGGCAGGGATTAAAGGCCGGACTTGCCGGAGGAGGCAGGGCGCTGCAGAGCGTCGCGGACGCACAGGACGGTGCGCGCACAGAATACAAAAAGAGTGCGAAAAAGCGCGAGGACGGCATGGTGCAGTCGCAGAAGCTTCTGCTGACGTGGCTGACGAACAGTCCGGCGTTGTTTCCAAAGGTGCAAAGATATGTTGGTGCAGATGATTTTACGGACCCGATCTGCCACAGTGTGGCAAAAATGCTGTTTGAACAGTATGAGAAGGACGGGACAGTCAATCCTGCGCGGATCATCAGCACCTACGAGGATGAGGAGCAGCAGCGGGAGGCAGCGGGAATCTTAAACGCGACAATCCACCGGGTGGATACCAGGGAGGAGCGCGAAAAAGCGCTGCGCGAGACCGTGATCCGCGTGCGGGAGAACAGCATCAATCATAAGCTGGCAAACACGTTTGACGTTCAGGAGATGGCGGCTCTGGCAAAGGAAAAGAATGAGCTGCCGGGAACGGTTCATATTCCGCTGGAGGAATGAGAGCGGGCAAAGAAGCAGGAATGTGGATGAAAATCTGCATTTAAGGACAAAATAGTAACGAACTATGAGAGGATGAAGCGAAAATGGCAAAAAAGAAAGAAAACACCGACAATAAGGAAGTTCTGGGAGAAAACAAGGAGAACTCTGCTGCAAAAACTGCCGATGCGGGAGCAGAGAACGGGGTGGCAAGCGCCCAGGAGAAGTTCCAGGTAAAGTTAAGAGAACTGCTTGCGCTGGCAAAAAAGAAGAAAAACATGCTGGAGTATCAGGAGATCAGCGACTTCTTTTCCGACATGCAGCTGGATGCAGAGCAGTTTGAGAAGATTCTGGATTTCCTTGAGGCAAACAACATCGACGTGCTTCGTATTACGGATGACGACGTCGACGATGAGATGCTTCTTGACGTCGATGATGAGGATGAGATTGAGGTCGAGAAGATTGATCTTTCCGTTCCGGACGGTGTCTCCATTGAAGATCCGGTGCGTATGTATTTAAAAGAGATCGGAAAAGTGCCGCTTCTGTCCGCGGAGGAGGAGATTGAGCTGGCAAAGCGTATGGAGCTCGGCGATCAGGAGGCGAAAAAGAGACTGGCAGAGGCCAATCTTCGTCTGGTTGTCAGCATTGCAAAGCGCTATGTCGGTCGTGGAATGTTGTTTCTGGATCTGATTCAGGAGGGAAATTTAGGACTGATCAAGGCGGTGGAAAAGTTTGATTACCGCAAGGGATATAAATTCTCCACCTACGCGACATGGTGGATCCGTCAGGCAATCACGAGAGCCATTGCAGATCAGGCGAGAACCATCCGTATTCCGGTGCATATGGTCGAGACGATCAACAAGCTGATCCGTGTCAGCAGACAGTTACTGCAGGAGCTGGGACGCGAACCTACTCCGGAGGAGATCGCTGCGGAGATGAACATGCCGGTGGAGCGTGTGCGTGAGATTTTAAAGATTTCGCAGGAGCCGGTATCCTTAGAGACTCCGATCGGTGAGGAGGAGGACAGCCATCTCGGTGATTTTATCCAGGACGACAACGTTCCGGTACCGGCGGATGCAGCGGCATTTACCCTGTTAAAAGAACAGCTGGAGGAAGTGCTCGGAACGCTGACAGAGCGTGAGCAGAAGGTGCTGACACTGCGTTTTGGACTGGAGGACGGACGTGCGAGGACACTTGAGGAAGTCGGAAAAGAGTTCAATGTCACACGTGAGCGTATCCGTCAGATCGAGGCGAAGGCGCTGCGCAAGCTGCGTCATCCGAGCAGAAGCCGCAAATTAAAGGATTATCTGGAGTAATCTATGGTAAAAATATCAGAACGTTTAAGAACGGCGGCAGGACTCATCGGAGAGGGAGAGCGGCTGGCGGATGTGGGAACCGATCACGGGTATGTACCGATTTATCTGGTGGAACGAAAGCGCATCCCCAGTGCGATTGCGATGGATATCCGGACGGGACCGCTGGAGCGTGCCAGGGAACACATCCGGATGTACGGCATGGAAGATTACATACAGACCCGTCTGTCGGACGGCGTTGCGGCGCTAAAGCCGGGTGAGGCGGACGCCATCCTGATTGCAGGGATGGGCGGTGGACTGGTCATACATATTCTGGAGAGCGGGAGAGCCATCTGTGAGCAGGCACACGGGCTGGTTTTGCAGCCGCAGTCAGAGCTTCCAAAGGTGCGGCGTTTTCTGATGGAGAACGGTTATGTCACAGAGCGGGAAGAGATGGTCATGGAGGATGGGAAATATTACCCCATGATGCGCGTTCACTTTGATGCTTCCGCAGTCTCTCATGCGGACAGCTTTACAGAAGAGCAGGAACTGGAATTCCGCTATGGAAAGCAGCTTCTTACAGAAAAACATCCGGTGCTTCTGGCGTATCTTCGCTGGGAAGTGCAGATCCAGCAGGATATTTTAACACAGTTATCCGGTCAGCCGGCGACGGAGCAGATTGCCGCCCGGATCGACGATGTAAAACAGATCCTCGCGCAGAATGCCAGGGCGCTTGCGTATTATGAATGAAAAAAGCCTTGAAGAAAAGGCAGAGGGGGAGAGATTTGTATGGGGAAAGATATGGTCAGCTTGACAATTGAAGGGGAAGTAAGACAATATCCGGCGGGAACCAGTTTTCTTGCAATTTCGCAGGAATATCAGGAAAAATATCCGGATGACATCGTGCTTGTGGTGTATAATAACCGGCTGCGGGAATTGAATAAGACGGCACAGCGGGACGGAATGCTTTCGTTTGTGACGACGGCCGATAAGACGGGAAAAAAGACATACCGCAGAAGCGTCACGCTTCTGATGCAGAAGGCGGTCTACAATCTCTGGGGAAGTGAACATATCAGCGTCCGTGTGCTTTATTCCATCGGCCAGGGATATTACTGTGAGCTGCGTGAAAAGGCGGACGGACAGGAGCGCGTGATTGCGGTGAACGAAGCACGCGCCATAGCGCTGAAAAAGGAGATGTACCGTCTTGTGACGGAGGATATCGAGATTGAGAAGCGCAGCATGAACACAGATGATGCGATTGCACTGTTCCATGACCTCGGGATGGAGGATAAGGAAAAGCTTTTTAAATACCGCCGCAGCTCCAGGGTCAATATCTATGTACTTGATCACTATAAGGACTATTTTTACGGATTTATGGTGCCGTCTACGGGCTATCTCCGCTACTACGATATTGTGACGTATGAGGATGGATTTGTACTTCTGTTCCCGAATGAGAATACAAGGGAAGTGGCAGAGTTTGCACCTTCCGGGAAGCTGTTCCACACGCTGAAAGCTTCGCGTGAGTGGGGCCGCATGTTAGAGATCGGCACGATCGGCGCGCTCAATGACGCGATTGCGGAAGGACGCATGCAGGAAATTATTCTGACGCAGGAGGCACTGTTTGAGGAGCGGATCGGATATCTGGCAGATACGATTGTAAAGTCGGGCGGCAAAAAGTTTATCATGATTGCCGGACCGTCTTCCTCCGGAAAGACCACCTTTTCACACCGCCTTTCCATCCAGCTTGCCGCGAAGGGATTAAAGCCGCATCCGTTCCCTCTCGATGATTATTATGCGAACAGGGACCAGTGCCCGCGCGATGAGAACGGGGAACTCGATCTGGAATGTCTGGAAGCGCTGGATGTGGAGCTGTTTAACCACGACATGAATGAACTGCTTGCGGGCAAGCGCGTCAATCTGCCGGTCTTCAATTTTAAGACCGGCAAGCGGGAATACAAGGACCGCTACATGCAGCTTGGAAAAGAGGATGTACTGGTCATCGAGGGAATCCACGGACTCAACGACAGGCTGTCCTGCTCGCTCCCGGTGGAGAGCAAGTTCAAAATCTACATCAGTGCGCTGACCCAGCTCAACATCGACGAGCACAACTGCCTGCCAACAACGGACGGCAGAATGATCCGTCGGATTGTGAGAGATGCGCGCACGAGAGGAACTTCCGCAAAGGAGACCATTGCCATGTGGGATTCGGTGCGCCGCGGTGAGGAGCGCTACATTTTCCCGTTCCAGGAGGGGGCGGACGTGATGTTTAACTCGGCGCTGATCTATGAACTGGCGGTGTTAAAGATGTATGCCGAGCCGCTGCTGTTTGCCATTGACAAGGATTGTCCGGAATATCTGGAGGCAAAGCGCCTGCTCAAGTTCCTGGATTATTTCCTTCCGATGCCGAGCGACGGTATCAGCCAGAATTCGATTATCCGCGAATTCATCGGCGGTTCCTGCTTCAATGTATAGGATTGCTTTGACATTTTGCGGAAAGCACATTATAATAAGTAATAGTTGCGGTGATAAGTAGAACAAATGATCGCGGCCCAGCATTGCTGGGGTGAGGAAAGTCCGGGCTTCACAGGGCAGGATGCCGGATAACGTCCGGTGGAGGCGACTCCAAGGCCAGTGCAACAGAAATAAACCGCCCCGGAAGGCTTCGGAAACGAAGCGCTTTTCGGAAAGGGCCTTTGGGCCTGGTAAGGGTGGAAAGGCAGAGTAAGAGACTACCGCCCGTCTGGTAACAGGCGGGGCACATGTAAACCCCATCCGAAGCAAGACCAAACAGAAAGCGACAGGCTTGCCCGGCCTGCTTTCAGGTAGGTTGCTTGAGGCTGCCGGCAACGGCAGTCCTAGATAGATGATTATTCACGACATAACCCGGCTTACAGTCCTGCTCATTTTCCTTTTTGGAGAAAAATATGAGGCAGAAACAACATGCTCCGCACACTGTGCCGCCTGTGATATGTGGGAAGAAAAGAATCCCGTTTGCGTGGTTTCTGGCGGGTGCGATAATGGCCTTATTCGCGTTTGCTGCCGCAGGATGTGAGCAGCGGCCGTCGGAGCAGACTGCTCAGACGCAGCCGCAAAGATTTCCGGTGCTGGAGGCGCTGGATGGAGAACGGCTGCAGGAGGCGAAGCAGATGACAGACCGCTGCTGTGTCCGGCTGGATGTGGCAGGGGAAGAAGCGGAATATTATGGAAGCGGCGTCGTGT
>OGYW01001135.1_pt1 | contig 24194 bp, 18 predicted proteins | sample 1576621 | NCBI WGS metagenome assembly OGYW01 (sample SAMEA3541528, study PRJEB24748) | human gut metagenome | biome: human gut; feature: human-associated habitat; material: faeces | place: China | collected 2012 | reverse complement strand
TCCAGACTCCGGGTGAACACGATGTGACGGTGGTATTCACGCCGGACGACCTGCGCCTCCACAAGCCGACGGAAACCACCATCAAAATAAACGCCATCAAAAACACCATCAAGGACATCGACGAACCGGATCCCATTACCGATAAGTCGATCGGCACCCCCTTTGCAGAGCTTGGCTTGCCGGAAAATGTGTGCATCAACGGCGTTGACGGCGCTTGGCGCTGGATCGAGGCGGCATGGAATGAATCGTCCTATAACGCGCAGTCTCCGGACTGGCAGACCATCACCGGCACACTGGTGCTTGACGAAGATGCCAATAGCATCTTTCAGCAGCCGGAGCCTGCGGTAACGGCCTCAATCCAGGTAAAGCTCACCGTTCCCGACAGTCCGCCGACCGTCACCACCGAGACCCTGCCCGGCGGCACGATCGATACGCCGTACAGCCAGCGACTTTTTGCAAACGGTACAGAGCCCATCGCATGGGAAGTTTCAGACGGCAAGCTGCCCGAAGGCCTGAATCTGAACGAAACCACCGGTGTGATCAGCGGCACGCCCACGGCAGCAGGCACCGCTACCTTCATCGTCAAGGCCAAAAACCACAATGGCTTAGATACGAAGACACTGTCTATTACAATAGCCGAAGCCGCCGAGTTCATCGTCACCTTTGACGAAAACGGCGGTACGCCCTCTGTCGGCAGCATGACCACCACCAATCAGAAGCTAAGCTCTCTGCCCAGCGTCTCCCGAAGCAACTACAGCTTCGACGGCTGGTTTACCGATAAGGACGGCGGCGAAAAGGTCACGGAGGCTACCGAATTCTCTAAAAATACCATCGTCTACGCCCACTGGACGTATATCGGCGGCAGTGGCGGCGGTGGCGGCAGCCGCAAACCGTCCGTCACCTATTACACGCTGCACTTTGAAACCAATGGCGGCAGTGCTATAACCGACATGCGGGAAGCAAACAACACCCACCTCAGCCTGACAAAATACGTTCCGACTCGGCATGGGCATACCTTTATCGGCTGGTACAGCGACCAAAGCCTGACAAATCAGATTTCCGAGGTTTCTCTGACGAAAAATATGACCGTATACGCAGGCTGGCGCGCGGATGAAAATCCGGACATAGTCGTAAACCCCTTTACTGATGTTTCCGAAAAGGACTGGTTCTACAACGATGCGATGTTCGTTTACAAAAATGGTCTGATGCTCGGCACGAGCAAGACCCTGTTCAGTCCGCACGGGACGGTGACACGCGGCATGATGGCAACCATTCTCTGGCGCATGGAGGGCAGCCTCGCGCCGAAGGACGAAAATAGCTTTACCGATGTGGAAGCCGGAATGTGGTACGCCGACGCAATCACATGGGCGGCAGAGAATGGCATCTTTGCAGGCTACAGCATGGACAAATTCGGCCCGGACGATCCCATTACCCGCGAACAGCTTACCGCCATCTTCTACCGCTACGCGGACTACAAGGGCTACAAGCTGACTATTACGGGAAATCTTGACAAGTTCGAAGACGCGGACAAGATCACGGATTACGCAAAAACAGTAATGCAATGGGCAGTCGGCAACGGATTGATAAAGGGAAAATCCGAAAATCTGCTTGATCCACAGGGTACCGCGACCCGCGCGGAGATTTCCGCCATGCTTCACCGCTTCGTTGAGAAGGCTAAGCCGATGCAGATGGACTGATAGTCCGGAAATCATCGAAAAGGAAACCGACTCACCTTTAAAGGTGCGGGCAAATAGCCCGCACCCCTTTTTTTATCAATCTGTTGACGTGTACATAAAATCCATGTTATGTTATCTTTAGGTGAATAAGCTTCCATCATAAATATGATTTATCTCGTAAAAATACTATTCTAAAAGGAGTACCCCGAAATGGATAAATGCAGCACCGCCGTAAAAAGAGCCAAAAAGATATCCCCAAAATTGCCTTACCGTTGAATGTGGGATTCCGAACGATACCTGGTATGTGGATATTGCCCCGACTGCCGGATGGATTCCGACTGTCTGGTGGGTAATTGATTGCCCGCATCGAAAGCGGAACAGCCACCCTGCGATTAGAGGCTGAGGATATAGAGGCGCTGTTCCATTCTTTGTATACGATTTTTGAACACGCCGCGGATGGTCAGATGTGTGTGGATATGCTTAGTTATGCAGAGGATGGCTATTATGACTTGATGCTGATGGATATTCAAATGCCGATTCTAAACGGCTATGAGGCAACGAAAAAAATCAGGCAGCTGGAAAATCGAAAAAAAGCAGAAATACCCATTCTTGCAATGACAGCGAATGCTTTTTCCGAGGATCAGCAGGCCGCACTGGAGGCAGACATGAATGACCATGTTGCTAAGCCTATTGACATGAATGTTTTGCTTCAGGTTATGATGAAATATCTAAGCAACTAAAAAACAATAAATAAGGACGTTCTTTCTTTTTTGATGAACGTCCTTATTTGGTTATTACCAAAAAACGAACTCTATGCTGCCATAGAGTCCGTAAGCTGTCAAATAATTTCTCTCATGCTTCCTGTTCCCTTTCCATCAAATTGTGATAGCATAAATAATTTCTTGCAAACACTACGCCTGCCAATGCCAAGGCACAGCCCAAGCCGGAATAGAAAAACGCAACAAATGTATCCGGAAAAGCCCCTGCGGCACACAGACCAATGCCGCCACCCATCATGCAAGCCATCATAATATAAGCCTTTTTATCAAAAAAATGCCAAAACGGACGATATTCCTCATAGGCTATAATGCGCTTTGTATGCTTTTTGCTCATCTTAAAAAACATTCTTCCAAAAAGAAAAAACACAAGCATGGACAGCAAATATAAATACCACTGCCTTTCAATCTGCAAATAGGACAGCACACCCAATCGGGCAACATTAAAGCCTGCCATCAGCCACACAATGCCTGCAATCAGCAAAAGGCTTTTTTCCTTTACAAAAAATCTATTTTTCATTTACCTTTTCCTTTTCCAAAAATAATCCGCATTGCTGCAAAGCTATGAAATACGTTCCTGTAAAGCTGCTTTTCCTCCTCAGCCAAGCCGGATAAATTATTCTTTGCAAATTTTGCAAATAAAAAGCATCGGCCTTTATCGAAACCAATGCTTTTTCTTTATTTCATAATTATCCTCTGCGGAACAGACCCTTTTTCTTCGGCTCTTCTTCTACCGGAGGTGCTTCGTTGGACATATTGGGTTCTGCTTTACCGAAAACCTCTGTTTTCGCAACAGGGATACGAATTCCTCTGTTCAGACCGAATTCCACAATCAGTGTATCGTATGTTGTATCAACAACCTTGCCGTAGAATCCGCTGTTTGTGATGATGCTGTCACCAACCTCGATTGCATTTCTCAGCTCAGCCAGCTTTTTCTCCTTCTTCTGTGTGGGTCTGATGGACAGGAAATACATGATAACCAGCAGAACAACGCAGTAAACCACAATCAGCATAACGGGGTGGTCTGTCATCCATGTGCCGAAAAGGCCTGTGCTCTGTGTTGTGCCGGAGGTTGCTTTTGCTGCCTCGCCGGCAGGTTTTACGACTGTGTCAAGTAAAAATGATCCCATTTTTTTCTCTCCTAACTTTTTCTAAATTTAATGTTACATCTAGTAGATAATTATATAGAATTTTTCATTTTCCGTCAAGTAGCCTATGTGTAAGAAAGCGCTTATTTCCCGTTTTCGCGAAATCCATCCAGCTTTGCAGCCTTATATGCGTGGAAGCGGTCTTCCTCAATCGCCTGTCTGATTTCCTCCATCATGCTGTTGAAGAAATACAGATTATGCATCACACAAAGGCGCATGGCAAGCATTTCCTTTGCTTTGAACAGATGGCGGATATAGGCTCTGCTGTATCTTCTGCACGCAGGACAGCCGCAGGTATCATCAATGGGCGAATCATCCTTTTCATATTTCGCATTTAACAGGTTCAGCTTGCCTTTATTCGTATACACATGAGCATGGCGGCCGTTTCTTGCAGGCAGGACGCAGTCAAAGAAATCCACGCCGCGTTCTACCGCCTCCAGAATATTTTCAGGTGTACCAACGCCCATCAGGTAAGTCGGCTTCTCCTCAGGCAGATACGGCACAACCTCATCCAGAATACGATACATTTCCGCATGGGATTCCCCTACCGCAAGACCGCCGATGGCATAGCCATCCAACTCCATCTCGGAAATTCGTTTTGCATGCTCGATACGGATATCCTCGAAGGTTGCCCCCTGATTGATGCCGAACAGCATCTGCTTGGGGTTAACGGTATCCTCTAGCTGATTCAAGCGGTGCATCTCTTTTTTGCAGCGTTCCAGCCAACGGGTTGTTCTGGCAACGGATGCCTCTACATAAGGGCGTTCCGCAGGCAGCCCGATGCATTCATCAAACGCCATCGCGATCGTGGAGCCAAGATTGGACTGAATCTGCATACTTTCCTCCGGCCCCATAAAAATCTTTCTGCCATCAATATGAGAGCTGAAATAAACGCCCTCCTCCTTGATTTTGCGCAGAAGCCCAAGAGAGAATACCTGAAAGCCGCCGGAATCGGTTAGAATCGGTTTATCCCAGACCATGAATTTATGCAGACCGCCCATTTCCTTAATCAGCTTATCCCCGGGGCGCAGATGCAGATGGTAGGTATTGGAAAGCTCCACCTGACATTTCAGCTGCTCCAGATCCTCTGTGGAAACAGCCCCCTTAATCGCACCCGCTGTGCCGACGTTCATAAAGACGGGTGTCTGGATTACGCCATGAGGGGTATGGAATTCGGCACGCTTTGCTCTGCCGCATTTTTTCAATACTTTGTACATAATTTTCCTCACTTTATCAAAATTTTTCTATCCTTTCTATGATACCCTTTTTTCGTGCTTTCTTCAAGAGGTGGCAGCAAAATTTGCAAAAAATGCGGGAAAAACCTGTCAGGAAAAATCTGCCGATTAGCCTTTTCTTTTGGCAGGAAAAATGATAGACTGTTCCTTAGGAAATCATATCGTTACAGAAAAAAGATGGGAGAGAACAAATGAGCATCAATCTGATTGCAACAACCACCTTCGGCTTAGAAGCCGTAGTCAAGAGAGAGTGTCAAGCTCTCGGTTTTCAGAATATCAAAACCTCAGACGGCAAGGTTGAATTTACAGGGGACGAATCCGATATCGTAAAGGCAAACCTCTGGCTGCGGTGCGCCGGACGTGTCTGGGTGAAAATGGGCACCTTTACCGCCGTTACCTTTACGGAGCTATTCGACCGGACGAAGGCACTGCCGTGGGGAGATTGGATTCCGGAGGACGGGAAATTCACCGTTGTAGGGAAGTCCGTAAAATCCACCCTGTTCAGCGTTTCGGACTGTCAGGCAATCGTCAAGAAGGCTGTTGTCGAAAAGCTGAAGGAAAAATATAAAACAGACTGGTTTGATGAAACGGGCGCATCCTATACCATTCAGGTCGGGATTCTAAAGGATGTTGTCACCCTTGCGATTGACACCAGCGGCAGCGGCTTACACATGCGCGGCTATCGTGCGAGTGCGTTGGATGCCCCCTTGAAGGAATCCCTTGCCTCCGCCATGGTGCAGCTCAGCTACTGGCGAAAGGATCGTATCCTGTTAGACCCCTTCTGCGGCTCAGGAACAATTCCCATTGAAGCCGCCATGCTCGCGCGCAACATTGCCCCCGGTCTGAACCGCAAATTCGCATCCGAGGAATGGGAACGCATCGGCAAGGAGCGTTGGAAGCAGGCAAGAAAAGAAGCATATCAAGCGATTGATTATGATGTTATGCCCGAAATTTACGGCAGCGACATTGACCCTGCGGCAATCGAGCTGGCAAAGGCAAATGCGGAGCTTGCAGGCGTGGATGACTGCATCACCTTCGAGGTAAAGCCCTCACAGGAGATTGTATTGCCCGGAAAATATGGCGTGCTGATTTCCAATCCGCCCTACGGGGAGCGTATCGGGGAATTGAAGGAGGTTGAAAATATGTATCGTGCGCTTGGCGCAACCATGCAGACCGACTCCACATGGTCAACCTATATCATCACCTCCATGGAATATTTTGAATCCCTCTTTGGCAGAAAGGCAGACAGAAAGAGAAAGCTGTTCAACGGGCGCATCAAAACAGATTATTATCAGTATGAAGGTCCTCGTCCGCCGAAAAAGCAGAAGACAGAAGAAAACTGAACATAAGCGCATCAAAAAAGGATAAATCCTCATTTTTCAGAGGACTTATCCTTTTCTTTTTGTCTTTATGAAATTTCACAGAAAGCCTTTATCAGAATCTTCTTCTGCCGCCTCTGCGTCTTCTGCGTCCACCGCCAAAGCTCAGCCCACTGCTGCGGCGCGGAGAGCCAAAGCTGTAGCCGCGTCTGTTTCTTCTGCCATTGATGAATTTGATAATCAGAATGATAATCGCAATCACGATGATGACAATAACCAGCTTCAGCAGACCCTTCAGTGTAAACAGGTTCTTGAAGAAATCACCGATTGCACTGAAAATGGTACCCTTAGAAACATCTCTGCCTGCATAAACGGGAGCCTCCAGAACGGTTTTGCCCTTCACCTCATACTTTGCCGTACCGATTTCCGCACCCTTTTCGATGGGAGCCTTCAGGGAAACATTGCCCTCCTTATCCGTTACCGCATAGGTATCGTTATAGGAAACGGTCAGCTTCATATCCTTCGCGGTATCCTTCGGAAGAATTGCTGTAACCTCCTTCTGGAATACAACAGGAACCGTGTTCCCTTCGGATTTTTTATGCTTTGTCAAAGGTGCATCTGCAATGGCTTCCTCTGCCTTTGCAACCGTAATCTTTTCATACTGGTTATAGCCGTATTCAAAGAGATTTTTTGCATCCAGCCAACGGTTCGGGTCTTCGGATTTGAAGATAACCGCAATCAGCTCCTCGCCGTCCTTTTCCGCAGCCGCTGTCACGCAGTCCCCTGCTTCATCAGTGAAGCCTGTCTTAATGCCGATGGCATAGGGATAATTATATTCCCCATCCGTAATCAGCAGATTATGGCTGCGCCAGTTGTAATCCTGTGTTTTTACGGAAGTGTCCTCCGCTTTGACTAAGCCCTCTGCACCGTTGCCGGAATAGCTTTTTTCCTTCGCAATTTCTGCCAGCGTTTTATTTTCCATAAACGCTCTGCCAATCAGCGCAAGGTCGTGCGCGCAGGTGTAGTGGTCATCGGAATGGTAGCCGTGCGCGTTTGCAAAATGGCTGTTGGTTGCACCCAGCTCCTCCGCCTTTTTATTCATCAGGTCTGTGAAAACAACCTCGCATTTACCGAAGGTCATGTTTTCGTCATTCTCCGCCTTTTTCGCAACTGCTGCCGCAACCACATTTGCAGAGTCATTGCCGGAGGGGATAATCAGACCGCGGATGGCATTTTCCACCGTCAGCGTTTCGCCAAGCTCATGCCCCGCCTTGCTGGAATCCAGAGAAACCTCATTGATTTCAGAGCCGACCACGATTAAATCCTCCGGCTTGAAATAATCCAACGCCACCAGAGCGGTCAGCATTTTTGTCATGCTGGCAGGATACATCTTCTGGGTGGCATTTTTTTCATACAGAATTGTCCCCGAAGATGCCTCAATCAAAATTGCCGCCTCTGCCTGAAGCTCAGGTGCCTGATCTGCAAGCATTACTGCTGTCTGCAAGGCATCCGCCGCTTTTTCGGTTTTCTTGTCTTCCTTTGTATCATCCGCTGCCACAGCGTTTTTATCTTGCTGTGTCTCCTTCTTCTCCTTACCGCAGCCGGCTGCACCAAACGCTACCGCCGCCGCCAGACATAAGGCAGTCAGTTTTGCGAAAGATTTTTTCATTTTGAAACATCCTTTCTGCTTTTCTTACTTCTCTTTTCCATAAGCTCCCGTTTCCACGCCTTCAATTCTTCATCAAACCGCTTGGAATGCATACCGGGGTATGCACGCATCAGACGGCGCTCGATAAGGCTGCTCTTCTGCAAAGCATTGATACGGGATTCCAGTTTTTCCTTGATTTCCTCCTGAACCAGCTGCCGATGCAAGCGCTCCTCCTCGCGCAGCTGCTCCAGCCTCTCATTTTCCTCTGCCATGCGTTCCTTAAATTCACGCAGGAATTCCGCAGCAGGCATGCTCTCGAAACGCGTAATGATTTCCTGTCGGGAAGCATAAAGCCTCGTTCCCTCGAGCTTTTTCTGCAGCGCATCGTGCGCTTCGCTGAGGGATGCCAGCTTTTCGTTGAACCGCAGGATATGCAGCACCGTAATCGTGGTATCCACAGCCAGATATGCAAGCAACAGTGTTGCCGCAAATTCGCCCCATGCACGGGGAATCGCCGCCACAAAATCTGCAATCACAGGCTGCACCACGCGCATCACGAAGGCTGTCAGAACGCCCCACTCCACGGAACGCTCCAGGCAGACGCGCCCCTTGATATTAAAGGGCTTTTGGGAATAATCCCACCATGTGGCATGGAAAAGCTTTTCCAATATCAGCCCGATGAGATATTCCACAACGGTTGCAATCACAAAGCCGCCCAGAAACAGCAGCAAAATCGAATCCGAAACAGGCTCCAGTGCCAGAAGAATCAGCAGTGCGCCTGTGCCGTAAATGGGGCAGAACGGACCATTGATAAAGCCGCGATTCACCCATTTTTTCGTATTGATAGAAACATACGTTGATTCCATTGCCCATCCCAGAAAGCTGTAAATCATAAAATACGCATATAATTCAAAAAAAGTAAACGAAAACCAAACGGTTGACCACATCGCAATCCCTTCCTTATGAATTGTTATTTGTCTGCAAAACGCCCCGTTCCTTTAAATATGTCATCGTCTGCGCCAGTGCGCCTGCCCCGTCTGTTTTGCTCATGTCTATCCAAAGCCCTTCAATCTGCCGCCGGAACCATGTCAGCTGTCGCTTTGCAAAGCGGCGCGTATTGGTTTTCAGCTGCGTAACTGCTTCGTCCAGCGTGCAGTCTCCGTTGAAATACGGCACAAATTCCTTATAGCCGATGCCCTGCATAGAAACCAGCTTCGGTGAATAGCCCCTGTCCAGAAGTCCCTTCACCTCTGCCAGAAGCCCCTGCTGCATCATCAAATCAATCCTCTGCTCAATGCGTGCATATAGTGCTTCCCGCTCCATCGTCAGGAGAATCACCGCCGCATTGTAGGGGGTTTCCCTTTCCTTCTGCTCCGCATTATGCTCGGAAAATTTCTGTCCCGTCAGGTAATGGTATTCCAAGGCACGCGTCACACGCTTGACGTTATTCGCATGAATCGTTTCCGCATAGGCAGGGTCGATTTTCCGTAAGCGTTCATACAGCACCTGCGGTCCCTCCTCCTCGGCGATACGGTAGCACTCCTCCCGATAGGAGGTATCATTTTCCGTTTCGGTAAAATCATTATCATACAGCAGGGCATTGATATAAAACCCCGTGCCGCCGACCAGAATGGGAATCCTTCCCTTCGCCCAGATTTCCTCCATATACGCCTTTGCCTTCTGCTGAAAGAGCATAACATTATATTCCTCATCGGGGTTCAGCTCATCAATGAGATAATGCGGCACACCATCCGCTTCTTCGGGTGTCACCTTCGCCGTCCCAATGTCCATATAGCGGTAAATCTGCATGGAATCGGCAGAAATCACCTCGCCGCCGATTTCCTTTGCAAGCCGAATCGAAAAGCCTGTTTTGCCGCAGGCGGTTGGGCCGCCAATCACAATCAATGGTTTTTTCATCATTTCACCTGCTCAATTCTGGATGCGTTTAAACATCTTTTCCATTTCATATTTCGTCAGCTCGATAATCGTCGGTCTGCCATGGGGGCAGGTAAAGGGATGCTCCAGACCAAGCAGTCTGTGAATCAGCTCCTCCGCCTCTCTCGTGCTCAGCACATCATGCCCCTTGACCGCCGCCTTACACGCCATCGTTGCCACTGCCAGTATCTTTGTATCATACACATTGGAAATGCGCTCCTCTGTCAGCCTGTCCAGAATATCGGTAAAAAAGCCGACCTCTGTCGGGTTCTGCAAGAGATACGGCGTTGCGCGCAGGGCATATTTCTCGCCGAATTCCTCCAGCTCAAAGCCGAAGCTTTCCAAAAGTGCCAGATTGCGCCGCAGTACCTCTGTTTCCATTGGTGTCAGCTGCAGCATCAGAGGTGTCAGCAACCGCTGCGAGGCGACCCTTTCTTCCTTGAATTTATTCATAAATTCCTCATACAGCACCCGTTCATGTGCGGCATGCTGGTCAATCAGATACAGGCAATCGCCCTGCTCCACAATCCAATAGGTGCGAAAGACCTGCCCGATGATTTTATAATTCTGGAAAAACGGCTGCTTTGCTTCTGTCGGCTTTACTTCTTCCGTTTTTTCATCAGAAACAATCGGCTTCAATTCTATCGGCTGTTCCTCTTTCGGCTTCGGCTCTTCCCTGCGGTACGGCACTGCCGTCTGTGCAAAGCTCTCCGCCTTCGGAGTGCGCTTCAGCAGCTCATCCACACTGCGTCCGCCCGATGTGGGGGTCTGCGGCTTTTCTGCCGCGCGCAGGAGCTTTTCCCTTTCCTCCTTGGAAAGCAGCACGCCCTGCGATTGTGGGAGCGGAATTTCTTTAGAGGGATTTGCTGTCGGCTCTGTCTTTGGTTCGCTTTCCTTCAGGATGCTTTCCTTTGGCTGCGCCGCTTCCTTTGGCATATCCGCAAGGGTCTGCTGCTCTGCCTGCGGCAGTCTTTCCTTCGGCTTCTTTTCCAGAACCGCCTTGGGAATCAGCACCGTTTCCTGCAACGCCTTCGCAACCGCGTTGTAGAAAAATTCATATACCTCATCGTCATTCTTAAAGCGAACCTCTAATTTCGCAGGATGCACGTTCACATCCACCTGTGCAGGCTCAACCGCAAGATTCAGCACGAAAACAGGAAATTTCCCAATCAGCAGCTTTGTTTTATACGCATCCTCCACCGCAGTGGAAACCACGGGGTTTTTGATAAATCTGCCGTTGATGAAAAGATTTTCATAATTACGGTTCGCGCGGCAAAATTCGGGCTTCCCAATCAGACCGCTGACGGCATATTCCCCCTTGCGGTAGGAAATGGGGAGCATGCTGTTTGCCGCATCCTTCCCGTAAACATAAAATACCGCCGTTTTCGGGTCATTGTTCCCTGCCGTATGCAGAACAGTATTGCCGTTATTGATATAATGAATCGCAACCTCAGGATGCCCCAGTGCGATTTTGTTCACCAAATCCGAAACATAGCCGCTTTCGGTCGCAGGCTTTTTCAAAAATTTTCTGCGCGCAGGCACGTTGTAAAAAAGATTCCGCACCGTAATGGAAGTGCCCTCCCGACAGGCGGCATCCTCCAGCTCCTGTATTTCTCCGGCATGAATCACAATGCGCGTGCCCGTTTCCTCGTCTCTGGTTTTTGTCAGCATTTCCACCTGCGCCACCGCCGCGATACTCGCCAATGCTTCGCCGCGAAAGCCCAGTGTAAAAATATGCTCCAAATCCTCAATCTGCGACATTTTGCTTGTAGCATGGCGCAAAAAGGCTTCCTTCACCTGCTCCTTGGGAATCCCTGTGCCGTTATCGGTAATGCGGATATAGGAAATGCCGCCCTCCTTAATTTCTATCGTCACACTGCCGGCGTTTGCATCAATGGCGTTTTCCGTCAGCTCCTTTACAACGGATTTCGGAGATTCTACTACTTCCCCTGCCGCAATTTTATTGATGGTTTTTGCATCCAACAGTCGGATTTTCTGCATAGACCTCCTCCTTTCCTCGGTTTACAACCCTTTTGCCTTTTTCTGCAATTCAAAAAGCGTTTGCAGTGCTTCAATAGGGGTCATCGCCATCACATCCAGTTTGGAGATTTCATCCGCAAGCTGCGTTTCCGCAATATGGAACATATCCATCTGCTGTGCGGTTTCCTCCTGCTGCTCCTTGGATTCCACTGCAATCTGCTTTGCTTTTTTCGTAATATCCGCTGCGTTCAGTTGCTTGAGAATCTGTCCGCTGCGGCGAATCACCTTATTCGGCAGACCCGCCAGACGCGCCACCTGCACGCCGTAGCTATGGTCTGCGCCGCCGCGCTGAATTTTTCGGAGGAAAATAATATCCTCGCCCTGCTCCTGCACGGCAATGCAGTAATTCTTCACGCCGGAAAGCTTGCCCTCCAGCTCGCTTAATTCATGATAATGCGTTGCAAAAAGCGTTTTCGCGCCAATCTGCTTCGTATCTGCGATATATTCCAGCACCGCCCACGCGATGGAAAGCCCATCAAAGGTGCTTGTTCCTCGCCCGATTTCATCCAGAATCAGCAGGCTTTTGTTCGTTGCGTTATGCAGAATGTTCGCAACCTCTGTCATTTCCACCATAAACGTGCTCTGCCCTGCGGAAAGGTCATCCGATGCACCGACACGGGTGAAGATTCTGTCTACAATGCCGATATGCGCCTGCTCCGCGGGAACGAAGCTGCCAATCTGCGCCATCAGCACAATCAGCGCGGTCTGCCGCATATATGTAGATTTCCCTGCCATATTCGGGCCTGTGATGATGGCAAGTCTGGTGTCCTCCCGATCTAAATAGGTGTCATTCGGGATAAACTGCCCGTCCATCATTTTTTCCACAACGGGGTGTCTGCCGCCCTTAATTTCAATTACATCACCGTCATCCACAAGCGGCTTCACATAGCTTCTGTTCTGCGCCACCTCTGCGAGGGACTGCAGGCAGTCAATAACAGAAACGATATACGCACAATATTGAATCCGCTCCACCTCTGCCGCAACGGCATTGCGAATTTCGCAGAACATATCGTATTCCAGAGTGGTAATCTTATCCTCCGCGCCGAGAATCAGCTCCTCCAGCTCCTTTAATTCGGGTGTAATAAAACGCTCCGCATTGGCAAGCGTCTGCTTACGGATATAGCCTTCCGGCACCAGCTCCAGATTGGATTTTGTGACCTCAATATAATAGCCGAACACCTTATTGTAGCGCACCTTGAGGTTTTTGATGCCCGTCTTTTCGCGCTCCTCCTCCTCAAGCTGATGAATCCATGTGGTGCCGTTTTCCTTCGCCTTGGTGTATGTATCCAGCTCCTCATTGAAGCCCTCGCGAATCATGCCGCCCTCGCGCACGGAAAACGGAGGGTCTTCGACGATGGACTGCGCAATCAGCGCATGGATATTCTCCAGCGTGTCCAGTCTGTCATGCAGAGTGGACAGATATGGACTCTTGCAGCGAGAAAGAATCTTCTTCAGCAACGGCAGATTTTCCACGGAATTTTTCAGCGCCGCCAAATCCCTTGCGTTTGCATTCTGATACACCACACGGGACATAATGCGTTCAAAGTCATACATGGAATGGAGAATTTCCTTGATTTCCTCTCTGAGGAACAGGTCTCGGAACAGCTCCTCCACCCCATCCAGACGCTGATTGATTTCTTCTTTAGAAAGCAGGGGCTGCTCCACCCATTTGCGCAGAAGCCTTGCGCCCATCGCAGTCTGGGTTTTATCCAGCACGCTCAGAAGCGAGCCTTTTTTATTCTTCTCGCGCATGGTTTCCGTCAGCTCCAGATTTCTGCGGCTGGAAACATCCAACAGCATGAAATCCCCTGTTGTGTAATATTTCAGGGCGGAAATATGGCTCAAATCGTTTTTCTGCGTTTCATTCAGATACCACATCAGCGCACCCGAAGCCGAAACCGCCAGCAGCTTTTTCTGCAGGCCGAAGCTTTCCAGTGTTTTCACCTTGAAATGCGCAAGCAGGGTATCCTTTGCGGTATTATATTCATACATGCGGCTGTCAATATCATTCAGATACAGGTGAAACCGTTCCTCGATTTCCTTCGCCAAAGGGGTGGAAAGAAATTCGCTGTTGCAGACAAGCTCCGCAGGGGAAAACCTTGCCGTTTCATCCAGAATTTTTGCCGCCGCCTGCACGCTGCGAAATTCCGTTGTCTGAAATTCGCCTGTCGTCACATCACAGACCGCAATGCCATAGCCATTTGCGCTGCTGAAAACGGAGAGAATATAGTTATTTTTTGTTTCATCCAGAACAGTGTTATCCACAACCGTCCCCGGAGTAATGACACGCACAACATCGCGCTTGACCAAGCCCTTTGCCGTCTTTGGGTCCTCCACCTGCTCGCAGATGGCAACCTTATAGCCACGTTCCACCAAACGGGCAATATATCCATCCGCAGAATGGAAAGGTACGCCGCACATAGGGGCTCTTTCCTCCTGCCCCCAATCCTTCCCCGTCAGGGTGATTTCCAGCTCCTTCGAGGCAATGACCGCATCCTCGAAAAACATCTCATAAAAGTCCCCTAAACGAAAAAAAAGCAGACAATGCTTATATTGTTCTTTAATTTCAAAGTATTGCTGCATCATGGGTGTGATTTTCGCCATGGATGTTGTCCTCCTTCTCCTTTTTCTGCAAGCAAACCCGAATAAAGAACGGATTCTCTATTCGGGCTTTTCTTCCTTTATTTCTATTTGAATCAGTGGCAGCCGCCGCCGCAGGAGGAGCAGCAGCTGGGATCGCAGCCGCCGCCCTGTTCGGGTTCTTCGCCTGTCAGGGTTGCTGTGATGATGTTGAATACGGAATTTACGAAGTTATTGAAATTCTGTTCCGCAACGTACAAATCAGATGCCAGCTTATTGGTTCTGATTGCTTCGCCCTTTGCCTTCATCTGTTCATTGAAGGCTCTCTGCTCCTCTATGGAAATGCCGCCTGCATTCATCTTTGCTTCAAAATCATAATGCAGCTTTGTGTATTCCTCTACCAGCTTTGCAATTTCGGGGTCACTTTCGTATGCAGCCTTTGCCGCTACCAGTGCTTCCACCTGAGGGGTTTTCTGCAGTTCCTCACCCAATGCTCTTGCCATTTCAAAAATCGTTGCCATAATGCTTCACCTTACATCCTTTCGCCTATTAAATAAAATGTTTTGTTTTCTGTAATCTTCACAGGAACCATCTGCCCGATTAAGTCCTCCGTGCCCTTAAAATGCACCAGCATATTGTTATCGGCACGCCCTGTCAGAACAGTCTTATCCTGCTTGCTTGCTTCCTCTGCAAATACCGTCATCACCTTGCCCAGCTGCTCCTCATGCACCTCATGCACAATGGGGTTAAGAATATTGAGCATCCTGTCGAAGCGATCCTTAATGACATTCTCCGGCACCTGATTTTCCATAGTTGCCGCAGGGGTGCCTGTCCGCTTGGAATAAATAAAGGTAAACGCGGTGCTGTAACGGGATTTGCGGATGACATCCAAGGTTTCTTGGAAATCCTCCTCCGTTTCCCCGGGGAAGCCCACGATGATATCCGTGCTCAGGGTGATATCCGGCATTGCCGCTCTTGCCTTGCGCACCAGTTCCATGTAGGATTCCTTTGTATAATGGCGGTTCATGCGGCGCAGAATTTCATCACTGCCGCTCTGCACAGGCAGATGCAGATATTTACATACCTTATCACAATCCGCCATTGCCTGTATCAGCTCATCGGACAAATCCTTCGGGTGAGAGGTCATGAAACGAATCCGTTCAATCCCCTCCACCTCGTTCACCATCCGCAGAAGCTCTGCAAAGGAAACGGGTGTTTCCAGATTTTTGCCATAGGAGTTTACATTCTGCCCTAAAAGCATAACCTCCTTCACACCGTCCGCCGCAAGCCTTCTTACCTCCGCGAGGATATCCTCAGGGGTACGGCTGCGCTCTCTGCCGCGCACATACGGCACGATGCAGTAGGAACAGAAGTTGTTGCAGCCAAACATAATATTGACCGATGCCTTATAGGGGAAATGCCGAATCGCAGGCAAATCCTCCACAACCTCACGCTGCTCCTGCCAGATATCATACACCGTTTCGCCGCTTTCCATGCGTGTTGCCACAAGCTCCGGCAGCTTGTAGAGATTAAATGTGCCGAAGACGATATCCACATGGCGATATTTCTGCCGCAGGGTCTGCAAAACCGTTTCCTGCTGCATCATGCAGCCGCAAAGCGCAATCACCGCATCGGGATTTTTTGTTTCCTTATAGTGCTTCAGCCAGCCCAGCTTGCCGTATACCTTCTGCTCCGCGTTTTCGCGCACACAGCAGGTGTTGTAGATAATAAAATCGGCCTCTGTTTCCTCGTCTGTTCTGTCAAAGCCCATTTCGTCAAGCATCCCTTCCAGCTTTTCGGAATCATGCGCGTTCATCTGACAGCCCATCGCAAGGGAATAGAATTTTTTCTTTCTGCCGTTTTCTGCCGCAAAGGCATCATTTTCCGCACGAATGGCGCGGATATATTCCAGCTGTCTTGCCAGCTCTGTTTCGCCCGGCTTAACAGCAGTTCCAGCTTTCCTTTCCATTCTTTCTTCCTCTCGAAACTGAATTCTTATGAAAAGACAGTCTTTCACAAGTATATTTCAGTATAGCATACCTTCCCTGCTTTCTCAATGATTTTTCCCCAAAACTTACAGAAAAGGCTTACGCAAAGGAAAGCACCTCAAGCGAGTTGCCATGCTCCTTTATAATTTGCATAAGATCCGCCGTTTTCAGATAAACCGATGCCGTATTGTCATTGGGATGCACCCCGATTTCCTCCTTTTCCAGAAAATCTCTGTCCAGAAAAACCTTTACGGCGCAGGCAGTATCATTCAAAATGCCCAAGGGTGTCACTGCCCCTTTTTTCAATCCAAGATATTTTTCCAGACGCTCCTCCGATGCAAAGGAAAGCCTTACGCCGCCAAGCTTCTCGCCCAGCTCCTTCAGATTCGCCTGCTTATCGGCACGAATTACCACAAGAAAATGATTTTTTCCCTTCTGGTCTCGCAAAAAGAGATTTTTTGCCGTCTCCTCCATTTTTTCCAGACCTAGCTCCTCCATCTCCTCAATGGTATAAACCGCTTTATGCTCCACCCAACGAAAGGGGATTCTTTTTTCCTTCAGAAATACCTTTACTTCTTCTTTTCCAAACATTTTCATCTGCTCCCTTCCTGCCTCTTTCTTTTCCTTCGTCTTTCTTCTTTTCCTGCGTCTTTCTAAGGAAGATAGTATCATATTTTCCGCGAAAAATCAGCAAAAGCAACGGGGTTTTCAAAGAGATTCCCTCATTGTTTACAAAACGTTCATATTTCAGCCACACCAGATTCATATTGACAGGATATGATAAAGATGTCCTCAAAGAAGAGGATAATGAATAAACATAGTATACATACCCTCCCCTTTACAGAGAGCCACTTCCCCGGTGGCTCTTTTCCCTTTATATACGCCTTATATACGCCTTTTTCGATTGTTTTTTCCCCTCTGATTTGCTATACTTGAAAAAACAAATATAAAACCGATATACAAAAGAAAGAGGTGCATTTTCTGTGAATGAGATTTTATCTGATGCAAAAAAGATACTCCATGCTGCCATTCAGGCATCCCTTCCCGATGAAGCCGTAAAAAAGTTCATTGGCGGCAAGACCTTCGCTTTTGAAGGAAGGGTGATTGTCATTGCCATCGGCAAAGCGGCTTGGAACATGGCAAAGGCGGCGGCGGAAAATATCCCCCACAGGATTGATACAGGCATTGTTCTGACGAAATATGACCATGCGAAGGGCGAAATCCCCGACTTTACCATCCTTGAAGCAGGGCATCCCCTTCCCGATGAAAATACGATTCTCGGCACACAGAAAATCATGGATGCCGTTTCCGGTTTAACTGAAAAGGATACGGTGTTCTTTCTGGTTTCGGGCGGCGGCTCTGCACTTTTTGAATGTCCTGCCGGCGAGCTGACCCTTGCGGATTTTCTGGACATCACCGACCAGCTTTTGAAATGCGGCGCGGATATCGTGGAAATCAACACCATCCGCAAGCATCTTTCTGCCGTAAAGGGCGGCAAATTTGCGAAGCTTTGTGCCCCTGCACAGGTGTACTGCATTGCTCTGAGCGATATTCTGGGCGACCGCCCCGATTCCATTGCCTCCGGCCCTGCCTGCGCGGATGCGTCCACGGCGGCAGAAGCATTTGCCATCTCGGAAAAATACAATCTCAAGCTGACAGAGGAAATGCGAAAGCAGCTTGCCATGGAAACACCGAAAACGCTTGCCAACGTCACCATGGAAATCACAGGCAGCGTGACACAGCTTTGTGCCGATGCGGCAAGGGCGGCAGAGCAGCTTGGCTATACCCCTCTGGTTCTGACGAATATGCTTGACTGCGAGGCAAGGGAGGCCGGCAGATTTCTTGCATCCATCGCAAAAACAATCCGGAAGGACGGTCTGCCCCTCTCCTCTCCCTGTGCGATTCTCTGCGGCGGCGAAACCGTTGTGCATATCACAGGGAAGGGCAAGGGCGGCAGGAATCAGGAGCTTGCCCTTGCGGCGGCGGAGCGCATTGCCGGCATGGAAGGCATTGTGATTGCGGCGGCAGGCTCTGACGGTACGGATGGGCCGACCGATGCCGCAGGCGGTATTGTGGACGGGAAAACCTGCGGTATCCTTGCGAAAAAGGGCATTTCCATTCCTGCGGTTCTTGCGGAGAATGATTCCAATGCCGCATTGGCGGCGGCAGATGCCCTTCTCATCACAGGGGCAACCGGCACAAACGTAAATGATATTTATCTTCTTCTCTGCCAATAAAAACTAAGTCGAAAGCAAATCACCTTCGTGGGGCGCGCCCCTGCGGAGGTTTTTGTTTTTTGTTCGGCGCAACAGCTGTTTCTAAAAAAATACAAAACAATACAACTTTTCTTTCATCTGTCTTGTCACTTGTAAATAATTGTGCTATACTTAATTCCACTGCAAAAAAATTTATTTACAATACTTATTTACAAAATACAGTAGAATCGAGGAAAAGCATGAATATCAAAGATGAAATCAAAGCCTTAAAGGAACAGAAAAATGCAGTCATTCTGGCGCATTATTATGTAGCGGATGAAATTCAGGAAATCGCCGATTATGTCGGGGATTCCTTCGCGTTGAGCAAAACGGCGGCAACCCTGCCCAACCCCATCATCGTTTACTGCGGTGTCTCCTTCATGGGGGAAAGCGGCTGTCTGTTAAGCCCCGAAAAGAAGGTGCTGATGCCGGATGCAAGCGCGGACTGCCCCATGGCGCACATGGTAACAAAGGCAGAGGTGGACGCGGCAAGAGAAGCCTACGAGGATTTGGCGGTTGTCTGCTACATCAATTCTACAGCGGAAATCAAATCCTGGTCTGACGTAAGCGTGACCTCCGCCAACGCGGTGCAGATTGTCCGCAACCTGCCCAATCAGAATATCCTCTTTATTCCCGATCAGAACCTCGGTCGCTTCATTGCGGCGCAGGTGCCTGAAAAAAATATCATTCTCGTCAATGGCTACTGTCCCATCCATCAGAATATCTCTCCTGCCGAGGTACAGGAGCTGAAGGACGCACACCCCAATGCAGAGGTTCTGGTGCATCCCGAATGTCCTGAAGCTGTGACAAGGCTGGCAGATTACATCGGCTCCACCACAGGCATCATCAAGCATGCGACCGAAAGTGAAAAGCAGGAATTTATCATCGGAACGGAAATCGGCGTGCTGTATGAGCTGAAAAAACGCAACCCCGATAAGACCTTCTATTTCCCGAAAACAGCACCCACCTGCAGGGACATGAAGCTGATTACATTGGAAAAGGTGCTGCATGTTTTGCAGACAGAGGAAAATCAGGCATCCGTAGACCGGGCACAGGCAGAAGCGGCAGGCAACACCCTGACACGCATGCTGGAGCTGAGCAAATAAGGAGGAGCATAAAATGGAAAAAGAGCTTACCTATAACACCGTCATCGTCGGCGCAGGAGTCAGCGGCTTATATGCCGCACTCAAGCTGCCCAAGGAGCAGAACATTCTTCTCATCTGCAAGGAGGATTTGCCCAGCTGCGATTCCATGCTTGCACAGGGCGGCATCTGCGTCCAGAGGGATGAAACCGACTACGATTCCTTCTTCGAGGACACCCTCAAGGCAGGGCATTACGAAAATCGCAAGGAAAGCGTGGATATCATGATTCGCAACAGCAGAGCCGTGATCAACGACCTGCTTGCCCTCGGCGTAAGATTTGACAAGGAGGCGGACGGTAGTTTAAAATATACCAGAGAAGGCGCACACGCCAAGCCCCGTATCTGCTTCCATAAGGACATCACAGGGAAGGAAATCACAGAAACACTGCTCAGAAATGTGCAGGCACTGCCCAATGTCACCATTATGGACTATACCGTGATGGAAGACCTTCTGGTGGAGGGAAACACCTGCCATGGCATCGTTGCGAAGGCAGAAAACGGCGATATCCTGCGGATTCATGCGGAAAACACAATTCTGGCAACAGGCGGCATCGGCGGTCTGTATGAACATTCTACAAACTTCCCTTCCCTGACGGGGGATGCACTCCGTCTGGCAGAAAAATACGGCGTGGAGCTGGAAAATATGGACTATGTGCAGATTCACCCCACCAGCCTTTACAGCGAAAAGCCCGGCAGACATTTTCTGATTTCCGAATCTGCCCGCGGCGAGCATCTTGGTCCCGATATGGATGTGCCTGCCGGTGACATCGGTGTGGGCGGTCGTGAAGTGGGCTATATGTTCGGTATGTATAAAAAATTGACACGTGAGTTTACGGGAACTTTCACTGGCAAAGGTCTGGAATTCGGTGGCTCATTGATACGTCCCGAAGCAACCGGCTTTGGCGGATTATATTTTGTACATCAGATGCTGGAGACCAAAGGCATTGACATTAAAGGCAAGACCGTTGCTATCTCCGGTTTCGGAAATGTGGCTTGGGGCGCTGCTACGAAGGCTACCCAGTTGGGAGCGAAAGTCATTACCATCTCCGGTCCGGACGGTTATATCTATGATCCGAACGGTATTAGCGGTGAAAAGATTGATTATATGCTGGAACTTCGCGCATCGGGCAATGATATTGTAGCTCCGTATGCCGACGAATTCCCCGGCTCCACTTTTGTTCCGGGCAAACGCCCATGGGAGGTAAAGGCGGATATCGCTTTGCCTTGCGCAACACAGAACGAGCTGAACGGCGAAGATGCACAGCACTTGATTGATAATAATGTGACTTGTGTAGGCGAAATTTCCAATATGGGATGTACGCCTGAGGCCATTGACCTCTTTATTGAGAATAAGATTATGTATGCACCGGGTAAGGCTGTGAATGCGGGTGGTGTAGCCACCAGCGGTTTGGAAATGTCGCAGAATGCCATGCACATCAGCTGGAGTGCTGCCGAGGTGGATGAAAAACTGCATGCCATTATGCATGGAATCCATACCCAGTGTGTGAAATACGGAACTGAACCCGACGGCTACATTAATTATGTGAAAGGTGCTAATATAGCCGGTTTCATGAAAGTAGCCCATGCCATGATGGGGCAGGGAATTATCTAAAGAAAAACTTTGTTTAGTTGTATTTGTATTTGTGGTTTGTGCTGCCCTTGCCTGTGAAGGTATGGGCAGTGCTTTTTTTATAGTAATTAGTGGTGAGTGATTAATCACTAATCGCTCACCACTAATTACTGTTTTTTCGTACCTTTGCATCTTGAAATTATAAAAAACAAAAAGATGTTACAACCTGAATTGAAATTGAGACGTGATAAGATACGTGCCCTCATGGTGCAGCAGGACATTGATGCCGCCCTTATCACTTGTAATGTAAATTTAATCTATACATACGGACGCGTAGTCAGCGGATATTTGTATTTACCGCTGAATGCTCCTGCGCGCTTGTTCTTAAAACGTCCTAATGACATTGAGGGCGAACATATCCATTCTATCCGTAAACCGGAACAGATTTCTGAATTGTTGAAAGAATATGGCTTGCCTTTGCCAACCAAACTGATGCTGGAGGGCGATGAGTTGCCTTTTACGGAATATAACCGTCTGGCTGCCTGTTTCCCTGAAGCAGAAGTTGTGCCTTGCGGTACGGCATTGATCCGCCAGGCGCGAAGCATAAAGACTCCGATGGAAATTGAACTGTTCCGCCGTTCCGGAGCTGCCCATGCAAAAGCGTATGAACAAATCCCTTCTGTCTATCAGCCGGGGATGACGGACCGGCAGTTGTCCATCGAAATAGAACGGTTGATGCGTCTGGAAGGTTGCTTGGGCATTTTCCGCGTATTCGGGCAGAGCATGGAAATCTTTATGGGAAGTCTTCTGGCCGGTGATAATGCAGCAGTCCCTTCCCCGTATGATTTTGCGTTGGGAGGTAAAGGACTTGACCCGTCATTGCCCGGTGGGGTGAGTGGAACGCTTCTGAAAGCGGGACAGTGTTTTATGGTGGATATGGGTGGAAACTTCTATGGCTATATGGGGGATATGAGCCGCGTGTTCTCCATCGGTAAATTGCCGGAACAAGCGTATGCTGCGCATCAGACTTGTATGGAGGTGCAAGAAGAGGTTACTGCAATGGCAAAACCGGGTACTGCTTGCGAAGATATGTACAACAAGGCCATTGATATAGTGACTAAAGCCGGTTTTGCGGATTACTTTATGGGAGTAGGTCAAAAAGCGAAGTTTATAGGGCATGGCATCGGACTGGAGATAAATGAGATGCCGGTATTGGCTCCGCGCATGAAGCAGGAGTTGGAGCCGGGAATGGTATTTGCATTGGAACCGAAGATTGTTTTGCCGGACATAGGCCCTGTCGGGATTGAAAATTCCTGGGTTGTAACAACAGAGGGCTTGGAAAAACTGACTCTGTGTGGAGAAGAGATCGTAGAACTTTGATTAGTGATTAATGATTAGTGATTTGTCTGTGCTTTTCATGCGGACAATGATATAACTTAAGCACAAACAAGTCACTAATCATTAAATTTCCTCACTTCACTCTTCTGTTCAATTGGTTGTTGGCTTTTGAGGGTTTGGATTTGCCTATTCTTTTTCCCGTCGGTTGGGCTTTATTGTTCCGGCGGGGATGTGGTTGTGTCCTTTTAGTCCCCTTCATAATACTCGCATAAGTAATAACGGGCGATAAAGTCCCAATTCCGGTGCAATATTTCTTTGCCGTTGGGGAAAGGAAGCTGTACATCCGGCAATATCCCTTTGGCCATTCCATATTTTATCAGGTCGAACGGGCAGGCTTCCGGACGACAAAAGAGTTTGTAGCCTTCGGCGGCAGCGCGTTCGGCGTTGTACATCGGATTATGTTCTTCACAAAAATAGGCGGCTACATTATGCGCTATTAGCATGCCTTTGGCATTGGCGTATACTACAAATTCTTTTTTATCCTGCAGGTCAGGAAGTAGGGAAGAAGGGGAGTTCTCCCACTTTAAGACATCAACAAAGAATTTGCATAGTTCTTTGTAGGTGGCAAAATACAGTAACGGTTTGCCCCCGCTATACTCCAGACAATATTCGGCGTTCTTGCTCAGCTTCGTTTCCGGTGTGATTTCGGGGAGGGGAGTTAAAGGCATCTCCAACAAGTCAGGGCCCATTACCCATAGCATGGAGGAAGGCTCTTCATTAATGGGAGCCTTTTCAAAATCCTCATCCATTAGTGTGTAGACCTCTTGGGCTAAAGCCAACAAGTCTTTGTCATACGGGTCTTGCAGTGTATATTCGTCCGGTTCGTAGAGTGCGGCATGGGACTTTAACGTCCACAATACGAATGCTATGTCTTCTTTATTAATCTCATCAGGAATATAACTGTCCGATAGCTGATAAAAAGGAAGATACGTGTTGTATAACGAATAGTATGATTCGGAGAATATCTTCCAACCTCCTGTTTGGGCAATGGCGTCCTGAAAGTACATGCAGAGCGAGATCGTTACATTCTTCTGCATGTAGTCATTTTCTTTAAATAACAGAGATTGTTTTACTATCGGAAATACTTTTGCTGCAAAATTGATGTACCATTGGTCACCGGGCAGCGTACGTGTACGTTCATTGGCGCTTAGCCATTGCTTCATGGAGATAAGAGTTGGTTTCATTGTTTGTTTTTATGTGTGAATAATTATGTATTGGGATTATAGCCTTTTCAGAGCCAGTTTGATGACTTGCTCCACCGGAGCGCCGGCATCTTCCTTTAAAATGGCCATTACGACCTTTTGTGAAGGGGCCTGTGCAAATCCCAGCATTGTGAGGGCGGCTATGGCTTCTTCCTGCACCTGTGCATTGGCGGCAGTGAAGGCGGAGATATCGGTTGTTCCGGCGGCTATTCCACCGGGCTTTATCTTGTCTTTCAAATCGACTATCACACGTTGGGCGGTTTTTAGACCGATGCCTTTTAC